>Ga0098069_100791_pt1 | contig 10680 bp, 6 predicted proteins | sample 27_taG_FD_92584 | JGI IMG/M metagenome (GOLD analysis project Ga0098069, IMG submission 92584) | Marine viral communities from Cariaco Basin, Caribbean Sea - 27_WHOI_OMZ | ecosystem: Environmental > Aquatic > Marine > Oceanic | place: Caribbean Sea: Cariaco Basin | collected 2014-11-09 | reverse complement strand
TCCAGGATGTTTTCAAGAGATTCAGATTCCTCTTCTTTGATGAAATAAGTAAAATTCCTTCCTTCTTTTGAAGATACCAGTCCCGGCATACTTATTCCTATTCCCAGGAGCTTATCAATGTCTATGCCCGCAGTTTTTATAAGTTTATTGGCTTCTTCAAAAATATGTTCAACTAATCCTTCCCCGCTCTCCAGCTCAAATAAATCTTTAAAATCTGCTACCTTCTTGTTGTGGTTGTCAAAAATGGCAATTTTGAGCCTGGATCTTTCCAGCTGAATTCCCATTACATAAAAGCTGTTGCCTTCAAGTTTGTAAAGATCGGGCTTACGCCCACCTGCAGATTTTCCTCTGCCGCTTTTCTTTACCCAACCTTCATCTATAAGTTGATTGAGTAGCCTTATAGATGTTGGTGAACTAATATTGAATTGATCACAGATTTCGGTGTTGGTTTTAGGTCCTTCAAAATAGAGATTCTTTAAGATCTTAATTTTCTGAAGATGTTTTTTTCGCTCTACGTTACTGGTTAGCTCTTCGCTTTTAATAATAAGTTCGTCGATTTTCATAGAATTTTTAGAAGCTGCTTTAAGCAGGATGATTGATAAATAAAAGTAGAATAAAAAGAGATTACAACCAAAAAACTTAATTAAAATTTTTATAAAAGTTATTTTATTTAATAAAAATTTATATTTTTATACTGAGATTAAATCCACATTATTTATGAAACTTCTGAAGAAGTAGGTGTGAATAATGGCTAAACCCACTTATGGAAAGCCTTAATATAACAAAGTCTGGGGAAGAAAAAACTATATTTAAACCCAAACACGGCCAAAGGTTTTTGGCATTAGATGTATTAAGGGGCGTAACTGTAGCACTTATGGTGTTGGTAAACACCCCCGGAAGCTGGAGTACCATTTACGCTCCTTTTAAACATGCTGCCTGGCATGGATTTACAATAACAGATTTAGTTTTTCCCAGCTTTTTGTTCGCGGTGGGTAATGCCATGAGCTTTAGTATGCGCAAATTTGATGCGCAACCTGATTCTGTATTTCTAAAAAAGATATTTAGAAGGACTATTAAAATCTTTGTTATAGGTCTTTTTCTAAGTGCCTTCCCTTTTGTTTATAGATCGGGTGGAGAGCTGGCTTTAAAGGATCTTTCCGAAATGCGTATCATGGGTGTCTTACAACGTATTGCTCTTTGTTATCTTTTTGGATCCTTAACCGTAAAGTACTTTAAACTGAAAGGTTCAATGATTATAAGTGCTGGAATTCTCCTATTATATTGGTGGATCATGTATTATTTTGGTGATGCCGGGAGCCCTTATTCCAAAGAAGCTAATGCAGCGTTTAAATTTGATTTATTGATCTTCTCTCCTGAAAACCTATATAGTGGCTTTGGTCTTCCATTCGATCCTGAAGGACTTTTGAGCACTTTGCCCGCTATAGTTAATGTGATTGCAGGATATGTCGCAGGTATTTTCATCCAGAAATCTGGAAATAATTTTACCACAGTATGGAAATTGGTAGCAGCCGGTATAGCTTTCGTTATTTTGGGAGAGGTATGGGACCTGGTGTTTCCAATCAATAAGCCAATCTGGACCAGCTCTTATGTGGTTCTTACTATTGGCTGGAGTCTTGTACTTATTGGATTCCTTATTTGGATTATTGAAGTAGTAAAGCTAAAATCCTGGACCTACTTCTTTGAAGTTTTTGGTAAAAACCCTTTATTCATTTTTGTGATGTCGGGGGTCTTTGTGATGCTTATGAGCGTCATCTGGATCAATGGTGCTTCCATGAAAGGCTGGATTTATAATAATTTTTTCCTTAGCTGGCTGGGGGCATATAATGCATCGCTGCTTTTTGCCGTTTGTTATATGCTGCTCATGTGGCTCATGGGCTACTGGATGGATAAAAAACGTATTTATATCAAGGTGTAGTTTGCGCACCTAAACTTTTTAAGATAGAACTTCAAAAATGTCAAAAATTTCACCCTTTTTCTTAGGTTTAACCTTTTTGTTCAACATTTCTCTTAAGGCTCAAAACACTGAACCTCCATTCCTGAAATACACAAACAGCAAATGGGTAGATTCGGTGATGACAACGCTGTCGCCAGATGAGCGCATTGCTCAACTTATAATGGTAGCGGCATATTCCAATCGCGGTGAGGAACACAAGCAGGAAATTCTTAAGCTTATCAACGAACAAAAGATTGGCGGACTCATATTTTTCCAGGGAGATCCTGAGAGTCAGGTGAACCTGATGAATGAATATCAGGAAGCTTCAAAAGTGCCACTTTTGGGAGCTATAGATGCCGAATGGGGACTGGGAATGCGATTGGACAACACGATTAGCTATCCTTTTCAAATGGCACTAGGAGCGATTCAGGAGGAAGATTTGCTTTATGAACTGGGAACAGAAGTGGCCAGGCAAATTAAAAGAACTGGGCTGCACCTCAATTTTGCACCTGTAGTAGATGTCAATAACAATCCGAACAATCCGGTAATTAATTATCGATCTTTTGGGGAAGATAAATACAATGTGGCGCGAAAGGCTACTGCCTATATGCAGGGGATGCAGGATGCAAAACTGCTCACCACAGCCAAGCATTTTCCGGGGCATGGAGATACCGATACCGATTCGCACTATGCCCTTCCGCAAATTAATCACCCGGTAGTAAGACTTGATTCTTTAGAGCTGTATCCTTTCAAAGAGGTTCTAAGAGCGGGTATTGGCGGGGTCATGGTGGCGCACCTAAACATTCCGGCCCTTGATTCTACGGGAGTTCCTTCCACTTTGTCCAAGCCTATCATTACCGGCCTATTAAAGGAGGAGCTGGGCTTTGAAGGCCTCATCGTTACCGATGCTATGAACATGAAAGGCGTGACCGAAGGTAATGAACCGGGAATTGTAGATAAAGATGCCATCCTGGCGGGGAATGATCTTTTGGAATTTACTGTGGAAGTTTCTAAAGCTATTTCAGAAATTCGAAAAGCCATAAACCAGGGGCTTATATCACAAAAAGAGATCGACTCCCGTGCAAGAAAGATTTTGGCAGTAAAGCAGTGGGTGGGGCTGAATAACTATGAACCTGTAGAAGTAAAAAATATATTAGAAGAGATAAACACGCCAAAGGCAGTTTACCTTAAACGTAAACTGGCAGAGGCTTCGCTAACTGTTCTTAAAAATACTAACAATGTTATCCCGGTACAGGAGCTGGAATCTTTAAGAATAGCTTCTGTTTCTTTTGGCACTATGGAAAGGACAGTTTTCCAGGAAACCCTCGACCTTTATGCCGGAATTACGCATTTCAATTTGCCGGTAGATGCTTCAGAAATGATGGTACAGACCCTGAGGGACCAGCTTCAGAATTACGATTTGGTAATTTCAGGAATTCACGACTTCAGCAAATTTCCGAGGAATAACTTGCGACTTAATGAAGATGTGTTGCAACTCATAAAAGAATTATCTTCTAAAGACAACTCGATTTTTGCCTTTTTTAAGAACCCATACGTACTTAATAAAATTAATGGAATTGAAGATGCTGTAGGCCTGGTTGTTGCCTATCAGGATAGTGAGGAAACCCAGGAGGTGGCAGCACAGCTAATCTTTGGCGGACTTAGTGCTAACGGAAAGCTTCCGGTGAGTGTGGGAGAGAAATTCAAAGCTGGAGACGGCCTGGAAGTAGAAGGAGGTTTGAGGTTTAGTTACACCCAGCCCGAAGCTGTAGGAATGGATTCCGAAATACTGCGCACACGTATTGATTCGCTCATGAACCTGGCCATGGAGATGAAAGCTACCCCGGGAGCACAAATTCTGGTGGCAAAAGATCAAAAAGTAATATTTCATAAAGCTTATGGCACACAAACCTATTCTGATACAATTACTGTAAAAAAAGATGATGTTTACGATCTCGCTTCAGTGACAAAAATTTCAGCCTCAATGGCTGCGCTTATGAAATTGTATGAACAGGGGAAATTCCAATTGGATGGCACACTGGCCGATCATCTTCCATCTTTCCGAAGATCTAATAAGGCAGATATTCCGTTCTATGACATCTTAACGCACCAGGCGAAATTTCAACCCTGGATCCCTTTCTGGAAGGATACTTTTAGAAAGAATGGCAGTTACAAGAGAAAAACCTTTAAGAAAACACCTTCTAAAGATTATCCCATAAAAATTAAAGATGGGATGTACCTGCATAAGAATTACCCAAACAAGATCGTAAAAGCAATACGCAATTCTCCTTTACGTGAAAAGAAGGAGTATGTGTATTCAGATTTCTTTTTCATCCTGGCGCCACGAGTGGTAGAAAGCCGTACCGATTTGCAATTCGCACAATTTCTACAGGAGAACTTCTATGATCCTTTAGGTGCTACTACGGTAGGATTTAATCCGCAGTTGCCACTTTACAAGATTGTACCTACAGAAAATGATTTTTTATTCAGGCAGCAACCCATTCACGGCACGGTACACGATGAAGGTGCCATAATGCTGGGGGGAGTTTCTGGCCACGCGGGATTGTTTGCTAATTCCAATGACCTTGCAAAGCTGTTACAGATGTATCTTAATGGTGGTAATTATGGCGGTAAACAATATTTGGAGCAGCAAACGCTTCAAAAATTTACAGAGACAACCTTTCCCAATTCAGATAATCACCGGGCTTTAGGTTTTGATAAGCCACGTTACAACGAGCGGGGAGAGAGCAGGAACACAGCCCAGGATGCATCGGCAGCCAGTTTTGGCCATACCGGCTTTACAGGTATTATGGTGTGGATGGATCCCGAAGTAGATTTATTGTATATATTTCTTTCTAACCGGGTGCATCCCACCCGCGATAACCATAGATTATACAGCCTTAATACCCGTACAGAAATCCATCAGGTGCTTTATGATACGCTCGGGTCTTTTAAAGAATAAAGCTTATAAATATTTAAAAATTTGCAAAATTTTAATTTAAAAGAGGCGGAGAAAATCATTTATTATTTTACGAATTATGCGGCTGTTGAAGTTAAAATCTTTTGTTCTTGTAAGAGAAGTACTATATTTGTTTGATTTAGTTACCCTACCCAACTAACCAATTTGCATGATTAAATTAAACAGCCTCCCCCTATGCCTGCTAATATTTTTGTGTTCTTTTTCGGGTTTTAGCCAGCACTCTGTAGAAGGAAGTGTACAGGATCCAACCGGGCAGCCCGTTGCCTTTGCCAATATCATTTTACTTAATGCACAGGATTCCACCAGTGTATATAAAGGAGCCGTTTCTTCGGAAGATGGAAATTTTACAGTTAAAGATGTTGAAGAAAACGACTATCTTTTAAAGGTAAGTTTTGTAGGTTTTACCGAACTGTTAAGGAAAATTGAAGTTAATAAAGATCTACAGCTTAAAGATCTTGTTTTACAAGTAGATACAGAAACCCTTAATGAAGTTTCAATAAATTATAAAAATCCTTCAGTAAAAAGAGAAGTTGACCGCCTGGTTTTTAGCGTGGAGAATACTACACTTTCAACAGGTAGCTCCTGGGATATTCTAAAAAAAACTCCCGGAGTGATCCTTTCGGGGAATTCTTTGATGGTGAGAAATCAGGGCGTGCAGGTTTATATCAACGATCGCAAGGTGCAACTAACTGCTTCCGAATTACAAACCCTGTTAGAGAATTACTCAGCAGAAAATATACAATCTATTGAGGTGATCACCACACCACCGTCTCGATATGATGCCGAAGGAGGTGCTATTCTTAACATTGTCACTACCAAAAGTATTGCGCCGGGTTATAAGGGCAATATTAATGGGGCATGGACACAGGCGATCTATCCTAAATTCCAGGTTGGGACAAGCCATTATTATAAAACTGAAAAACTCAATCTCTTCGGAAATTACACCTATACTACCCGCAAGGAATATAAAGAAGACGATAGTTACATCAACTTTCGCGATGGAGCCGAAAATATTGTAACCCGTTGGGAAACCGATTTTGATCGCACCACCCAATCAAACGCTCATAATGCAAACATACTCCTCGATTATAATTTTGACGACAACAACATATTGAATTTCTCTTCCAGTCTTACGTATTCACCAAATGAGACTTTTAACAACAATGTTTTTACCAGGGTCTATGAAATGAATGAAGAAGTTGAGAATCTCATTACCAAAAGTGATCTTGAGGAGGATGTTTCTAATGTGGCACTTGATCTTGAATTTAAACATTTATTAAATAAACCCGGGGCTCAGGTTTCAGCGAAAGCCCACTACACCCGCTATGATCGGGATAGGGAGCAGGGGATAAATACCAATATTGTCGATATTGATGCTACTACTTCTAATGATGCTTTTAATACTGAAGCAGAACAGGGAATCGAAATTTTTACCGGTCAGCTGGATTTTATCACGCCCATAGGCAGTACCAGCTTTGAAAGCGGAATTAAGACATCTATTATTACTTCTGAAAGTGGGATAGATTACTTTCGTATGACTCCAGGGACCGGGACATATTTATTTGATGAAGACCAGTCAGATAAATTTCTCTACGATGAAAATATTTATGCTGCATATTTCTCTCTGGCTAAAGATTGGGAGAAATGGAGTGTTAAAGGTGGTTTGAGAGGGGAATATACAGATCGTACGGGAGATTCGAGATCAATGGAACAAATCGACACCCGCGAGTATTTTGAATTGTTCCCCACGTTTTACCTGCAGCACAGCTTAAGTGATAATCACAGCCTTACTTTTGACTACAGCCGAAGGATCCAGCGGCCCAGGTACGAAAGCCTGAACCCGTTTAGATACTATCTAACAGAATTTGACTATAATTCTGGCAATCCGAACCTCGAAGCTTCAATTAGTAATAATTTTACTTTGAGCTATGCCCTCAAAAATGAGTATTTCTTTGATCTTTATTATAGGGATAGCGGGGAAACTCCCCAAACGCTAAGTTTTCAGGATAATGAGCAAATGCTTATTCGCAGGGTGAGTATGAATTTGCTGGAGAGTAAATCTGTAGGAATTGACATTACTCACGGGCGTTCTATTGCAAACTGGTGGTATGCATACGCTTACGTTTCTCTCTTTAACGAGGAACGTACTTTTGTAGCTATTGAAAGCGGCGATGTACCGGTGACTTTAGAGATAGACGGTTTCTACGGAAGCCTCTCCAACAATATTATTATTTCTAAAGATGGTACGCTCACAGGAGAATTAAGTCTCACTTATGTGTCCGATTGGCTTAGCGGTTCCTATAAAATGGATCCTATGACCACGCTTTCCCTTGGTCTTCGGAAAACCCTGTGGAATAATCGCGCTGAGGTTAGCGTAAATGTAGAAGACCTGCTTGATGAGACCAATACCTGGCTTAAATCCCGATATCTCAACCAGGACAACGGCTACTATCCAAGACCCGAAACCCGCTACATACGTGTAGGATTCAAGTATAACTTCGGAAACTTCAGGCTTAGCGATAACCAGAGAGCTATTGAGGCGGCAGAGAGAGACAGAATTTAAAATGTGTATATTGAAAAATGTATATTGTATAATGTGCTGGTGACCAGGATGAATTTTATCCATTATCAGAAAAGTCTTTTTCTACGGAAATCTGCGATTTCAGCGGGAAACAGTTGAAGTACGACTTTAGAAGGAGTTAGAAGTGTTTAGAAAAAGACAAATTCAGGTACCAAATTTTAATCAGGTTTATATTTAAAAAGAAAAAGGACGAATCGGTGAATTTCTTCCTGGTCCTGTTCATAGCTTTAATGGGTTTTGTTTAAAAATGGCCTTCTACCGTCTATCGAATAAAGACTATCCACTAAATAAATTTCATTATTTTTGCAGCCTGAAAAACAGTTGTTTTGGCGAAAATAGGAAACATAGATGTAGGAGAATTTCCATTGTTGTTAGCACCAATGGAAGATGTGAGCGATCCGCCATTTCGGGCATTGTGCAAAGAACAGGGTGCCGATGTGGTGTATACCGAATTTATTTCCAGTGAAGGGCTCATTCGCGACGCTGCCAAAAGTGTCATGAAGCTCGATATTTACGAGAAAGAAAGGCCGGTTGGAATTCAAATTTTTGGAGCCAACCTGGAATCCATGTTACAATCGGTAGAGATAGTAGAAAAATCTGGCCCCGATATTATTGACATCAATTTTGGCTGCCCTGTGAAAAAAGTGGTTTCCAAGGGTGCCGGTGCCGGGATCCTGAAAGATATTCCGTTGATGGTTTCCCTTACCGAAGCTATGGTAAAGCATACCAAACTTCCGGTTACCGTTAAAACCCGTTTAGGTTGGGATCAAGATTCCATTAAAATTGTAGAAGTAGCCGAAAGACTTCAGGATGTAGGTGCTGCGGCTATTTCCATACACGGTAGAACCCGGGTACAAATGTATAAGGGAGAAGCTAATTGGGTACCAATTTCCGAAGTAAAGAACAATCCACGGATGCATATTCCCATTTTTGGCAACGGCGACGTAGACATGCCCGAAAGAGCTGTAGAGATGCGCGACAAATATGGCCTTGACGGGGCGATGATTGGTCGGGCAAGCATTGGCTATCCCTGGTTCTTTAAAGAAGTAAAGCATTTCTTCAAAACCGGAGAACATCTTGCGCCTCCTACCATGGAAGAACGCCTTGACGCCGCCCGCCGCCACCTGCAAATGGCTATTGACTGGAAAGGTGAGAAGCTGGGTGTTTTTGAAACCAGGAGACACTATACCAATTATTTTAAAGGAATTCCGCACTTCAAGGACTACCGCCAAAAGATGGTGACCAGCGACGATGCCGCCGATGTATTTGCTGCCTTCGATGAAGTGGAAAAAGAATTCTCTGGGTACCAGTTCGTGTAACTTCAGCTGTTACTAAGGTGTCAAAAATGGCATTTTCAGAAGGTCTTTCTGACAGGAATGATATAAGGTTATTATCAAGTAGTTGTGAGGAAAGCAAAAAATAGTCTCTAAGAATAGAATTGCATTGTAATAAAATTTGTAATATATTTGATATTATGAGTCGGAAATCTAAAGATATACACGTAAGGCATTTTTCAGGGTCTTCTGTTCCTGTTGGTAGTGCTATTGGAAGAGTTTTAATAAACAGCAAAGACTCGAGGAAAATATCTACTGCTATTAGAGCAGCAATTAAAGGTGAGACACAAACTGTAAAACTTTCTGACTCAACAAAACAAGCTCTTCAAGCTGCTAAAGCTCATTAAGTTTAAATGGAAATTGCGTTAGGTGGAATAGTTATTCTTATAATTCTTCTACCTGGAATTTCATTTAGGAAAGGTTATTTTTCCGAAGAATTTTCAAATCAATATACTATAAAAGACTTTTTTGGTCTATTTGTTAACACCCTGTTTCCTAGTTTAATAGCGTACCTAATATTCCTCCCAATAGTCTATTTTATATTCGGTGGTTATTATTATGATTTCAAAGTCTTATTAGGGATTTTAAGTGCAAATGGTGAGTTAGTAGAAAATTCTATTGCAAAAATTGACGACTTTAAATATCCCATAATTGGATTTCAGATTTTCATTAATTCCGTGTCTTTTATAGCAGGGCTGAAGATCCGAGATTTAATCCTTCAAAAGTCTACTGATGCAAAAAATAAATTTTTTAGATATAAAAATGTCTGGCATTACCTTCTCACTGGAAAATTTATTTTGTTTAAAAGATCCCAGATTAATTTAATAAAAGATGATGTCAAAGATATTGACATCACATTCATAGATGCTATTGTCGCGGTAGGAGAAGAGGTGTTTGTCTATACTGGAATGTTAGTAGATTATGAACTTTCAGAAGATGGAAACCTCGATTTGATTTACATTACAGAGGCAGCAAGAAAACCAATTGACGAAGAAATTTATAAGGAAATTAATGGTCATACTCTGATCTTGAAATATGAAAATATAATCAACTTAAATCTGGTATTTATTCAAACAGAAGAGGATGAAAGTGGTAATATTAAACTTCGAATGGTAGAATAAAGAAAGCATAACGCACAAACAATAACCTAAATTATAGAATACTTTTCAAAAATGGCATTTTCAGAAGATCTTTCTGGTGGAAGTACAGGTGTCTAATGTCAAACTAAAACTGAGGTAACCTCTTATTTTTTAGTTTCCATCTCTATGCGCCCAGAGCTTTTTTGCTTCGGCTTGCCGCAATATAAGAAGCCATAGTGCCCAGCGCTGTAATGGTCAGCATCACTACCATAATATTTTGCCAGGTGATGGCTACAGGGTAGGGCAGGGTGGGCGTGATCATCACCAGGTCATACTGTAGTTGTAAAAATACCACGGCAATAGAGAAGAGCAGGCCCAGGCTACCTCCCAAAAGTGTCATAAATACGCCCTGGGTAAAGAAGATATTCTTGATTTGTCCCGGCGTGGCCCCAAGGCTGTGTAACGTCTTTATATTCTCCCTTTTGTCCAAAATCACCATGATAATAGAACCCACCACGTTAAAAAGCGCAATGATTAAAACAAGTGTAAAAATGAGGTATACGGCCAGGTTTTCGGTATTTAGCATTTTGTAAAGGGCGTCGTTGAGTTGCGCCCTGTTCTTAATTTCGACATCGTCATTAAGAACTGCCTGTACAGCCGATTTTACAGTTTCGGGATTGGCATTGGGGGTTAGTTTAAGTTCGAGTCCGGTGATCTCGTCAGGTTTCAGGTCAAGCAGCTCTCTCGCCAGG
>Ga0098069_100790_pt1 | contig 10696 bp, 7 predicted proteins | sample 27_taG_FD_92584 | JGI IMG/M metagenome (GOLD analysis project Ga0098069, IMG submission 92584) | Marine viral communities from Cariaco Basin, Caribbean Sea - 27_WHOI_OMZ | ecosystem: Environmental > Aquatic > Marine > Oceanic | place: Caribbean Sea: Cariaco Basin | collected 2014-11-09 | reverse complement strand
GACTTTTGGCGAGCGCGCGCAGAAAAAAGCCTTACCATGGGATACGATTAAAACTGCCCCTTATAAGCCTGAAGGTAAATTCTCTGCCAATACCTTAGCAACGCTAAATCAGCAATCAAAAATCCGTCAGCAGAAAAACCCGCACTTTGTGTATCTATCGACGCTGAATGATATTCGTAATATGGAAGATGAGAAAAAACCGATTCCTCTTGATATCAATAGTCGCCGCGCCAAAATGCAGCTGATAGAAAAACGCTCATTGGAAGCCGAAAATAAACGCCTAATTGCAACGGGCGAGCGTCCTTATGCCAATTGGAATACTTATCAAGCGGCCATGGATGCAAAATTTGAAGAGCGCAGTCAGATGAAAGAAAGCGAGCGTCCTGAGCTACCTGAGGATGAAGCCTTCATTAAGGAAGCGGCTTATATCATGCTTAGCGCTGATCCAAAGGTGCAGGCTAGCCCAGAAGAAAAGCTATAAAGATTGCAACTGTTGAACAGTCATTATCGGCAATAAAAATGCGTGTAAGCATATGCTTACACGCATTGACGTTTAGACCTCTTACTTACCTCATGCCAATCTGCGATTATAACTGTACGGCACGATTGAACGAAAAGGTTCATAGATACTAGGGATTGGTATCGCAAAGGTCGCATCAGGGATAGGTGGTTTGCTGATTAGGGAAGATAAGGCTGGAGGCCTGTACGTTATAAGATGCTCCGGGATTAAGTATCTGATAACATTAACATGGATGGTTGGTGATAAAAGCCGCATAATACTTGTTGTTATGCGGCTTTGTTACGTCTGTAATCTCTAAAACTTATCCAAAAAAAGGTCAGTAGATTGCTCTACTGACCTTTATAACTAGACGACGCTAACATTATCAATAACTATTCATTAATAATTAACTATTCGCCTAAGCATTTTATCGTCTGAAAATTTTACGCCAAACTCAAGAAGATATTAGTGCTCAACGCCACCAGCGCCATGGATATGGCCGTGGTTTAGCTCGTCTTCAGTGGCTGCGCGTACTTCTTGAATTTCTACATCGAACGTCAAACGCTTACCAGCTAACGGATGGTTTGCATCAACCGTCACTTCTTTATCGTTTACGTCAGTCACAGTTACTAGCATCACTTGACCGCCAGCTTCTGACTGAAACTGCATACCAGGCTGGATATCATCAACGCCTTGGAAGTTTTCGCGTGGTACATGTTGTACCGCTTGTTCTTGGTATTCACCGTAACCATCAGCAGGCTCTACAACGGCATTGACTCTTTCGCCAGCAGATTTGCCTTCTAGTTGTTGCTCAAGACCTGGGATGATGTTGCTATGGCCATGCAAATACGCAAGCGGTTGACCTTCTGGAGACTGGTCAAGGATATTGCCTTCGTCGTCTTTTAGCGTGTAGTTAAACTTGACGGCAGTGTCTTTTGCGATAGTAGTCATAAATTATCCTAAATATGTCGTTATTGAAATTTAAATACGGTTGCAATAAACCTAAAAAAGCCAATCAGCCAGCCAAATAGCCACGTCATTAGTCAATTATCATCAGTTTATTAGGGTAACTTTAGCAGTTAGCATCTTTAATTGCGATGCCTGCCAGCGGTTTCAAGGTTAAAATCCGAAAAAATAGCAATTATTGGGCGAATTAATGTAAATAAATATGATTTTTCAGTTTTGGCCGTTGGTAAAGGTAAGAGGCTAAAGTTTGCTAGTTGCGTTTTTGCATGATGGCTTCTACCATAGTCATAAACATAAGGATAATAACGATTATGAATTTATCTTCTCAAATCTCACCGATTAATAATTTAAATCAGCCAACCGCTCATGTCTTTTACCAATTCGACTTTGCGCGGTTTTTGGAGCATTTGGTCGATGTCGCGCTGACTTTCACCGCTAATACCGACGCGCCAAGTTTATGGTTGCCCGCCTGGATACCGGGTAGCTATTTAATGCGTGAATTTGCCCGTAATATAACCGCAGTGCATTATGAGATTTTAGACAGTCAAGTCGTTTCTAACGATAAACAAATCAACAAGTATCGCGCGCAAAAAACAGATAAAAATACATGGCAGTTACCAGAGGCGCGGGCAGCACAACGTATACGCCTTCATTATGAAGTATATTGTTATGATTTATCGGTGCGTACGGCGTATGTCGACCAGCAGCGTTTGTATGGCAATTTTACCTCATTGGCCTTAGCGATTGATGGGCAAGAACAACAAGGGGTAGAAGTTGATTTAATCGTGCCAGCTGCATTTTTAGCGGATAAAGACGCTAGTCTTGTGCGCTTGGCGTGTGGACTTGAGGCAGTACAGTCGCAAATTGATAAGCTGCGAATATATACTCTACAAGCAGACAGCTATCATGAGCTGATCGATCATCCGTTTGAGTTTGCCGAACAAGATAACTTTGATTTTATCATTCAAGATAATAGCCATCAGACGCTTAGCCATCATTTTTATCTTTCAGGTAAGCATAGCGCTAACATGGGACGCTTGCAGCAAGATGTTACTCAAATCTGTCAGACTTATTTAGATTGGCTTGGCGATGCGCCCTTTAACAATTATACCTTTATGACCTTTGCCAGTGGGCAGGATTATGGCGGGCTTGAGCATATCAACTCGACCAGTTTGATTACCCCGCGTCGTGATTTGCCTAATGCTGATGAGCCAAAAGTGCCAAGTGCCGATTATCAACGCTTTTTGGGCTTATGCAGTCACGAGTATTTTCATGCGTGGTGGGTCAAAACCGTGCGTCCAGATGTGATGCTAGATGTGGATTTACGCCGCGAAGCCTTTACGCCGCTGCTTTGGGTATTTGAAGGTTTTACCTCTTATATCGATGATTTTATGTTGCAAGCGTCAGGCGTCATTGATAAAGGAAGCTATCTTAGATTGCTTGCCGAACAAATCAATCGCTACTATCAAACCCCAGGACGTGCGCATCAAAGCGTTGCCGAGTCAAGCTTTGACGCTTGGATTAAGCTGTATCGCAATGATGAAAATACCGGCAATGCAGGTATCAGTTATTACAACAAAGGCGCATTGGTGGCGTTATGCTTGGATTTGACCCTGCTTGCAAAAAGCGATGGGCGTTATCGTTTATTTGATGTGGTTAAAGAATTTTATAGCCAAGCAAAACAAAATGATAATAAACGCATCGGTATCAGTAGCGCCGATATGGGTGCAGTTATCGGACAATTTATGCCGTTAGCAGATTGGGAAGAGTTTGAGCGCCGTTATGTCAATGACGTAGAGGAGCTGCCACTAGAGGCGTTGCTAGTGGCCAATGGTATTAAGATTCATACCAACACCAAAGAGACGGCAGATAAAAACATACCGTGGGGCATGCGTTGTAGTGAGACACCGCTGGGATTAAAGGTTAATCGTGTCAGCCGTAATAGTGCGGCTGCCAAGGCGGGTATCTCAGCGCATGACATCATTGTCGCTATCGACGGTATCAAAGCAGACACTAAGCAATTAGCAACGTTTAGTGCTGCCACGCGTGCTGTGCAATGTCATTTATTTCGCCGTGATGAGCTAATGGTAGTTGAAGTTTTGCCTAAAGCTGATTTGGTGGATAATAATACGTATGACTATAATGAAAAAGTTTTCCCGCATAGCATCAGCTTACGGTTAGCAAGGGCGAGTACAGATTGTGAAGACGATAGTAACTCTGTAGGGTATGCCAATACTGAAGATACATGGCTAAATGCGCTAGCACGCTATAAAAGTGAATAGATAAATAATAAAGCGTGAAGACATTAAAAACCCTTGTTAAGTACGCAGCTTAGCAAGGGTTTATATTTTTAATATTCGGAGTGCTATAAGCAATAGTTAAGAGTTTATAGCTGTTTAACTTGTCGCTTTAGTGGTTTCTTTGATCGCTTCTTTATTATTTGCTTCATCATTGATAACAGCTTTATCGGAGTCTGTAATCGCTGTGTCAGGCGCTTTATTTGCCGCAATCCAGCTTTGCATCAGCTCAATCTCAGGCTGCTGAGCATCGATAATGTCTTGTGCCAATTTGCGCATTTCTTCATCGGTACCGTATTGGAGCTGTACCTTTGCCATGTCCACCGCGCCGCGATGATGTGGCAACATACCGCGCGCAAATGCCATATCAGCGACAGGCTCAGCAATACCGAGCATCATATCGCTATGCATGGTATTCATTCCCTTTGCATACGCTTCTTGTATGGCTTCGGTATTGGGTTTTGGCTTGGGCGCATCAGGATGGCTTGCGAGCCATTTATTAAGAATATCAATCTCAAGCTGCTGTGAGTCGATGATGTCTTGTGCAAGTTTACGCATGGTTTCATCAGTGCCGTACTTTAGCTCGATTTTTGCCATATCTACCGCACCGCGATGATGGCCGAGCATGCCTTTGGCGAAGGCGGTATCAGGATCGTTATAACCCATGCCAACCATCATTTCATTATGCATACTGGTCATAGCTTTAGTGTAGTCTTTCAGCGTATCTGACATTTTTTCAGCGTTTACCGCCTCATCATTGGCAGCCATGTCGTGCTCAGCATGGGCAACCTCGGGAGCTGTTTCAGATGGTTCATTAGTGGCTTGAGTGGCCTTTTCTATTGGCATTACCTCATTATCCTCAGTTGCTGGCTGGCAAGCGCTTAGCAGCAGGGTAGTAGCCACACTGGTAGCAAACAAAGCAAAATGACGAGAGGCAATCATGATATATCCTTACTATCAAAAAAACAGGAAACAGGCTCAACGAAAAATAAGACAGAAAACAAGATAAATAATGGCCAAATTTAAACCGATATAAAACGCGAAAATACGGCGATATAAAACGCGAAAATACGGCAAGGTTGGCAAGTCAGCGCAGTTTTGCATCTTAACAGATAAACCTTACGCGTTCGAGACGCGCCGTTTAATAAGTCGTAATATTTAAATCAGAGCAAAATTGGCTCATATAAGCGGATAAGGTTTAATTTGCCACGCTAATCTAATCGACAATCCCTAACTGCCGACAGCGCTCACTATTTAGGTGAATACGCACAAACTCACCAACGCCAAGCGAACCAAGCTCAAATCCTGCCACCGACCAACGAATCAGACGCAAGCAAGGCAGTCCCACATGAGCGGTCATGCGTCTTACTTGGCGATTTTTGCCCTCATAAATGGTTAGCATAAGCCATGAGGTCGGCACGTTTTTACGCTCGCGAATGGGCGGATTACGTTGCCATAAGTCAATCGGCAAATCACCTTCCTCAACCAGTCGTGCAACTGCTGGTAAGGTTTTGCCATCTTTTAAATGTACTCCCGCCGTCAATTGCTCTAGTTGAGCCGCGCTTACCAAACCTTCGACTTGTACCAAATAAGTCTTCCCTTGTTTTTGCTTGTTTTGGGCGAAGTTCTTGGCTGACGGAGGCTGAGTAATGGCTTTATTTACCCGTCCGTCACTGGTCAAAATCAGCAAGCCTTCTGAGGTGGCATCAAGTCGGCCGGCAACGCGCAGCGATTTGTCAGTAAAATACTGCGAAAGGGTGGTGTGGTCATTATTGCTGTCATCACGAAATTGACTTTGGACGCCGTAAGGTTTGTTGAATAAAACTAGGCTAGATGTCGACATAAAATGGCATTTCCCAAAAATAAATTGATAGCTACAACATGGTTAACAAATGGCGTGCACGGCAGTCTAAAATGTTTTTACGCAAAAGTAAAAAACGGATTGTGGTTAAAAGATAACCTTGTTAGCATTGTGGTATTTATAATATTGATTGGTAAAACTGTCGTATGCAAAAGAAAAATTATCAGTCATGCTTTTATGTTAGTACACTATTTAAGGTAAATGGTGATATTTTTATGTCATTAATCTGATAGAGATTATAACAATCAACATTTTTGCTTTACGCAACTTTGGTGCTTTAGTCATAGAAATAATGGCAAAAAATAGGATTTTTAAAATAACTCTCTAACATATTTTTAAACCTATTGGCTTAGGGGGATTTTACGTAAATGGTTGGTATTTAACTCGCTAGCATACTGCCATTTTAAAGCCAAAATGTTTTAGCTAGCATAACAGAACGCCAAGGAAACTGGCGCAACCAATATATAAGTATAAAAGGAGTTTGATCCCATGCCCTATGATAAAGTTATCGTCCCAAGAGACGGCGCAAAAATAACCGTCAACGCTGATCTGTCCCTAAATGTCCCTAATCATCCGATTATTCCCTTTATCGAAGGCGATGGCATCGGCGTTGATATCACGCCGGTGATGATTAAGGTCGTCGATGCCGCCGTAGCAAAAGCCTATAAAGGCAAAAAATCGATCGTTTGGATGGAAGTCTATTGCGGCGAAAAAGCTTCTAAGATTTACGACGGCGAATACATGCCGACCGAGACGCTAGAGATTTTGCGCGAGTATGTCATAAGCATTAAAGGGCCTCTGACCACGCCAGTTGGCGGCGGTATGCGCTCATTAAACGTCGCGCTACGGCAAGAGCTTGACCTGTACGTCTGTCAGCGTCCCGTGCGCTGGTTTGAAGGTGTACCAAGCCCTGTGCATAGCCCAGAGCTGACCGATATGGTGATTTTCCGCGAAAACTCAGAAGATATTTATGCCGGTATCGAGTGGAAAGCGGGCAGTGATGACGCCAAAAAAGTTATTAAATTCCTAAAGGAAGAGATGGGCGTAACCAAAATACGTTTCTCAGATGATTGCGGTATCGGCATCAAGCCTGTATCAAAAGAAGGCTCGCAGCGTTTGGTACGTAAAGCCATTCAACATGCCATCGATAATGACTTACCGAGCGTCACCCTCGTGCATAAAGGTAATATCATGAAGTTTACCGAAGGCGCGTTTAAAGAATGGGGCTATGAGCTTGCCGCTGAACGTTTTGGTGCTGAATTACTCGATGGCGGGCCTTGGATGACGATGAAAAACCCAAAAACCGGTAATGATATTATCATTAAAGACGTCATCGCTGATGCTTTTTTGCAGCAAATCCTGATGCGCCCTGCCGAATATTCAGTCGTTGCAACCTTGAACTTAAACGGTGATTATATCTCTGATGCGCTCGCTGCTGAAGTTGGCGGTATCGGTATCGCGCCGGGTGCCAATAAGGGCGGCTCAATCGCTGTTTATGAAGCCACTCATGGCACAGCGCCTAAATATGCCGGTCAAGATAAGGTCAATCCAGGTTCGTTAATTTTATCGGCGGAGATGATGCTGCGTGATATGGGCTGGATAGAAGCGGCTGATCTTGTTATCGCAGGTATCAAAGGCGCGATTAAAAACAAAACCGTGACTTATGACTTTGAGCGTTTGATGCCAGATGCTATTTTGCTTAGTAGCTCCGAGTTTGGCAAAGCCATTATTAAGCATATGGATGCGTAAGGGCTTTATACCATGTGATTTTATAATTTATAGCGCAAACAAAAAATCATCTATATTTTTATAGATGGTTTTTTGTGCTTATGTTTTTTATACTTATAATTGAATTTCAATTTAACTGTCATTTTTACCACGACTTTTACCGCTACCATTCGCTGTCCATTTAACCACCGATAAGCTGGTTGAAGCCATTAAACCGAGCACCAAGTAGCCAATCAACGCCTGTAAACTTGCAAAAACCCGAGTGATGCCTTGCGGCCGAAAATCACCATAGCCTGTTGAAGTAAAAGTGACGACAGCATAATAGCAACACGCCCAAAAATCTTGCGAAATAGGATTACCGTCGCGTGTGGTGTCGACGATGCCCACTTCGTAATAAAGGGCGGAGAAGGTTAGCAAAAATAAAAAGACATTGAGCGTTGTCATCGCAAGCTCTTTCCATAAATTGCCATCATCGCCATAGATACGCTGCAAGGTGCTAAATAGCGACCACATAAAAATACCGCAAAATAAAAAGGCAAGGCCGATAGTAAATATATCGCGCCACCTATTGTCTGGTAAAAAAGCGTCAGTAAATACCATAAACTGCCAGTGAGGATATAAATAAAAAGAGTTCCTCTGGCGGTTGTTATTTTTTCTAGTATCATAAGATGTCATCCATACGCTCAGTATTATGCTTAGTCTCAGGCCCAGTAAATGCTCAAAAATAATTTTAACATTAGCGTCATCTAACCATAGCAGTAGAGCGCTTTATGTAAGACATTGGTGTAGGTGTTTGCTTTGAACGTTTTAAGCAGCACAGAACCCATAAAAACGCCCCAATAGCCTAGGACTATTGGGGCGTTTGTTTTAAACTGACTTTAATAAGACTTGTTCAGCCAGCTTGGTTCTATTTACAACCAAGTATTTATGACAATGAAGCAATAGCTTCGTTGAATAACGGACTTGGGCGCATGGCTTTTTCAGCCAATGCTTCATCAGCTAAGTAGTAGCCTTTTAGATCCATCGATTTGCCTTGAACTTCATTCAGCTGCTCAACGATAGCGGCTTCATTGTCTTCAAGTTTTTGTGCCAGCGGCGCAAACTGTGCTTTTAGCTCGCTATTTTCATCTTGTGCAGCCAGCTCTTCTGCCCAGTATTTTGCCAGATAGAAATGACTACCACGGTTATCAAGCTCGCCAGTTTTACGTGATGGCGATTTGTCATTTAACAGTAGCGTTTCAGTCGCTCTATCAAGGGCGTCTGCCAATACTTTCGCTTTGGCATTGTCATCATTTTTCGCCAAATGCTCTAAAGATTCGGTCAAGGCTAGGAACTCACCTAGAGAATCCCAACGTAGATGGTTCTCTTCGATCAGCTGCTGTACGTGCTTCGGTGCTGAACCGCCTGCGCCAGTCTCGAACAAACCACCGCCTTTCATTAGTGGTACAACTGACAGCATTTTCGCACTGGTGCCCAACTCTAAGATTGGGAACAAATCAGTCAGATAATCACGCAAAATATTACCAGTAGCAGAAATCGTATCTAAACCACGAGCAACACGCTCTAAGGTATAACGCATGGCGCGAACTTGTGACATAATTTCGATGTGCAGACCGTTGGTGTCATGATCTTTTAAGTAGGTTTTAACCTTTTTAATCAGCTCGTTTTCGTGCGGACGGTATGGGTCGAGCCAGAAAATAACCGGCGTATCTGATTCGCGCGCACGGCGAACAGCAAGCTTCACCCAATCTTGGATAGGGTCATCTTTGGTCTGACATATGCGCCAGATATCACCTTTTTCAACACGCTGCTCAAGTAAAACTTCGCCTGAGTCGATGTCGACGATACGTGCGATACCATTGTCGCTAGATTCAAAGGTTTTGTCGTGCGAGCCGTATTCTTCCGCTTTTTGCGCCATCAAACCTACGTTTGGTACCGTACCCATGGTGGTTGGGTCAAAGTTACCATGCCACTTACAGAAATTAATCATTTCTTGGTAAATACGCGCAAAGGTCGATTCAGGCATGACCGCTTTACAGTCATATAATTTACCATCAGCGCCCCACATTTTACCGCCATTACGAATCATTGCGGGCATTGAAGCATCGACAATCACGTCACTTGGAGAATGGAAGTTGGTGATACCTTTTGAAGAATCAACCATCGCTAGACGCGGACGATGTACTTGGCAGGCATGGAGATCGCGCTCAATCTCTTCACGTAAGCTGGCTGGCAATTCGGTGATTTTTTCGTACAAGCTTGCCATACCGTTATTGACGTTGATACCTAGCTCATCAAATAACGCGCCATGTTTTTGGAAGGCGTCTTTATAATAAATGCGCACCGCGTGACCGAAGACAATAGGATGTGACACCTTCATCATCGTGGCTTTTACGTGTAATGAGAATAAAATACCGGCTTCGCGGCAATCTTCCATTTCACGCTCATAGAACTCAAGCAGCGCTTTTTTGCTCATAAACATCAAGTCGATGACTTCTTTATCAAGTAAGGCAATCTTTGGTTTTAATACCTTGGTCGTACCGTCTTCGAGCAACAGCTCCATACGCACGGTACGCGCTTTATCCAAGGTCATCGACTGCTCGCCGTCATAAAAGTCGCCGCTGTGCATGTGCGAAACGTGAGTCTGTGACCACTGTTTCCATTCGCCCATCGAGTGGGGATGTTTACGCGCGTAGTTTTTGACTGCTTTTGGCGCGCGGCGGTCTGAGTTACCTTCACGTAATACAGGGTTGACCGAGCTGCCTAGACTTTTGCCATAACGGCGACGGATTTCTTCTTCTTCTGCATTTTTTGGCTCGTCTGGAAAATCAGGAATCGCGTAGCCTTTACCTTGTAGCTCTTTGATAGCTGCTTTTAGCTGCTGTACAGAAGCACTGATATTTGGTAGTTTAATGATATTGGCGTTTGGATCTTGAGTCAATTTGCCAAGCGCTTCTAAGTTATTTGGAACGCGCTGCTCTTCGGTTAAGTATTCTGGAAATTCAGCCAACACACGCGCCGCGACCGAGATATCACTGGTTTCAACGTCAACGCCTGCTGTCTGGGCAAATGCTTTTACAATCGGCAAAAATGATAAGGTGGCAAGCGCTGGGGCTTCGTCAGTTTTTGTATAAATAATTTTTGACATGTTAGTAGATTATTCCTTGTTGTCATTAATGAGGTTAATAAGGCTGCGGTATCATTTAATAGCTTTATACAGCCCTTATACTATAATGGTCTACGGGGTTGGTTCGAGGTTCAGTCGAGGTCCAAATACATCAGTCGTCTTTTAGTGCCATTCTTGAGCGAGTATGACGGCGAGAAAAGTTTCGTCGCCAGCCATTT
>Ga0098069_100784_pt1 | contig 10772 bp, 12 predicted proteins | sample 27_taG_FD_92584 | JGI IMG/M metagenome (GOLD analysis project Ga0098069, IMG submission 92584) | Marine viral communities from Cariaco Basin, Caribbean Sea - 27_WHOI_OMZ | ecosystem: Environmental > Aquatic > Marine > Oceanic | place: Caribbean Sea: Cariaco Basin | collected 2014-11-09 | reverse complement strand
TTTGATAACTTCCTATCAAACCTGCTCTCTGGGCTAATCGCCTACAGCTTCTTTCCTAAAAAACCTTCCTTAAACCTGGAAATTATAGAGCAAAGGTTATCTGCTTAAGTCGAACTCACGTTACTTAATTCATACTTCGACGGACTGACCGTGATCGAATAGAATTTAGGTTCGGTCTTTTTGAGTTTGGCACCGTTTCCATCAATATCTTTTACCACTTCTTCCGCTGAAAATTTATCGCCATATTGACTGAAAAAATGTTCCATCTCTCCCTGTTCCAAACCTTGATTTTCTTTTTCCAAATAGCCTACAAAATCTGCCGAACTCTGGGAATAGTTACTGCCAAGTTTTTGAGGTGTGATTGTGATATACATAGTTCAAAAATTACAGTTCGTTGTTGTGGTTTTGCTTTTCGCGAAAACGGACTTCCTTATTTTCTTCCACAAATTTCCTCTCTAAGATCAAGGGTTTCTTCTTGGGTTCTTCGGTCTGAAAAAGGGATTCGATCATCGCCACGGTGGGTCTGGTCTGGGTCTTTTCCATATCCCGCATTATGGCGATCACCGCATTGATACGTTTCTTTAAATTGGCCTCGATCGTCCTTCCGGTCGGGCCCAATTTTTCCTTTGGGGAAATCTCGTTGTAAAAGAAAAAATCGAGCATTGTAGCTAATGCTTCGGTGTGTGATTTGAAGTGTGTCCGTGAAAATTCCTGAAAACGTTTTGCCGTTTCCTTTTTGAACCTGATACCAATAAATGAGTCCATAATTCGCCGATTTGTCGCAAATCCTTCCCTGAAAATGGGCATTCACAGGGCATTTGTCGCAAATTGTAGAAATCTGAATAATCGGCTTATTTTTAAGTATTTAAAAATCAGTTGATTAACAAGGAAAAGGAGTACTTAACATCGCATCGCGTGTTACCCTCTTGCTACTCCTTTTCGTCCCGCCCAGCGGGACAAAAATTTCGTACAATCTGGCTAAAAGCCAATTGCCAATTTCAGGGAAAAGATTTCCCGTTATGTAATTTTTCGATGGGCAGGGTTATCGGCGAAAGTCAAAAAATGGATACCCCTGCGTAAAATTGAATGCTGAATTTCAGCGGAATAAAGATAAGGATTTTTATTGAACTGGATATGTTTTAGCAAAAAAAGACCTCTGAAAATTCAAAGGTCTTTCCGTTCCTATTTGGACAATTTCAGATATTAAACACATAGGTATAACTGTATAAATTCCTTAGTGCTTCTTCCTCGATCATCACATCAAAATTGGTGCAATGCTTTTTTGAATACTTCCGAATATCATCGCCAAATTTTTGCTCGACGTCTTTTTTTGAACTTTCCAAAAGACGTTCTTGGGCATCCCCGTTCAGGTCTGAAAAATTTAGATAGATCATAATTTTTAGGTTTTGAAGAGGTTAATATTCGCTCGGTAACATCAGCGTATTATTCACAAAAAACAACCGTAGTTCATCAAGCGGAAAATCAGTCGCCCGATACCCGTGTTTTTCCAAAATATTATCATTTCCATCCGTGTAGATTATCTCAGCTTCGTAGCCCGTAAAATCCTGTTTGTCCTCGGACAATCTCTTGAAGTCGATAGTAATAAATTCGCTTTGGTTCATCAGGCTTTTTGCGATTACGGAAGCGTCCGTAATGAGCCAAAAACATTCGGCAGCTTCCGCCAAATATTTCAGTCCGTTGGTGTATCGGGTTCTTAATAATGGGATTTGAAATATGGTTTCCGAACCGTGAAAATGTTGCAATCCCTCTTTGATTTCGTTAACTTGTGCTTTCATTGTGATTTCTATTTAAGGAGTTAATAATGAAAAAAGAGGGCGCAACTTTAGACGGAAACGCCCTCTTTAATTTTAGATTACTCGGCTGAATTATTGCCGTTTTTAGTTCCCAACAAAAGGATTTCGCCCGCTTCCACTTCGGTAACATATCTTTTTATACCGTCCTTGTCCTCGTAGCTTCGGGATTTCAGTTTTCCCGTTACCCCGATTTCTTTGCCCTTTCCGGCATATTTTTCGATAATTTCGGCAGTTTTGCCCCAGGCTACAATCGTGTGCCATTCCGTACTTTGGACTTTTTTGCCCTTGGCATCTTTGTAATACTCGTTTGTGGCGAGTGAAAAACGGGCTACCTTTTTACCGCTTTCAAGGTTCGTGATTTGTGGCTCTTGGCCAACATTTCCGATTAACTGTACGTGATTTTTTAAAGTACTCATAATAAAAGAATTAAAAATTAATTAAAATACTATCCGAACCATTCAGACAGTTTGCGTTTATATTTTTTGAAGTGATTTACTTATTATATCCAGAGCGTTTTCCTTTTTTTGTTTTTTTAGTCCCGCTTCCTTTTTGATGTTTTTGTAAGATTTCATACTATTCAGTTTAGATTTACTTCCCATAGAGCCGTCCGCTGTTACCTTTTTTTGTTGCTGATATAGTTGCTAATATTTGGAATTAATAAGGAGTTATAAAAGGGAGGTACGACCGGTTATGCACTCCGTTTAACTTCCAAATGTTGGTATTTTGCTTACAAAAAAACGATTGGGACAGCGGTGGCTCGGGAGTAGGTCTAAATGCCTTTTGTGAAGTATAAAAACATAGGAGGCGGGACTAAATAATTAAATGGAATTCCGATGAAAAGCGGACTCCGTTCACGATTTCGTATTGGAATGGAGTGCGCTTCCCGGCAGCGCGGGAAGGGCAAACGGAATGGAAAGTAGCAATCGGGGATGGTGTTCAAGACCTATGTAGGAAAGCTCTTTGCCCGGAATGGAGCGATTCCTGCCCCTTCGGCAGGCGGACGCGGAATGGAGCGGCAATGTGCTGACCGGGTTATGGAAAAGGATAATCCTCTTGAAGTAGGATTTAAAGCGGACTTGACTTCAAAGCTATAGCCGGGAATGGAGTTTGACTGCTTCCTGATTTTTCTCGGGAATGGGCGGGCAAGTGGAATGGGAATCGGAAGCTTTGGAGTTGTGTCCAAGACCTTTGTAATGAAGCGCTTTTCCCGAAATGAAGCTTTTTCGCGGAATGTAGGGGAATGGGCTGAGTGGGATAATGGAAATGCAATTCTCTTGTTAAATAAGATGGAATTATAAAATTCTATTCAGCTTCGGATGTTAATATTTCACAGGTTCTATCAAGGATTTCTAATAATTCTTTCCAATTAAATATTCTCAATTTATCAAGTTTTTCGTCGTGAAGAACTAAATTATTGATTGATAGCTTTAAATCATTCAAACTGTCAAAATCATCAGGAAACATATGTTTTAAACTTGAACTCTTATAGCGTTCTTGCATTGCTTTAGTAAAGTGTACTAAAGTGTCATTACTAACAGAATTTAAAACGATAAAAAGTTGATCCCCATTTATATACTTTAAAAAATCTTTAGAATATTTCTTTGACTCAAAGAGTTGGTTTAAATCTTCAATATTTTCATTTTCGAGTAATTCCATCAATATATTGCTTTCTGAAGCTTCGGATTCCTCTTTAATAACTTTATGCACAGCAATAATTTTGTCCCGTATTGGTTGCATTTCAGGTATGCTTACAGCAAAATGCGCTAAATTTTCAAAAATCCTATCGTTGATTTCCTTACGCTTTGAAGCTAAATCCAAGCCTTTTAAAAGTATATCGTCGATTTCTTGTGATGTTTTTGCTACTAAGCCATTCTGTGAAAAAAAGTGATAAAAATTTGAGAGCCTATCATAATCATATATAGAATAAAGACCATTTTCAGCATTCCGTAATACGTTTGCCACTAATTTTTCAAATTCATTTCCATCAATAGACCTAAAATTATAAGTAACGAGCCTCATAAATTCCAATACCTCTTTGGGATGTTCTTCGGGCTTTCTTTTTTCCAGTTCATCTATTAAATTTTTAACATCAAGATACCCTGAAAGGATATAAGTATAAATGCTTCCGTAAAATTGAAACTCATTGATTCTACTTTCCACATACCTCAAATAGAATTTTTCAGCATAGGTCGGCTCTATCTCTGGTTCTTTTTTATCTTCTGGAAAGAAGCTATTCATTGGAACACTTTTACCTCTATTTTGATACCAAAAATAAGATGTATTTTCCAGCCCATTAAAATCATTACTCTCATCAGATTTTAAATGACCTCTCTTGAACTCAATTGAAATAAGAGCTGTAAACAGAATAACCTCTTCTTGAAATTCCGTAGCTACATCTTTCAGGCTTCTGTGAATTTTAAAAAGACTCTCTAAAAAGAACGATATAATTCTCAAATTATATTCTTCGTATTCATAAAATATCCCGTAGATATAGTCTTTATTTTGCTTTAAAAATGTAAAATACGCATCTTCGGAAGTATATGTTTTATAGAGAGTCGGAAGGACTTTTTCCAGTTCAGGTTCATAATTCAGTTCTCTGCCTATAACTTTTTCTTTAATCTTTAAATACTGAGCATTGTCATCAATTTTAATTGCATCAGCCAAGATTAAACATTTCAAGTTTTTGTGCTCTACGAAGTCATTTATAAAGCCGAATAATTCTTTTATAGGTATTTGGCATCTTTCAAGGTCATCAAAACAAAGAACTTTATCATTAAACTTTAAGCCATCTAAAGTAACACCACTCAAAATATTACTGAAATCAACCTTGAAAAACTTGATTACGGTATTTCCTATGTTACCAGTTAGTCTTGCTATATTTTTTAAAGCTTTATTTTCAGGTTTTCCAAAAAAAGGAATTAATTTAATCATCAATTGCTGTTGCAACTGCTCTACGGTTTTCAAGCCATTCAACGAAATATATAATGGCTTTAGCTCTTGTTTTTTGACTATTGCGTGCAGCGTTTTTTTCCAAAAAAAGGTCTTGCCACTTCCCCAAGTACCATTAATTAGTAAAGCGTATTGTGTTGCCTCTTTCTTTAAATATTCTTTAAAAATCTCTTCAATATGTGCAGTCTGCATATTGTGGCGTGTTTAACTGTTTAATACTGATCTCAAATTATTCTTGGTTTTAAGCATTCTCCTCTTTTTTAAACTGGTAACAATTCCACAGCCTTACACCAATAATAAAAAATGCTTTTATCTGGTTGGCGTTTCAATTTATTCAAGTATGCCCAATCTGTTTTGTCAATAGTAAGTTTGCTTAAATCTTGACCCTCATAATATTCAATTTCAGACACTTCTGGTTGTAAAAGGATGGCATTCAAATAAGCTACTCTGGCTGAAGCTGCTAATGCATCTTCAATTCTGAAATTTCCGGTCATTAAAAATGCACCACCAAAACTGCGAATACCCAAATTCAAATCTGTAAATTTCTTTTTTGATTCGGCAGTTGGGTTGCGTTCCCTTCTAGCAATAATGGTGCAAGTGTTTATGGAATCCCAAAGTACGTCTGCTTCTGTAAGTTTCCTGCTGCTAAAATCTTTATCTAAACTTCGATAGGATAATTCGGCTTTCGCAAAAGCCGAAAAACTTTTCTTTACCATTTCCATATCTGTAATGTTTTCAAATAGTTTTCCTAAATCGAACATTTGCTTGCAAATTTCCATTGCAAAGAGCTGGTCTTTTTTGTAATAAGGTATACCGATGGTTTCCGGTGCAAAAGCAGTTAGCTTGTCGCCACAAATGGCATTTATAGAAGGTGTTGTAATTGTTGTTGCAGTTCCGTCATACGATAGCCACGGTGTATTTATGGAAGACTCGATTAGCTCAGGGTAGTGCGGACTATCAAAAAGAATGTCCAACAGAATTGTTCCTGGAACGTTCGGGTTATACACCGAATTAAATTCAAAAGTATAATGTGCCTTGGGTACACCTTCCTTGTAGCTTCGAGGTTCATTCAATACGTGTTTTTTGAAATGGGAATTGGAAACTACCGCATCAAGAATTTTTTCTAAAGGTTCACGGGTTACACTTGAAATTATATCGATATCGATTGAAAATCGATTTCCTTCTTTGAGCAATAGTACTAGCGACGTTCCCCCTTTAAAAACAAAGTCTAGTCCAGCTTCCTTCAAATGTTCCAATAAAAATAATGCGTGCACCATCTTTTCGAGAATAGTTGCGTTAATAGCCTTGTGTTCTTTTTTTGCACGGAAGCTGTCCAGCCATTCTTTCGTGAAACTTTTATTATCAATCATATTGGATGTCCTCTAGAAAATTTGGAATATGGTTACTTATAAATTGTTTGATTTCCTGTTCTTTCCTACGCCGTTTGGCATAGCTGAACAGTTTTGTGAAATTAATACTGTAGCGGTCTATTATCTTTTCATAAATGTTTATCATTTCAGAACCTTGATAAAAATGAAACAAATCTTCATCTGCAAACAGATCCACCATTATTTTTTCAAGTGTTGCAATAGACACAACTGCTTTTTTATTTTCAAATTTAATAATTGGGGCTCGTGTAACGAGGTTTTTGATGACAACTGGCACGTTACTTTCAGAAATATAAAACTGGATTTCCTTTTCATCGGGGTTAAGAAAAAAATCCATTCGCATAGTATCATTGAGGTAATAATAAAGTGAATCGGCAAATTCCTTTTCTACTTCGACTACAATCATTTCATTGGATGTCTGGTGCTGAGAAAACTCGTTTAGCCATTCGGTTTCCCATACAGCATATTTAATATCCTCATAACGTTCATTTGTTTTGCGAGCTATTTTAAATACGCTATCAGATAGTACTGGTTTATACTTGGGTTTGTAGGATATTACATATAATCCACGTCCAATAGTTTTAATAATATCTTTTTTTTTAAGGTCATAAATCCGCCAACTAAAAGTACTTTCTTTCAAGTCTGGTTCAGATTCCAAATAGAAGTGAAATAGCTCGTCCCTATCGAAGGATTTTCGCTCCTTAAATACCTCTATAATCTTATTTTCTATAACTTTTGGCATAACCTATGTATCTAAACTTTGCCAAATATACAAAAAAGTGGTAAATATTTGAAAACTAATTATTGCCACTATGCAGATAAAGTGGTAAATATTTGAAATGGTTGGTTTTGTCGTTTTTTTAAATACCAACTAAAATTATCGTATGAAATGGTATTTAAAGCGGACTTGACTTCAAAGCTGTAGATGGGAATGGAGTTTGGCCGCTTCCCGACCTTTCTCGGGAATAGGCGGACAAGTGGAATGGAAATCGGAAGCTTTAGAGTTGTGTCCAAGACCTTTGAAATGAAGCGCTTTTCGCGGAATGGAGCTTTTTCTGCGGAATGTAGGGGAATGGGCTGAGTGGGATTGCAAAGCTAACTTTCCAAATAAATTCTTTTGCTCAGAATAAAAAAAATCCAGTTTAAGGTACTGGATAAACCTATTATGACATTAAGCCATTTCATAAACGACATCGAACAGTTTTTTGTCCAAGCGTTCCTGTTGTGAAAAGCTTTTTTTCAATGTATTGTGAAGCATTTGATTGAAAGCATTATAGCCTATCCACAAATTAGGTTTTTCATCAAGTAACAACGCTTCGTTATCCAGAATTTCAAGTATTTCCCGGGATTTCTTTGAAGGATCATTGTTCTTATCGCTACATTCGTACCGGAACAATTTCGTGCTTTCCAGAATTTCTTTTACAAATTCCTTGGTGTCGATGATTTCAAATTCCCTCATTCTGTCGAACTTCTTGGTAATGGTGTAAAATTCATTGTCCAAGAACTTATCGAACAGATTGTTCAACCTTGGCATTATCAGGTCGGTATTGTTCTTACTATGCTTGATGGAAAACTCAATTTCCGCTTGTGAAACGTGTAGGCCATTGGAGCATACTTCCCTATAAAAGCCAAAATGTCCAGAAGTTTTCTCGCTACCATCATAGGAATTCTTAAACCGCAGCATCGGCAGTATCAGGTCTTTTTCATTCTTTACCGAAAATTGGTTGTTATCGTCGATGATAAAGTCGGTAATGAAAGACCTATCATTCCTGTTGATTGTCCGCTTCTGATAATTCAGTCCGGCATCGGTCAACATTTCTTCGGCCTTTTTGAAGAAAAGTTCGTTCGGTACGTGGCCGTAGCTGTTCGATACCACGTTGACAATTTTGCCATTCGAAATTATGGCATTTTCAAGTCCCCTTCGGGATTCTATCCGGGTCAGGCTTTTCAAGGATTTCATTTCTGATGGAACGAAGATTTCATCCTGCTGTAAATTTGATAAATACATAACATTTGATTTTAGTTAAACAATTAATATTTAAGCTAGAACCAAACGGAAGATAAAATCTCAGCTCAAAAGGAAACGGAATATAAATAGCGAGTGCGGGAGCGGCTTTATGCCGTAAGCTTTTGATGGGAGTATTTTACGAGTTTACCTTTGCGCATATATTGATTGAATACTATACCTCCCTTTTTAAGGAAAAAAGAAAACCTACTCTTGGGGAGTAGGCTTCCTGTTTTAAGGATTTGAAGTTACCTTAGAGTTCAAATTTTACAATCTGTTCCTCAATTTCGGATTTTCGTTCCTCCAAAGTGGACTGTAAGTGAGTTGTAACCAATTTGATAAGGTTCGTATTGGTCGTTTTAAATTCCAAATTGTGGGAATCCCGGATGTAAAATGAAGCTGAATCCCCTTGGTTATAGTTGAACTTTGTCAACTCGCTCAAGGTCTGGTTCAACCGTTCCCGTTGGGTGGCCAATCCTCTCAGTTTTTCAAAATTTTGGATCCGGTCATCCAAACTGATGGTAGCTTTTTTCGATGCTACCGCTTTTTCTGTTGAAGCAGCTTTTCCAATGGCTTCATCGGTCAGCTTTTTCTGTACTTCCTTTTTAACGGATGCATTTTCCTTTTTTGCAGTTCCGTTTTGTTTTACTGTTGTTGCCATAATTAAAATTTTTAAGTTAAACATTATTTTAAATCGTTTTGGCAGCTTGTAAGGCAACGAGCAATACCAAAACAGGGCATTAACAGCCACAGGGAGGAAGGGGCAAGGTATGAGCGGTTATTTTTCGCAGAAAAATGTTCGGCATCCCGAAGGGCTTGACCTTGACCAAGCGGTGGAAGGTGGCTACATTTGCCCCCGGTTTGGTTTTGGTTGCCTCAGCTGACCGAAACAAAAAATGACTTAACGCAGAAATTTATGGCTCAATACAAAACCTAAATCTGCAAGGGATTATTAGACGAAAAAAAAAGAGTGCCGACTGGATTAGAACCTAAAAGGTGTTTTCCAAATCAAATTATTGATAGTGCACCCTTGTTTCGGCCTTGTCCGTGGTGTTTAATTTACTACGCAACGAACGCATATCAGATGACACTTTTTGTTCGATGACCCTGGCGTAGATTTGCGTTGTGGAAAGCTTTGTATGACCGAGTAATTTTGAAACGGTCTCAATGGGCACGCCATTGGAAAGCGTAACCGTAGTAGCAAACGTGTGCCTTGCCGCGTGGAACGTAAGCTTCTTATTGATTTTTAGGATAGCAGCTACTTCCTTCAAATATTTATTGATTTTTTGATTAGAAAATACCGGCAGCAATTTTTCGCTTTTGTTTTCAGTTCCCTGGTCATACTTTTTCAGGATGTCAAGGGCTTTATCCAAAAGCGGTATTTTTACCGCTTCATCGTTCTTTTCCCTTTTTGTGAATATCCAGTAATCCCCATCGATGCCGCGTACAATATGGTCGTCGCAAAGCAACTTCACGTCGATATAGGACAGACCCGTATAACAGGCAAAAACAAAAACGTCCCTTGTTTTTTGGTGCATCCCTTTTGAAAGCTGACCGGATTCCAGAACTTCAAGTTCCGATTGGGACAGAAATGCTCGCTGGTGTTTTGTGAACTTTAGCGAGAACCTCACAAAGGGGTCTTTTTCGATCCACTCCAACCGAAGGGCAAGGTTCATCATCTTTTTCAAGCGTTCCAAATGTTTCATAACCCCATTGTTCTTTAGGGGCTGGGAGCGGTTTATGGATTTTCCATTACGAAGGAACTGTTCAAAGTCAATGATGAATTTATAGGATAATTGTTTAAGGAAAACATCGTTGGTCTTTAGTTTGTGCTTCAAATACCGTTTGATATAGCGTTCCGTAGTGAAGTAATTTTTCAAGGTGCCGGGCTTGAGTACCGAAACCATATTCTTATTATGGTAGGAAACCAGTTGAAGCAGCGTTTTGTGCTGTTCATCTTCTCCGAGATACCGGGCCTTGATGGCCTGGGCGGTAACATATTTGGATTCGCCCAGAAGCTGTTTGTGGCAAGCCAACAAATCGGAATACACTTGGTCAAGGTAAACATTGAGTGCCTTGCCGTCGGAAGTCCTTAGTGTTGACCTTTTGGAACGGGTATCCCAATAGGTAACCGATGTGGATCGTTTTAAACTGATCTCGGCACGTTTTCCATCGACCGTGATACGGGCATAAATAGGTGCAAAATCATCTTTTGCTTTGGCCATACTCAGCCAAAAATGAATGGTAAAAGTCTTGGAAGTCTGCATAAACTCTCGCTTTAAGTGAATAATCGATTTGTTTACGAAAGTCAAATCGCTGCGAAAGTCAAGTCTATTGAATTACCAATGTAGTGAAAATTCCGGTAATAAATCAGGTAACCGAATAGGTAACCTTTGAATTGATATTAAAGCCAATCTTATGATTTTAAGAAAAATGAAAATCCTTGATTTTCATAAGATTAGCTATATTTTGGTGTCTATTGACACCGTAATTGTCGGGGTGGCAGGATAATTTAGTTTCAAATTTAGGCCCTAACCACAATGCTTTCACTGAAAATCAATTTGATGTTTCACCGAATGATTCACCAAACTTCATAAAACAAAGAGAATTTTACTA
>Ga0098069_100780_pt1 | contig 10841 bp, 10 predicted proteins | sample 27_taG_FD_92584 | JGI IMG/M metagenome (GOLD analysis project Ga0098069, IMG submission 92584) | Marine viral communities from Cariaco Basin, Caribbean Sea - 27_WHOI_OMZ | ecosystem: Environmental > Aquatic > Marine > Oceanic | place: Caribbean Sea: Cariaco Basin | collected 2014-11-09 | reverse complement strand
GGCCTGGGATACTTATACCGAAGACCGTATCAACAGGGTTTTTGACCTTACCAACGAGGTACGCGGCTTTAAAAATGAAGGTTATGAGAATTACCGCCAGAAGTTGCTGAGCCATTATCCGCAACGGGAAGCTGCCGAAAACTTTAATCATGCCGCCCGCCAGGCGTACATTGCCTTTTCACAGGCTATTGCTGCCGCTGCTTTTGAAGGGGTAGACAGCACGCCAATGGAGGGTTTTGACGAGGCCGCGCTTGATGAGATCCTCAGCCTTCGCGAAAAAGGGCTGAAGAGTTGTGTGATGTTGCCGCTTGGCTATCGAGATACTGATAATGACTGGCTTGCCGGTTTGGCGAAGGTGCGCAAACCCAAAGAAGATTTGATCACGGTAATGGACTAATTCTGAAAAGCTATTTATGAGAAACTTTGATTTCAAGAACCCAACGAAAATTATCTTCGGAAAAGGGCAGATAAAAAAACTGAAAGAAGAACTTCCTGAAAATGCCAAAATCCTCATGCTTTATGGCGGCGGAAGTATTAAACGCAACGGAATTTACGAGCAGGTAAAGGATGCAATTTCCGGCTTTGAAGTAGTCGAGTTTGGTGGCATTCCTGCTAACCCCGAATATGAAGTGTTGATGAAAGCCCTGAAGGTGATCAGGGAAGAAAATATAACTTTCCTGCTGGCAGTGGGAGGAGGATCTGTCATTGATGGTACCAAATTCCTGTCATCTGCAGCTTTGTATGAAGGAGAGGAGCCATGGGAAATCCTAACGCAGAAGGTACCAACCACTAAAGCATTGCCTTTTGGTACGGTGCTTACATTACCTGCCACGGGTTCTGAAATGAATTCGGGTGCCGTAATCTCCCGAAAAGAAACCAAAGAGAAGCTGAGCATGGGCGGCCCTGGCTTGTTTCCGGTTTTCTCTATTCTCGATCCGGAAGTAATAAAGTCTATTCCTTCACGGCAACTCGTTAATGGCATCACCGATGCTTTTACCCACGTGCTCGAACAATACATGACCTTTCCCAGCGGCGCATATTTGCAGGACAGGTTTGCTGAAAGCATTATGCAGACGCTTATTGAAGTTGGGCCAAAGGTTTTAAACGATCCTTCAGATTATACTGCGGCGTCAAATTTCATGTGGAGCTGTACCATGGCCCTCAACGGACTCATTCAAAAAGGAGTGCCTACAGACTGGGCTGTGCATGCAATGGGCCACGAACTCACCGCTCTTTATGGAATTGATCATGCCCGCACCCTGGCAATAATCGCGCCGAGCCATTACAGGTTCAATTTTGAGGCTAAGAAAGAAAAACTGGCGCAGTACGCTGAAAGGGTATGGAACATCACCGAAGGTATCTTAGAAGAGAAAGCTACGGCCGCTATAGACAGGACCGAAGCATTCTTTAACCAGATGGGCATCGATACCACATTGTCTGCCTATACCGAAGATTACCACGGTACCGCCGAAGAGATCAACAAAAGATTCACCAACAGAGGCTGGACAGGCCTGGGAGAACACCAATCCCTTACCCCCGCCAATGTAGAAGAGATCGTAAAAATGGCCTATTAGGAGGGTGTACAGGAAGCCAAATTCCACCAAAAAAGGCATCCAATCCCGCAGGGTTCGGGATAAGATCCTTCGGAAGTTAAACTCCTGTAACTCCAATAGCGATCGTAAAGGTTGATATTTTTATATTTCCACAAGCCTTCTGTACAAACAGAAGGCTTTTTTCATGATTCACCGTACGACCCCGTCGGGTCACATGATCCTCCGTTTGTTTTGGTATAAACATATAATCCCTTCGGGATTAAAATGCATCAGGAGGCATATGCTTACAAAATTTAACCACAGGCTGCCAGGCATATGTGTCACTACTTATGAATGAACAACGTGTGACCCCGAAGGGGTTAGACGTTTATAGATGATTATTAAATGATTGCCCAATAATTGATCCCGAAGCGGGTCAAATATTTATACCCAAATATTTCTAGATTTGCATAATCCCCGTTGCCACGACGCCGAAGGGGGTCGCATATTTAATCCGCAATGAAAAACAAAAAAGCCTATCCGACAGAGGTTTACCTGAATGGTCATTGGATGCCGCCACAGCAAGCCACGGTTTCGGTTTTTGACCGGGGTTTTATGTTTGGGGACGGCATCTACGAGGTCACGCCATTTTACCGCGGCAAAGCCTTCCGGCTGCAGGATCATCTGGACCGGCTGAAGTACTGCCTGGAACAAATAAAAATACCATTCGATCTTAGCATTTTAAAACCTCTTATGCAGGAAGCCATTTCCCGTGCCGGATTGGCAACTTCAGATGCTGCGGTTTATATTCAGATTAGCCGTGGTGCTGCACCGCGAACCCATTATTTTCCCGATAATCCCAAACCCACAATTTTAATGTATGCTTTGCCGGTGGAGCTGGAGAATTTTAGAGGGAAACGGTGGAAAGTTCTGGTATCTGAAGATTTCAGGTGGCAACGTTGTGATATTAAATCTACTGCACTACTGGCGAATACTATGTTGAATGACGATGCAATTTCAGGCGGATATAACGAAAACCTACTGGTGCGGGATGGTTACTTTACCGAAGGTTCCCATTCAACTGCCTTTTTTGTAAGCAAAGGGATCGCCTTCACACATCCCGAAGGCCCTCACATTCTCCCGGGCATCACCCGTAAGGTTGTTCTGGAAATATGCCGGGACCTGGAATTTGAATATAAAGAAGAGGCCCTTGCGCTGGAAAGGATTTCAGAAGTTGATGAGATCTTCCTCACCGGCACCACCACCCAAATTACTGTGGTTTCATCGTTACATTTAAAAGGAAAGGAAATCTTTACCTCTCAAAAAGGGCAAATTACAGCAAAGCTTCAGAAGGAATTTTTGAAAAGGACCAGAGGTTAAGCACCAAATTTCAAGCATCAAATTCCATATTTTAAATCCCCTCCTCCAGAGGGGTGGCCGCAGGTCGGGGTGGGAGGGGATTCAGGATTTAATATTCAAAATTCAAAATCAGTGTTGTCTGATTAAATGAATTAAACAGGAGCTAAGGCCACAAATTCCTAATAATACAGCGTATTTGAAGATATGGAAGGGTGGTTTTCGGTTTCTGAATATATTGCAGTTTTTCCTTATGAAAAAAAGCACATAAGATCACTGCTAGTCAGTTAGTTGAATAAAGTCCTGGTTCTTGGTTCTTGCAGGCGAAGCGATCTTGATTTTTTCCCCGGACAACAATGATCCAAAATTCAAAATTTAGGCGTGATCACTTATCGAAGCCAACATCTGCGAAAATCTGTGAAATCTGCGGGAAATAAAAGGTTGAATAAGGATTATAGTCTACCAGGTTCTAATCTTCAGGAAATCAGAAATCTGCAAATGATTCTAAATTCAAAAGCTTAAGTTGTAAGATGTGAGAATTGTTATTTTAGATTGTATCTTTGCACCCGCTTTGAAGAACCTCTTTTTATCCAAAACCTCACAGTTTTGGAAACCTGTGAGGTTTGACGATGAAAAATTGAAGTATGAGAACAAAGTCATTAAAAAAGAACAGGATAAATGTGGTCACCCTTGGCTGCAGTAAGAACGTCTATGACAGTGAGGTGCTTATGGGCCAGTTGAAGGCGAACGATAAGGATGTTGTGCATGAGCAGGAGGGGAATATCGTGGTGATCAACACCTGTGGCTTTATTGATAATGCAAAAGAACAGTCGGTAAACACCATTTTAGAGTATGTAGAGTTGAAGGAGCAGGGGGAAGTGGATAAAGTTTTCGTTACCGGTTGCCTTAGTGAACGCTACAAACCAGATCTTGTTAAGGAGATCCCCAATGTGGATCAATATTTCGGGACTACCGAACTTCCTGAACTCCTGGCTGCTCTTGAAGCCGATTACAAACACGAACTTATTGGAGAACGTTTAACCACAACTCCTAAAAATTACGCTTACCTCAAGATTGCCGAAGGTTGTGATCGTCCCTGTTCATTTTGTGCAATTCCGCTTATGCGTGGAAAGCACAAATCTACTCCTATAGAAAATCTTGTGGCAGAAGCTAAAAAGCTTGCCGCCCAGGGGGTGAAGGAACTCATCCTTATCGCGCAGGATCTTACCTACTACGGTCTCGACCTCTATAAAAAGCGAAATTTAGCCGAGCTTCTTGAGAACCTGGCAAAGGTTGAAGGCATAGAATGGATCAGGTTACATTACGCTTTTCCAACCGGATTCCCTATGGATGTGCTCGACCTGATGAAGCGTGAGCCAAAAATCTGTAACTATCTTGATATTCCGTTGCAGCATATTTCTGATGATTTGCTGAAGTCTATGCGCCGCGGAACAACCCATGAAAAAACTACAAATCTTCTGAAGGAATTTCGTAATAGGGTGCCTGAAATGGCAATTAGAACCACACTTATTGTGGGATATCCCGGGGAGACTGAAGCACATTTTCAAGAACTGAAGCAGTGGGTGAAAGATATGCGTTTTGAGCGTCTTGGCTGTTTCACGTATTCTCACGAAGAAAATACGCACGCTTACAATCTTGAAGATGATGTGCCGCAGGAAGTGAAGCAGGAAAGAGCAAACGAGATCATGGAAATTCAGTCGCAGATCTCTTGGGAACTGAATCAGCAGAAAATAGGGCAGACCTTTAGGGTGATCATAGACAGGAAAGAAGGAGAGAACTACGTGGGAAGAACAGAACACGATTCTCCCGATGTTGATAACGAAGTACTCATTGACGCCAGGAACATCTACCTGAAGACCGGTGACTTCTATGAAGTGAAGATCACCGATGCCGCCGATTTTGACCTTTTTGGAGAACCGGTGAATGCCAATTTGGAGAAACCAAAGCGGAAGGTACTTTTTAATAAGTAAGAAGAGCGCAGTCTTTAGTAGGCAGTCAGGTAAAGGCCACGGATGCACGGATGTTTTCTTGAAAAGTCTAAACCTCACAGTTTTTGAAACTTGTGAGGTTTTTTTATACGAGAGGTTCTAAAAGAAAAAGAGTTATTATTGTATAGAAGTTCAGCTCTTACCTATGATCAAAATTATAAGAAAGCGACATTTCTTCAGGCAACATTATAACCTGATCCTGGGTTTACTGTGGCTCAGTATTGGAGTTGCTTATTATTTGGTCGACGGGACTGAGGTTTTTAATATTTTATCTGTTTTTAATCTGCTAATTGGATTAGCATACCTGGCAATTCATTTTTATCAGAGAGATCGCAATCAGGAATTTATTGCCTGGAATGAGGAGCAGGTGATCCTGAGCAAATGGCAACTAAAACCGGTAACCTATTCCAGAACCCAGATTAGTAGAATCACAATTACTAATAGCTATTTTATTCTCCATACCAATCCAGAGACTCCCGGAGAAACAATGGAACTTAAAGACTATAGTGAAAAAGATATTGATCTGCTAAAATCCCGGTTTCCGAATCAAAAGATTTCAGCCGGATAAAACCTAACAGGTTTAAAAACCTGTTAGGTTTGGTGCACCAGTTGGTTACATTCTACATTCTACATTATACATTATACAATTCTCAGGCAACACTTATCTCATCTGTCAAATAAACCTCCTGCACACTTCTTAAAATCTCCACTCCATCTTTCAACGGCCGCTGAAATGCCTTTCGGCCCATAATTAATCCGCTGCCGCCGGCGCGTTTGTTGATCACAGCTGTTTTTACTGCTGACTTAAAATCTGAGTCGCCCTCTGAGCCACCGCCAGAGTTAATTAGTCCGATTTTGCCCATGTAGCAGTTCGCCACCTGCAGGCGGCACAGGTCAATGGGATGATCTGTAGAAAGACTTTCATACATTTCTTCGGAATGCTTGGCAAAGTTGATGTCCTGAAATCCGAAATTGGTGGTAGGTAATTTTTGTTTGATAACATCGGCTTTGATAGTCACCCCAATATGGTTGGCCTGCCCGGTAAGATCGGCGGCAGAATGGTAATCTTTTCCGTCTTTTTTAAAGGCTGAATTTCGGGTGTAGCACCATAAAATTGTGGTCATTCCCAGTTGATGTGCTTCCTCAAAAGCTGCTGCTACTTCCTGAATTTGCCTTGTGCTTTCCTCACTTCCGAAGTAAATAGTGGCACCAATCGCCGTCGCGCCCATGTCCCAGGCTTCTTTCACGCTTCCGAAGGGAATTTGATCGTATTTATTGGGATAGGTGAGTAGTTCGTTGTGGTTGATCTTTACCACAAATGGAATTTTATGGGCGTATTTACGGGCATGTAAGGCCAGGCCGCCAAAAGTGGAGGCAACACCGTTACATCCGGCTTCTATGGCCAGTTTAATAATGTTTTCGGGATCAAAATAATCCTTGTTCTTGTAAAAAGAGGCTGCGGCACTGTGCTCAATACCCTGGTCTACAGGAAGAATGTTGAGGTATCCTGTACCTCCAAGGGCACCGTGATTGTACAACTGCGCCAGACTTTTCAACACCTGCGGACTACGGTCACTTTCAGCAAAGTTTTCGACACTATTAGGTCCCGGAACAGTCAATCTCTCTTTTGGAATCTTTTTACTGCTATGCTCCAGTAAATTTGAAGCATCATCTCCCAAAATTTCTGTGATCTTATCGATATAACTCATAATTAGAAGGTTTTTATTGGCAATGAGTCTGAAGTTAAGATTTTTAAGGAAGAAGGCTTTGCTGGCGCTTCTTAAAATATGTATAAAATCAGCGGTACTGGTAAAAAATTCCGTCGTCAAAAGGCGTCCAGAGGCAGGCCCGTAAATCGGCATTTTTGAGACCGTTGTTTATCCAGGTATTACAGGTGTAAAAAGAATGGAGGGATCTTTTTGCCTTGAAAAATGCATCATTTTGATTGTAGTGAAGATCTCTTACGGGAATCACCTCACCTGCAGCGTTAAGTTCAAAACTTTTAGCCACATAACTTACCAGGTCGCGATATTGTTCGTCCGAAATATCTACAGCAATAACAGGCTGAGTGAACCTGGGCAGCGCCTCAAAAGTGACATGCATAGCCGAAGGAGTAGGCAGGAAGACCGCTTTAATGGCTGTTGGAAAGCTGAGGTCGCTCCATTGCGGCGTATTTTCATAGAATTCAAGATCGCCCCAGCCAAAGGAAATGTATTCATAATTTGCCCTTTTTGAAGGGATGTATTCCGGAGAAACCAGGGTTTCCCAATCTATAACTTCATTTTGAACCGGAAAAATAAAGTCGGTATGTGCGCCGTTGGTGCGAAGGTAGATGGTGATGTTTCCTCCCTGCGGCTGATCTTTATTGACCGGGATCACCGAACCTATAACGGCCGATACAAAGTAAAGCAGCATGAGCAATAAAAAGGCGAGCAGCCCTTTTGCAAAGAACTTTATGATCCTCTCCAGGATCTTCATGTTTTTCTTTGCAGCAGTTCCTTTAATGCTGTTTTGAAAATTTCTATTTCATCGAGGGTATTGTATGGAGCAAATCCTATACGTATCCATCCTCCTGTTTCCATTACCGGAAAAACTTCGGCCATGGTAGAAGCATAGAAATGCCCGTCGCCTATACAGAGGTTGAATTTTTCAGCAAAGAATTGCGTGGCTTCGCGGGAGTGAATTCCGTCGATCCTGAAAGCGAAAGTCGGGGTTTTTTTTACTTCCGAAGAAGCACGGTAGAGTTTAACTTCAGGGATAGATTCGAGGAATTGCTGGAGGGAATCCATCAATTCCTGTTCGTGAGATTCTATGGCTTCCATTCCTGCTTTTAATCGCTGTCTCCGGGTTTCACCAGCTCCCAGACTTTCGAGAAAACCAATGGCACCGCAGAGGCCGGCAATGGCTTCATGGTTTTGAGTTCCGGTTTCCAGCTTATACGGAATTTGATTGGGAGCCGGTTGTAACTTCGGAATTTCCAGGGTCTCAAAAATGGCTTTTTTGATGGCTGCTATTCCCAGGTGGGGACCGAAGAATTTATATGCCGAGCAGAAAAGAATATCGCTGTCTAGATCCTGCTTGTCAACCAGAAAATGCGGTACTGCGTGTACAGCATCGGCAATGGTGATCGCATTTACCTTTTTTGCCACCTTAAAAATTTTCTTCGCATCACTAATAGTGCCCGTAAGGTTGGAAGAAAGCCCTATGGCCACAATCCTGGTTTTTTCATTGATAATTGTATCCAGGTTTGAAAGATCGTGGGTGAGACTTTGTTTATCAACAGGAATGAATTTTACGGTTGCGCCGGTTTCTTTTGCAAGGTGGATCCAGGGATCTACATTGGCCCTGTGATCTAGTTGAGTGACAACAATTTCATCTCCTTGCTTCAGCAGGGGTCTAAGGCTGTGGGAAACCTGGAAAGCCAGGCTGGTCATGTTCTGACCAAAAGCGACTTCTTCAGCAGAACAATTCAGTAGATCACCAACAGCTTGTTTAGCTTCCTCTAAGAGGGCATCTGTTTTTATACTGGTAGCAAAAGTGCCGTGCAGGTTAGCCATTCCGGTTTCAATATATTCCAGCATACGGTCAATGCAGGCCTGCACCATTTGCGTGCCGCCGGGGCCGTCAAAATAAATGGGGAATACCTGTTCTTTATTCCTGAAATTTAAAGCCGGGAACTGCGACCGTACCTCATCTATACGAAACTTATTGTTTGGCATGTTTTCTTCTTCTTTTATGATCTATATAAATGTAAATGGCGTAAAGAATGGCGCCTATGCCACCAACCCAATAAAGCCCGTTCTCAAGTTTATCAATATCGGTCGAAAAATATCCTACAGCCAGGGAAAGAGGGATCATTCCGGCGTAAGTTGTGATCATGAATTTTTTGTAATCCATTTTAAAGATACCCGCAATAAAAGCTATGGCATCATTTGAGAAAAACGGGGAGATGCGAAAGAGTATTACAGTTCCTGAGCTGTAATGTGTGATCCAGTACTTCCATTTTTTCTGTTTTTTTTCACTAATAAGTTCAAATCGCTTTCCTATATAATATCCCAGGCTAGAAGCAATCCCCACGCCTATAAGGTTGATCAAAACTCCCCACCAGAAACCGTATGCCAGTACCCCCACAATAATTGGGAGCCAGGAAGGAAAAATGATCAGGAACATTTGAAGTACAATGAACACGATAATGGCCAATGGTCCCCAAACGCCAAACTGCTTTACGTAATCTTTTATCCTTTCCCTGTCTTCACTCAATAATACATCCCAGGCTTCTTTTACAGTGTCCTGGAAAGGGGGATGTGTAAAATACAGAATGACCAGGAAAAGGAGGATACTTCCGCTAAGAATAAAGGACAGGTATTTTTTTATAAAGTTTTTACTCAAATCAGGTTTTAAATGGACCTACAAATTAATTACTTTTTGAACAGCCTCCGCGGTAATTAATATTATTCTAACGTCTTACAAGGGAAAAATTAAACTTTACTTCATCTTTATTTAACACGCAATAGGTAAAAACGTCGCATTTTTGAACCACAATCATATAATCTTAGTTTTTGTCGATTTAGATGTATGAGGTAAGGTTGCTCTTTAGGGGGCAACCTTTTTACTTATTAGTAATCTGCTGGTAACGTTCTCTTAACATTCAATCCTGTTCTTTGTTGCCGACAAAAACTAAGAAATAATGAAAATTACTACCGGCCTATTTTCGGTTTTAGCCTTTTTAATTTCATTGCATGTGCAGGGACAGGATTTCACAGAGAATACTTTTGGAAAAGGTCTCATTAATGTAGTGGCAAAAGACAGCTCTTACAGTGCAAATTTCTCTTTAAGAATGCAATCCCTTTTTACTTCTTCCTGGGATATTTCTGAAGATGATGGCTTTGGAGATGCAGAAGCTAATTTCCTGGTTAGAAGAGCCCGCTTAAAATTTCAGGGGTTCGCTTACACGCCAAAACTTACATACAAACTGGAGCTGGGATTATCCAATCGCGATATTTCCGGAGCATCAGTCTATAATGGAGATACCCCCAGGTACATCCTGGATGCAGTGGTTAAATGGAATTTCTACGAAAACTTTGAACTTTGGGCAGGACAAACCAAACTTCCCGGCAACAGGGAGCGAATTATTTCTTCCGGAAGCCTTGAAACTGTAGATCGCTCTCTGGTGAACAGCAGGTTCAATATAGACCGGGATATGGGGATACAGTTGCACCACGAAATTTATCCCGGAGGAAATTTCATCATTAGAGAAGCCCTTTCTATAGCCCAGGGAGAGGGAAGAAATGTTACAGCAGGAAATATTGGAGGATTGCAATATACCGGAAGGCTCGAATTATTGCCTTTTGGAGACTTTGCCGACTATACCGGGGCCGATTTTGCCAGAGAAACAACACCCAAACTGGCGCTGGGAATATCTTATGATTACAACAATAATGCGGTGAGAACCAGATCTAACTCAGGTACCTATATGCTTACCGATGACGGATTTTTTGAGACAGATATTACCACCTTTTTTGTGGATGCTATTTTCAAATATCGCGGTATTTCGGCAATGGCTGAATATGCACATCGTGCCGCAGATGAAGCTTTCGCCACAAATGCCGATGGCACTTTAACCGGAGATGCTGTAAACATTGGAAGTGGGTTTAATGTACAGGCCGGTTACCTGTTTAAGAACAACATTCAATTGCTGGGTAGATATACCACCATTGATCTTGATGACCAGGTGACCCAGCTGGTAGAAGACCAGTATACGCTGGGGCTTTCAAAGTACATCGTAAAACATAAACTAAAGTTGCAGACAGATATTAATTACACCGACCTTAATCTTGGTCTTGACGACAATCTTACTTACAGATTACAATTCGAACTTCATTTATAAAAACAAATTATGAAAAGATTTCTTTTATTAACTGCAATAACTGTTTCCCTGGCTTCC
>Ga0098069_100777_pt1 | contig 10879 bp, 10 predicted proteins | sample 27_taG_FD_92584 | JGI IMG/M metagenome (GOLD analysis project Ga0098069, IMG submission 92584) | Marine viral communities from Cariaco Basin, Caribbean Sea - 27_WHOI_OMZ | ecosystem: Environmental > Aquatic > Marine > Oceanic | place: Caribbean Sea: Cariaco Basin | collected 2014-11-09 | reverse complement strand
TTCAAAAAGCACCGAAGAGAAAAAAGAAGAAAAGCCCGAAGCTTCTAAAGAAACTTCGCAAGAGGCTACAGCTTCAGATGGAAGTAGAATTTTCGCTTCGCCGCTTGCCAAAAAGATGGCCGAAGATCTGGGAATTGATCTTGCCAACGTAAATGGTTCAGGAGAGAATAATCGAATTGTCAAAAAAGACATCGAGAACTATAAACCTTCAGAAAAAACTACAGAGGCCAAATCGGCAGCTGCAGCTTCACAGGAAGAAAAAGCTCAGCCTTCGGCAGTGCAAACTTACACTCCTGCAGGAGAAGAAAGTTTTGAAGAGGTCAAGAATTCTCAAATGCGCAAAACCATTGCAAAAAGGCTTGCCGAATCTAAATATAACGCACCGCACTACTATCTCACTATTGAAGTAGATATGGCTAATGCTATGGCCAACCGTAAGCAAATTAATGAAGTTCCAGATGTTAAGGTTTCTTTCAATGATTTGGTGATAAAAGCTTCTGCCATGGCTTTGAGAAAACATCCAAGGGTGAATTCTCAATGGACGGGTGATACTACTAAAATTGCAAAACACATTCATATGGGAGTTGCAGTTGCAGTAGATGAAGGACTCGTTGTTCCTGTATTGAAATATGCAGATCAAATGTCGCTAACTCAAATTGGCGGACAGGTGAGAGAACTTGCAGGTAAAGCTCGTAACAAGAAGTTGCAGCCCCAGGAAATGGAAGGCAGTACTTTTACGGTTTCTAATCTTGGAATGTTCGGGATCACAGAATTTACCAGTATCATTAATCAGCCAAACTCCGCAATACTTTCAGTAGGAGCAATTGTTGAGAAGCCGGTAGTGAGAAATGGAGAGATCGTGGTAGGAAATACTATGAAGCTTACTCTTGCTTGTGACCATAGAACTGTAGATGGTGCAACCGGAGCTAAGTTCCTGGAAACCCTTAAGACCTATATTGAAAATCCTGTGACCATGTTGGCATAAGGAGATAGATAGACTAATAACGAAAAATCCCGCTTCTCGCGGGATTTTTTTATCTTTAGCCGCATGAGAAAATTCACCCTTACCGGTCTTGCAGCTGCAGGCTTTTTGATTTTTGCGGGCTGCGGGCAATCTAAACAAGTGGCTACTGAGACAGCCGCTGTTTCTTTTCAAAAAGAGAGTGTCAAAAATGCCATTTTAGAAGAGGATATTTCTTCAGCCTTAAAATATCTTTCTTCCGATGAACTTCAGGGAAGATCTACGGGTACAGATGGTATAGAGAAAGCTGCTCAATATATAGAGAACGTGTTTAAAGAGCAGGGCGTAAAACCCTTTTTTGATACCTATAGAGATACCTTTGAGGTAAAAGGATTGACAGGTTATAATATTGTAGGTTTTGTTGAAGGCACAGATCCTGTTTTAAAAGATGAGTATATAATTATTGGTGCTCATTATGACCATATTGGGGTCGTGGAGCCTGTAGGGGGAGACTCAATTGCCAATGGTGCTAATGATAATGCTTCGGGAACTACAGCGGTTTTGGAGCTGGCTAAATTCTTTGCTGAAAATCCACCGAAAAGAAGCATTTTATTCAGTCTTTTTTCTGCTGAAGAATTGGGGCTGGTAGGTGCAGCCGAATTAGCAAAAAAATTCAAAGCTGAAGGAATTGACCTCTACATCATGTTCAATATTGAAATGATTGGGGTGCCAATGAAAGATAAAGATTATCTGGCATACCTCACCGGCTATGAAAATTCCAATTTAGCCGAAAAATTCAATCAATATTCTGAAGCCCAGGTGTTGGGCTTTCTGCCTGAAGCTGAGCAGTACAGCCTTTTCAAAAGAAGTGATAATTATCCCTTTTTTAAGGAATTCAATGTGCCGGCACAAACCATATCCACTTTCGACTTTACAAATTATCCCTATTATCATCATGTAAAAGATGAATTTGAGGAAATGGATGTAGCTCATATGGAAAACCTGATTGAAACTATAATTCCGGGAATTGCCGGTATGGCAAATAGCACACAAAAAGAAATAAAAGTCAAGCAGTAATGAAAAAGATAGTGATCACCGGTACCAGCCGGGGAATAGGTTTAGAGCTTGTGAAGATCTTCGCCAAAGCCGGGCATGAAGTACTTGCATTATCCCGAAATCCAGAATCTATTAAGAAACTGGATTTGAAAAATATCCATTTCTTTGAATTTGATATTACCAGAGAAGAAGATCTTCAGAAAGCTTCAGAATTTATCAAAGAAGAATGGAGTAGCTTAGACATTTTAATAAATAATGCAGGTGTCATTGTAAATAAGCCTTTTGAAGAAATAACTTCCGAAGAATTTGAGAGGGTGTACAAAGTAAATGTCTTTGGTGTTGCCGCTCTCACCAAAAAAATGTTGCCTTTAATTAATAAAAACGGGCATGTAATTACCGTGAGCAGTATGGGTGGCGTGCAGGGCAGTATGAAATTTCCGGGACTTTCGGCATATAGTTCAAGTAAAGGTGCAGTAATAACCCTCACAGAACTTCTTGCTGAAGAATATAAAGAAAACGGCCCTGCATTTAATGTGCTGGCTTTGGGAGCGGTACAAACAGAAATGCTTCAGGAGGCTTTTCCGGGTTATAAGGCACCTCTACAACCCGGGGAGATGGCAAAGTACATCGCCGACTTTTCTCTTACCGGGAATAAATTTTATAACGGTAAATTATTACAGGTTTCCAATAGTACACCATAACAGGAATGAAGCATATACTTGAGAAATATATACCTGCCCATGCTGTTGAACCAATATTTGGCTTAATCAAGGCTAATAATATTCACCTTAAAATTGTAAATGAAAGAAAAACCCGACATGGCGATTATCGTAGTTTACCAGGAGGGGTTCATCAAATTACTGTGAATGCAAACCTTAATGAGTATCGTTTTCTTATTACTCTGGTGCATGAAATAGCACACCTGGTGGCTTTCGAGAATTTTGGGAGGCATATAAAACCTCATGGGGAGGAGTGGAAAAAATGTTTTCAAAAGCTCATGTTGCCATTTATTAGGCCCGAGATATTTCCGGTAAAGTTACTGCCCTTTATTGCCCGACATTTTAAAAACCCGAAGGCGAGTAGTGATACAGACGCTCATCTTTCGGTAGCATTAAAACAATTTGATGCCGAAAATGATAAAAACTACATTTTTGAAATTCCGCAGGGAGGAGTTTTCAGAATTTACAATGGCAGGATATTTAAAAAGGGCGAACGGCGTGTAAAAAGATATGAATGCGTAGAAGTGAAAACAGGTAAAATTTATCTTTTCCAACCCAATGCAGAAGTGGAATTATTAAAAACAGCCAATTGATATGAAGGAGAATAATTTTGCAGTTCTTATGGCTGGTGGTGTAGGCTCGAGGTTTTGGCCTGTGAGTACCGCAGCAAAACCAAAACAGTTTAGGGATTTAATGGGTAAGGGGGAAACCCTAATTCAAACTACCTTTAAGCGACTTACTCACCTGGTGCCTGCAAAGAACATTTACGTACTCACTAATGCCAATTATGAACACCTGGTGAAGGAGCAGCTGCCTCATCTAGGTGAGAGCCAAATTGTGCTGGAGCCGGTAATGCGAAACACAGCCCCGGCTGTGTTACTTGCATCTCTCAAAATTAAAAAAAAGAATAGGGATGCTGTGATGATCATGGCTCCCAGTGATCACTGGATAGAAGATGAACAGGCTTTCTTAGATGATATTACTTCGGCTTTTGAAGTGGCCCGGGCGCAGGATAAAATCCTTACTTTGGGAATTAAACCTACTTTTCCCAATACCGGGTATGGTTATATTAAATTTGATCCATCGGCACCGGGAAGAGTGAAGCCGGTGGAGTTATTTACCGAAAAACCCTCTTATAAGGTCGCTAAAGATTTTCTAAAGAGCGGGAATTTCTTGTGGAACGCAGGGATATTCGTGTGGAATGTGGATTATATAATCAGGTCATTTCAAAAAAACCTGGAACAAACTTTTAAACTTTTTTCAAAAGGCGAAGCAGTATTTAATACTTCTGAAGAAAAGAATTTTATTAAAGATAATTATCCTGCAGCCGAAAATATTTCCATTGATTATGCTATTTTAGAGAAGGAACAGGGAACTATTGATGTGATTCCGGCGTCTTTTGACTGGAATGATCTGGGTACCTGGGGTTCTTTGTATGATGAAAGTGTAAAGGATCAAGAAAATAACGTAGTTTTAAATGCACGTCTATATGCCGAGAATTCAACTGGGAACATAGTTTCTTCAGATAAAGATAAAGTAGTGGTGATTGAAGGCTTAAAAGACTATGTTATTGTAGATGAGAATGAGATCCTGTTCATAGTACCACGTGAAAAGGAGCAGGAAATAAAAGCATTAAGGGAGCGGGTTCAGAAAAAATTTGGGGATAATCTTGGTTAGTAGATGGAAAATAATTCGGGTAGTAGCACAACAATTTCTTCAGAAGAGGGAGATAAAGGTAGAAAGGTTCTTAAAAGTATAAAGGAATTTCTTCGAGAGCTTTTAGACATTTATGAGGATACCGACAGGGAGACGACTCTGGAAACGGTAAAACGTGACATTTCCTTTAAGGGGCACAACGCCTGGATTCTCATATTTTCAATTTTTGTGGCTTCTATTGGCCTTAACGTGAGTAGTACTGCTGTGGTAATTGGTGCCATGCTTATTTCTCCATTAATGGGACCTATTGTGGGAATAGGTTTTTCTGTAGCCATAAATGATATTGATACTTTAAAACGAAGCCTCGTCAATTTGGGAGTTATGGTTTTCTTAAGTGTTCTCACCGCTTATTTGTATTTTTTGATTTCTCCAATTAAAGAGGAAACACCCGAGCTTGTAGCACGAACTTATCCAACAATTCTCGATGTTTTAATTGCCATTTTTGGAGGTTCGGCACTTATTATAGCCAAAACAAAAAAAGGAGCAATTGCGAGTGTCATCATGGGGGTGGCCATTGCTACCGCCCTTATGCCGCCGCTGTGTACTGTGGGGTATGGACTTGCCACAGCCCAGTGGCAGTATGCGGGAGGAGCAATATATTTATTCTCTATTAATTCTGTTTTTATTGCTCTTTCCACATTTTTAGTAGCTAAACTGTTGAGATTCCCTCTTGTAAAGTATGTCAACAGTAAACATAGGCGTAATACTGCACGGCTTGCTTCTCTTATTGCGGTGTTGGTAATGATACCCAGTATCATTTTATTTGTGAATTTACTTCGGGAGCAGGTATTTGTAAGTAAGACCAAAGAATTTATTCAGGAGGTTATTAATTATCCCGGGGCAGAGGTTGTAAAATTTGATCAAAATTACAAAACCAAAATAATCGAAATCTATCTAATAGGGCGTACGGTGCCCAGGGATCAAATTGAGCAATGGGTAGAACAGGTAAAAGAAGTGCCCAATCTCCAGGATGTGGTGTTGGAAATTCATCAGGGTTCAGACCAAAGTTCAGAGCTGGCGACAAAACTTTCTTCGGAAGTTCGTTCAGGTATTCTTGAAGATCTTTACGTGAGAAACCAGCAGCTGGTGGAAAATAAGGATGCCAGAATACAACTTCTGGAACAGGAGCTTTTAAAATACAGAACAGCCGGAATTCCCTTTGCTGCCGTTTCTAAAGAGGCTAAAATTAACTATACCGAAATTCAGGAAATGAGTTATGCCAATAACCTGGTCACCAACTTTTCGAGCATTGATACTATTCCGACTTTTAATGTAAGATGGTCTCCAAATATGGAGGAAAAAGCACGGAAATTAGCTATGACTAAACTGGAACAATGGTTACAGGTGCGGTTGGCACTAGATACTGTTGCAGTACGAGCCCTTGATTAAGGCTAAAGACCCTGTTGTTGAGCGTCCCGCACTTTTTTAAATAAATCGGAGGAGTAGACAAAATCTGTTACTGTTTTGTCCTCTGTTTTAAAAACCTTGCTTTTGTCACCTTTCCATGCCAGCACCCCGTCTTTCAAAAATGCTATATTTTCACCAATTTCCAGTACCGAGTTCATGTCGTGAGTGATTACCACGGTAGTAATTTCATATTCTACAGTGAGTTCATGAATTAGATTATCTATTACTGTGGCGGTGCGTGGATCAAGGCCAGAGTTGGGTTCATCACAAAAGAGATATTTAGGACGATTGACGATGGCCCGGGCAATAGCCACCCTTTTTTGCATCCCTCCGCTTATTTCGGCCGGATATTTTTTTCCTGAATCGGCGAGGTTCACTCTTTCAAGCACCTCATTTACCCGGTCTTTAAGCTCTCTTTTTTTCTTTTTGGTAAACATTCTTAAAGGAAACATAACATTTTCCTGCACAGTCATAGAGTCGAATAAGGCACCTCCCTGGAACAGCATACCCATTTCCTGTCTCAGTTCCCTTTTTTGCTCATCTGTAAAAGAAGAATAAGCTTTGCCGTCATATTCTATAGTACCCTCATCTGGAGTGAAAAGCCCGAGCATACATTTCATCAACACACTCTTACCCGAACCCGATTGTCCTATGATAAGGTTTGTCTTACCGGTTTCAAATACGAAATCAATTCCTTTAAGGATGTGCTCGTTATCAAAGCTCTTTTTTAAACCTTTTACTTCGATCATTAGCTAAGTAGTAATTGAGTGATTATATAATTCGTAATAATAATAACAACACTTGTCCATACAAAAGAAGTAGTACTAGCCTGTCCCACCTCAAGGGAGCCTCCTTTCATATAAAAACCGTGGTAAGAAGGTAAAGTTGCCAGGATAAAAGCAAAAAGGAAAGTCTTGAAAAAAGCATAAAATAGATGGTATGGTTCAAACTCTTCCTGCAATCCCTGTAAAAATAGATCTGCCGGTACAAATCCTCCCATCACCGCTGCCATGTAAGCTCCCAGTATTCCAAGAAACATTGAAATGGCAATGAGAAATGGATAGGTGAGCATTGCAACAATTTTTGGGAAGACCAGGTAGTTGAGTGAATTGATCCCCATTACCTCAAGCGCATCAATTTGCTCGGTAACTCGCATTGATCCAATGCTGGAAGTGATAAAAGAACCCACTTTTCCTGCCATAATGATAGAAATAAAAGTAGGAGAAAATTCCAGAATGATAGATTGTCTTGCGGCAAAAGCAACAAGACTTTTCGGGATTAAAGGGTTATTTAGGTTGAGGGCGGTTTGTAAAGCAACCACCGCACCTATAAAGAAGGAGAGGAAAGACACAATCCCCAATGACCCGATAATGATTTCGTCTATTTCTTTGAAAATCAATTCTTTTAAAACCGAGCGTTTGGTCATTCTTCCAAATACGCCTTTCAACATTAAGAAATATTCCCCAATAGACTGTAGGTACCTCATTTTAAACTTTTGTAGGGGCTAAAATACTAATTTTTTGAAGGAATGTATTTAAGGTTAACTTAATCTTTATACTCCTTAAACTTTGTATTTTTACAACACTAAAATTATCACAATGAGATATTATATTCAGGTTCTCCTGTTGTCCTTCTTTTTTACAACAGTTAGTGCACAGGAAGCCTCTCAACGCCCTTTTGATCCTGAAAAAGATCTTTATGCCACACCCAAACTTGTTGTGGGAGTGGTGGTAGACCAAATGCGATATGATTATATTACCAGGTTCTGGAACCATTTTGGTGATGATGGCTTTAAAAGGCTTGTTTCTGAAGGTTTTAATCTTAGAAATAATCATTTTAATTATGTTCCTACCTACACAGGGCCTGGACATGCTTCGGTTTATACAGGTGCATCTCCACAAACCCACGGTATTATTGGCAATAATTGGTATGATAAGTTTAATAAAGAATACGTTTACTGTGTAGAAGATTCTACCGTAGAACCAGTGGGGACTAAAGACGAGGCGGGAAAAATGTCGCCGCACCGATTGATAACTACCACAGTGGCCGATGAAAACAGGCTGCATACCCAAATGAGAGGGAAGACTATTGGGATAGCCTTAAAAGACAGGGGTGCTGTTCTTCCGGCAGGTCACACGGCCAACGCGGCTTATTGGTTTCATGGGCAGGATGAAGGCAGGTGGATCACCAGCTCCTTCTATACTAAGCAATTGCCTAACTGGGTGCAAAAATTTAATGCTTCAGGAAAAGCAGATAGCTACCTAAAACCATGGACTACTTTATCAAGCATTGACACTTACATTGAAAGTGGGATGGATGTTAATGTTTTTGAAGGCGGCTTTGAAGGAAAAACAGATACAGGATTTCCTTACGATCTACAGTCTCTAAAAGAGCAAAATGGCGGTTATGATATTTTAAAAGCTACGCCTTACGGAAATAGTCTTACTGCCGACTTTGCCATTGCAGCTCTAGATGGGGAACAATTGGGACAGGATGCCGACACCGATTTTTTGACGGTAAGCTTTTCTTCAACAGATTATGTGGGGCATAATTTTGGCGTTAATTCAAAAGAAGTTCAGGATACATATCTTAGGTTAGATCGCGATCTTGGAAGATTGCTGAAGGCTCTCGATCAAAAAGTGGGAGAGGGGAATTATACTTTGTTCCTTACTTCCGATCATGGGGGAGTTCAAGTGCCGGCTTATTTAGAAACTGTGGGGATACCATCAGGTTATTTTGAATTTGATAAGCTGAAAAAGGATCTAAATAATTTTCTCAGTAGTAAATTTCAGAAAGATAACCTGGTAGAGCACATTTCAAATAATCAAATCTTTTTCAATTACGATGAGGTCTTGAAGATGGACATTTCTTCTGAAGAACTTCAGCAAGAGATTCTTCATTTTCTGCTTCAGTATGAAAATATTAGTAGGGTTTTCACCAGAAGTCAGTTGCAATCAGCCAGTTTTTTAGAAAAAATCGCATCGGCTGTTGATAACGGGTTCAATCAAAAAAGGAGTGGTGATGTGGCAATAATTCTTGATCCTTCTGTGATTTCTTATTCCCGTACCGGCTCAACTCATGGTTCGGGCAATAATTATGATACTCATGCGCCGCTTATTTTCTTCGGAAAAGGTATTAAAGCGGGCAACAGTCTCGAAAGAACCGAAATAGTAGATATTGCTCCAACAATTTCGGCACTACTGGGAATTCCTTTTCCTAATGGAGCTACGGGGCGGCCACTATTTATGGTCTTTGAGAATAACTAAAATATTTTTGACAGCATTTTTTTATAACGGAGCCTTCTTATGAAGGCTCCTTCTTTTTTACCCACCAAAAATGGCAATTTTGAAGCCTTTGCTCTTTTGAAACCTTTGAGGTAATCTAGCGCAAGTTTTGGATCTCCTTTTTTAAATGCGAGTTTGACCGAAGCAATCAAAGTTATAACCCAGCCGTAGCGCAGCTTGTAAAAAGCTTCTCCCTGTTTCCATTTGGCGGTTTTGTTATACGTAAAGCCGGTGGGGCGAAGGTGTTTAACAGCTAAGGAAGTGTCGGTTTTGATCTTCCAGCCGTGAAACTGTGCCAGTAATTCATCAACGGTATCCCAACCCATTGAAGGTTTGAGGCCTCCAATGTCTTCAAAGCAGGCTTTTCTATAAGCTTTTAAGGCTCCCCGAATATGGTCTCTATCGGTTAAATTTTCCAGCTGCCAGTTTCCGCCTTTTTCAAGGTGACAAAATCCTCCTGCCATTCCTACTTTTGGATCTTCCTTAAAATGCCTGCTGATAGTTTCGAGATAGTCTTCTGGAAAGATCAAGTCGGCATCAAATTTACAGATGACGTCGTAGTTTTGATCCAGCTGGTTTAATCCGTAGTTAAAGGCGTTTACCACCTTGCTGCCGGGCAAATGTGCTTCGGAAGAAGTGGTGCCCGCAAGAGAAATGAAAGGGAATTTATTAGCATAATCTTTCACTACCTGTGGCGTAGCGTCTCGAGATTGGTCGTCAACCACTACCAGCTTTTTGGGCTGCAGGGTTTGTTTAGAAAGCGACTTCAGGGTTTGCCCTATAAATGCTGCCTCATTATGTGCAGGGATGATGATGTAGAAGTTCACTGGATAAAATTTTCAGTAAAAGTACAATTTATGAGCCTCTGTTTCAGAAGCAGAAGAAATCAGTGAGTAACTGTAATTAAGCTGTGTATTACTCCAATTAAAAAAGGAGTGTCAAAAATGCCATTTTTGACGGGTTATTTTTTCTCGGCGTACACGGCGTAGTAGCGGGGCGTGAACTGCCTAAGCAGTGGCCTTAACCCTATCTTCTTTACAGGGTTTGTCCATTTGTGCCGTTCCTTTATTTCCCAGCCTGCTTTCTCCAGCACCCAGTCAAACTGCCAGTCTTCAAATTCATGGTAATGCCTGTCCCATTTATCGGTTTTATTGCGATATGCAGGAGAGAACCAAAGGCTTAATGGGATGGTAGTGACCAGCTTTTTGGCGCGTATGTCCCGAAGCACATTAAAAGGGGCGACAAGGTGCTCAAAAATCTCAAAAGCAGTGACAATTTGTGCCGAAGAATTTTTTACTCTTGTGGTGTCAAGATCCAAATCTTCTCCTGTGGTATTGGTCACGTGGTAGCCCTGTGCTTCCATAAGTTCACAAAATGGATTTCTCACACCTAGATCAAGAATGCTGGCGGGAGCAGGAGCAACATGGGTTAAGAATTCAAGGGTTTCTTTATATCGTTTTTTCGGGAAGCTCTTTTCGTACATCTAGAACTGGTACACAACGGCATTAATATTCATCCCGGCACCTACGCTGGCTAAAATAATCACATCTCCTTTTTCCAGGGTTTGGCCGTCCATCTTTTTCTTTAGAATAAGGTCGAGCAGGGTAGGTACAGTAGCAACACTACTGTTGCCAAGTTTATCAATACTCATTGGCATTATACCCTCTGGCACCTGTTGCCCGTAAAGCCTGTAAAAACGTTTTACAATGGCTTCATCCATTTTCTCATTGGCCTGG
>Ga0098069_100775_pt1 | contig 10889 bp, 10 predicted proteins | sample 27_taG_FD_92584 | JGI IMG/M metagenome (GOLD analysis project Ga0098069, IMG submission 92584) | Marine viral communities from Cariaco Basin, Caribbean Sea - 27_WHOI_OMZ | ecosystem: Environmental > Aquatic > Marine > Oceanic | place: Caribbean Sea: Cariaco Basin | collected 2014-11-09 | reverse complement strand
TATTCACTACCAATAGAAACAGCGGGTTTGAAGACGATGTGGTAGATAATGAGCATTTAGGTCGACTTAATTTCCATTATCCTTCAGTAGATAAACAGTACGACGATATGATGACTGAAGCGTTTATTGAGGATTATAAGGAACAATTTAATATGATCCCTAATCAATATGTGGTTAGAGGTTACGATCTCACCTTAGATATTTTACTAAGATTGGCTTCGGCCGAAGATCTTTATGATTCTTTTGAAAAATATACCGGTTTTACTGAATATCACGAGAATAAATTCCATTATACTTCAAAGCGAAATGGCGGGTTTTATAATGATGCCGTGTATATTATGAGTCTAGATGAAGAACTTAATTTAAAAGTTGCTAATGACCAGTAAAGTTATTTATACCGGAAGTTTAAGAACCGAAGCCGAACATCTTAAAAGTGGTGCGAAAATAATTACTGATGCGCCTACCGATAATCATGGTAAGGGCGAAGCATTTTCCCCAACCGACTCTGTGGCGACCGGTTTAGCCAGCTGTATGCTAACGGTTATGGGAATTAAGGCTGAAGAACTTGAGGTAAACTTAAAAGGAACCACAGCCGAAGTGACTAAAACAATGGCGGCTAATCCCAGGCGAATTTCCAGGGTGGAAATTATGATTAATTTCCCTGAAACTTATTCTGAAAAAACGCGTAAAATACTGGAAAATACCGCGCGAACCTGCCCGGTAATGCAAAGTCTTCATCCAGATATGGAAAAGCTTATTAGCTTTAAATATTCATGAAATTCTGGAGTGTCTTATTCATTTTTGTTTCAAGTCTTCCATTAGTAGCGCAGGACACTGAGAAAATTACCTGGGATAAAACCCGGCTTTTAAAATGGGAAGATTTTAAGGCCAATCCTAAAAAGCATCTTCCGTATAAAGCTAATACCAATTCCGGACTTTCGTTTTCCTGGAATGCTACAAAAAGTAGCGACGAGACGATATTTACTTATGAAGTTGGTAGTAACTTTTACCCAAAGCGTTCCTGGGTGAAGGAAATTGAAGAAGTAGATTATTTACTTGCCCACGAGCAATTACATTTTGATATCACCGAGTTACACGTCAGGAAACTTAGAAAAGCTTTAAGCAATTACGAGCCCGGCCCGAATATGAAAAAAGTATTGAATAATATTTATTCTGAAATTGAACTGCAGCGCCAGCAAATGCAAAATCAGTTTGATAAAGAAACTAACCATAGCATTAATAAAGAAGCCGAATATAAATGGCGCAAGTTTGTTGAAAAGGAGCTGAACAAACTAAGTGAATATTCCAGTTAAAGCGCCGAAACTTCTTTCTTAGCGGTTTCAAATTCTTCTATTATTTCTTTTACAATTTCAGCGGCAGGTTTTATCTCGTGGATCAATCCTGAAATTTGACCAATTTCCAGCTCACCTTCTTCCAAATCGCCTTCAAACATTCCTTTTTTGGCCCTGGCGCGCCCAAGTAATTCAATAAGCTGTTCTTTTGATGGATTTACAGCATATAATTTCTGAACATCATCAAAGAATTTATTTTTCAGCAGTCTAACTGGAGCGAGTTCTTTAAGGGTCAATTTGGTATCTCCTTCCTGGGCTTTTACCACCATCTCTTTAAAGTTCTGATGCGATGAAGCTTCAGGACTAGCGACAAAACGGCTTCCAATTTGCACAGCATCTGCACCTAATACCATAGCGGCTAGCATTCCGCGTCCTGTGGCGATTCCGCCTGCGGCAATTAAAGGGATATCAATTTTTTCTTTCACCATGGGGATTAGGGTGAAGGTAGTAGTTTCATCTCTACCATTGTGCCCGCCGGCTTCAAAACCTTCAGCAACTACTGCATCTACACCGGCTTCCTGTGATTTTAAAGCGAATTTCACACCGCTAACCACGTGTACTACTTTAATACCGTGTTCCTGTAAATGTTTAGTCCAGGTTTTGGGATTTCCGGCTGAAGTAAAAACAATTTCTACATTCTCGCTGATTATAATCTCCATGATCTTATCGATATCTGGATAGAGTAGGGGGACATTTACTGCAAATGGTTTATCGGTAGCTTTTTTACATTTTTCAATATGCACTTTTAAAATTTCGGGATACATAGAACCCGCACCAATAATTCCGAGTCCGCCGGCATTACTCACGGCGCTGGCGAGTTTCCAGCCGCTGGCCCAAACCATTCCGGCCTGAATTAAAGGATATTGAATATTAAAAAGCTGTGTGATCTTATTTTTGGGCATTTGCTTAAATTTTTTTCGAATTTAAGAAATAACCCCCGAACCTAATAATTCTTCGCCCTCATACCAGGCTACAAATTGACCTTCGGTAATTGAAGCTTGAGGATCATCAAAAATCACATACATTCCAGCCTCGGTTTGATGCAATGTTGCATCTTGTAAGGGTTGGCGGTAGCGGATTCTGGCTTTTACTTTTAAAGTTTCATCAGTATCTATTGCAAGGTCTTTTCTAACCCAATGCACTTCGTCTTTATTGATAAAAAGTCCTTTTCTATAAATTCCCGGGTGATTTTTTCCCTGGCCGGTATAAATTACATTATCTACCACGTCAGTATCTATTACAAACAATGGTTCTGGAGTTCCACCCACGGCAAGGCCTTTACGCTGCCCTTTGGTGAAATAATGCGCGCCCTGGTGCTTTCCTACAACCTTTCCGTCTTCGGCAGCATATTCATATTTCTTAGCAAGAAAATCGAGCTCTTCCTGTTTATTGCTGAATTTAGGTGTTTCAGAAGAATATAAGTCTTTTTCGGCTTCAATTTCTATGATCTTGCCTTCTTTAGGTTGTAATTTTTGCTGAAGAAAATCTGGCAACCTTACTTTTCCAATAAAGCAAAGTCCCTGTGAGTCTTTCTTATCTGCAGTCACCAGGTTTTGTTCTGAAGCGATTTTTCGCACTTCAGATTTTTGTAATTCACCAATTGGAAAAAGCGTTTTGGAAAGTTGTTCTTGCGTAAGTTGGCAAAGGAAATAAGACTGGTCTTTATTATTATCTTTTCCCGAAAGCAATTGATAGATAGTATCTCCATCTTTTTCAATTTCTCCTTTTCGGCAATAATGGCCTGTAGCAACATAATCGGCACCTAAAGAAAGCGCGATTTTCATAAAAACATCAAACTTTATCTCACGATTACATAGAACATCGGGATTTGGCGTGCGGCCCCGTTCATATTCATTGAACATATAATCAACGATACGTTCTTTATATTGCTCACTAAGATCTACAGTTTGAAAAGGTATACCAAGTTTATCGGCTACCATCATCGCATCATTGCTATCGTCTAACCATGGGCATTCATCAGAAATAGTTACCGAATCGTCGTGCCAGTTTTTCATAAACAGGCCAATTACCTCGTAACCCTGCTGTTGCAAAAGATATGCTGATACACTGGAATCTACTCCCCCCGATAAACCTACAACCACTTTCTTTTTCATAAACCTAATAATTGAAATTCCTTCCGCATAAAGTCGGAAAAGAGTTTGCAAAATTACGAAAATTTAAGAGAAAGCTTTTGTGAAAGGAAAGTAGCTAAAAATAAAAAAGCGATCTAAAATTTGAAATTTAGATCGCTTTAATTAATGGATGGTAGAATATTTATCTTTTTTCAAATACTATTGAGGCCGAAGGAAATATTAAAGGAGTAAATGTAAATTCTGATTTATCAGAATTGAAGCTTACATTGCCATTAATGTTATCTAAGTCAAAATTTTCCAAGCCCTCAATAGGTAAAGAAAATGTATAAATTTGACCTTCCCTTTCCCATACACTATTTGTTTCATCAGCAAGTGTACAGGCCTCACCAGAGCCAACATAATATTCAGAATAAGTTGTGTTATCACTATTAAAGGTTATAGATGATTCTCTGGTACATTCGGTTACTTCAAAATTAGGAATTCCGTTGGCTTCAGCTATAAACCATGTTCCTAAAATATCGTCATCTCCGTTAGCATCATCATCTTCACTACAGGAGCTAAATAGCGCTATACTAAAAAGTATTAATAAAAGTTTTTTCATAAGCTAGGTTTTAGTTTTGTGTAAATATATTCAAATTTAAACACGTCTTTAGAAAAAAACGGTATGGATGTATAGAATATTGTTCTCTAATTGTTCAAATTAAATTCTGTTTAAACAACTTTCCTTATGATTAAACATTTAACTCTTGTTTCATAATAATTAACAAAGAATAAACAGTTTATAGTTTACTTCTCGTTTACTTTTACTGCATAACAAAAACTTAGAATTATGAAAACTATCAAATTTACTAAAATCGCTTTACTGGCATTTTTGACTTTTGGTCTCTTTGCATGTAGTGATGACGATGATGGAGGCGATGTAATTACCCCTTCAAACACAATTGCCGATTTTGTTGCGGGCAACCCTGATTATTCTTCTTTGGGCGCCGCATTAGAAGTAACCGGACTGGATGCTACTTTAGGAGGAACAGCTAACTTTACCGTATTTGCACCTAACAATGCCGCATTTAACTCCTTTTTATCTACCAACGGTTTTAACAGTCTTGATGAAGTTCCCGAGGATGTTTTAACTGAAATCCTTCTAAACCACGTTCAGGAAGGTGAAATTATGTCTAGTGCCTTATCTACCGGTTATATTGAAAGTATGGCAACGGGAATGGCTTCAGACCAACCTTTAAGTTTGTATATCAATACTGACGATGGTGTAACTATTAACGGGGTTTCTTCGGTAACCACTGCCGACGTTGAAGTCGATAACGGAATAATCCACGCTGTTGATGCTGTAATTGGATTACCGGATGTAACCACTTTTGCAACTGCCGATCCCAATTTCGATATTCTTGTACAGGCACTTACTGCAGATGAATCTTTTACTTTCGTTGAAACTTTAATGATGAGTGAAGATCCCGCGCCATTTACTGTTTTTGCACCAACTAACACTGCTTTCGCTAATGTACTTGACGAGCTTGAATTAGCCGGTTTAGACGATATTCCTGCCGATCTTTTATCGAGTATTTTAAGCTACCACGTAGTTGCGGGGTCAAATGTTCGAGCTGAAGATCTTACAGATCAAATGATGGTAGAGACTCTTGAAACCGGAAGTTTCACTATCAACCTGGGAGATAATGTGACAATTACTGATGAGAACGGAAGGACTGCAACAATCGTTGCGACTAACGTTCAGGCAAATAATGGAGTTATCCACGCTTTAGATACAGTAATTCTTCCGGAAAATGAGGCTATTGAAATTGAAACCAATACCATTGCAGATTTTGTTGCCGGAAATGAAGATTATTCTTCTTTACTAGCTGCACTTGAAGCAACTGGCTTAACTTCAACTTTTACCGGAACCGATGATTATACCGTATTCGCTCCAAACGATGCTGCTTTCGCCGCTTTTTTAAGTGATAACAATTTTGCAAGTCTTGATGAAGTACCAGTAGATTTTTTAACCCAGGTTTTATTGAACCACGTACAGATGGGCGAAATTATGTCTGCCGATTTAACTACCGGTTACATTCCAAGTATGGCAGTTTGGGGAGCTTCAGAAGAACCTTTAAGTATGTATATAAATACAGATGATGGAGTTATGATTAATGGAGTTGCTTCAGTAACTTCTGCAGATAACGAAGTAGATAATGGAATTATACACGCAGTAGATGCCGTAATTGGATTACCAAATATAACCACGTTTGCTACTGCTGATCCTAACTTCGATATTCTTGTACAGGCTCTAACAAGAGAAGATTCTTTTACTTTTGTTGAAACACTTATGATGAGTGAAGATCCTGCTCCATTTACCGTTTTCGCTCCAATTAATGATGCTTTTGTAGATTTATTAGATGAATTGGAATTAGGAGCTCTGGCAGATATTCCTACAGAAACTTTAGAAGCTACTTTAGCGTATCACGTAGTTACCGGTGCTAATGTTAGATCTGGAGATTTAACTGATGATATGGATGTTACCACGCTAGAAGGCGGAGATTTTACCTTAAATCTTGGTGATAATGTAACTATTACAGATGAAAATGAAAGAACGGCTACAGTGATTGCAACCGATGTTCAAGCTACAAACGGAGTAATTCACGCACTTAATACTGTATTGCTACCTGCTGCAGATTAATTTTTAGATTAATCATATAAACAAAAAGCCCCGGAATTAACGGGGCTTTTTGTTTATTAAAGTTTCAGCTTTTTTATTCACCAGCTTTATCAACTACCAGTCTTTCGTCGCGGTTAGCGATTTCCCAGGCGGTAAGGAAAACCAATCGAGCTCTTTTCATTAAGGCTTCATATTCAATTTTTTCAACGGTATCTGTTGGTTTGTGGTAATCTGGATGAACTCCGTTAAAGTAGAAGATCACGGGGATGTTGTTCTTTGCGAAGTTGTAATGGTCACTTCGGTAATAAAAACGGTTAGGATCATTTTCATCGTTATAAGTGTAATCCAAATCCATATTCATATATTCTGAATTTACATTCTCACTAAGTTCGTGAAGATCGGTGCTTAATTTATCGCTACCAATCAAATAAATATAGTTGTCGTTACCTTCATGCTCCTTATCAATACGCCCAATCATATCCATATTTAAGTTAGCAACGGTATTTTCTAATGGAAATACAGGGTTTTCAACATAATATTTAGAACCTAAAAGTCCTTTTTCTTCACCGGTTAAATGAATAAAAAGAATAGATCGTTTAGGAGTATAACCATCTTTTTGAGCTGCTTTAAAAGCTTCGGCAATTTCTAAAATACCAACGGGACCAGAACCACCGTCATCTGCACCGTTATAGATGTTACCTTCGTCATCTACTCCTACGTGATCGTGATGAGAAGTGATTACTAGAATTTCGTCTGGTTTTTCGCTTCCTTTTATGAAACCAAGTACGTTTTCAGAATCATTTAGTTTACCATCAAAAAATTCGGTTGGGATTTCCTGATAGTAGTTAGCATAACCTTCAGGAGCTTCAATGCCAATTTCCTGGTATTGGTTAACAATATATTCCGCTGCTTTTTTCTGTCCAGGTTCGCCGGTGTTTCTTCCTTCAAATTCGTCACTGGCAAAAGTGTAAAGATGTTCTTTTAATTCTGAAGCAGTGATGGTCTCAGCATACTCCATGGGATTTGCATTTTCAACATTTTTTTGTGTGCCGCAGGCTACCATTCCGGCAGATAAGGCCACTAAAAGCATTTTTTTCATAGTTTAATTTAATTTTTGCTAATTAATACTTCGTAAAATATTTAGAAGTTTTTATTAAAGTCGCAGCAATATAGCAGTTTCGGTTTAAATTTTAATAAGTCTGTAAAACTTTCTCTGTTGCTGCTATAAAGTATTTTGTATAGCTTTTTTAGTTAGGGGAGCCATTACACGATAGCCTTCCAGATTTGGATGCACTCCATCTTCGGAATATCTTTTTGGCAAACCTTCTTTTTGATCTTTTAACGGAGTAAAAAGATCTAGATAAGTATGCCTATTTTCTTCAGTATATTTCTTTATCCAGGTATTGATTTCGGCAATTTTTTGTACCGGTTCCAGGCCGGGCCGCCAGGGATAATCGTAAACGGGTAGGATAGAAGCAAGGATCACTTTTATATTATTAGCCTCGGCAAGTTGAGCCATTGCCTGAATGTTATTGGTGATCATTTCTACTGAAGAAAATCCGGTGTTCCCGGCAATATCATTAGTGCCGGCAAGAATAACTACCGCTTTGGGATTGAGATTTACTACATCTGGCATAAATCGAATTAGCATTTGTGGAGTGGTTTGTCCTCCAATGCCGCGACCTGCGTAATTATTATTTTTAAAAAAATCGGGCTGTGCGTTAATCCAGCCTTCGGTAATTGAATTTCCCATAAAAACTACATCCGGAAAATCCTGATTTGCGATTATTTTTTCGTTTTGTGCTTTATACTTTTTAAGATTTGCCCAATCCTGTTCCATAAGTTCGCGGTATTCTTCTTTTTGTGCAACCATTACATTGCTTAAAAAGATTAATATTGATAATAAGAAGAAGTTTTTCATGAATTTTAAATGTATAAAATTGAATTTATTTAGTGCTGAAAATTCAATTGAAACGGGTTTGAAAATAAATCAAATCTTAGATATTATCCAACTTAAGTAATGCCAAACTTTTACTATTGGAAATTCTAAAACCCGATAGATACTTTAGACCTTAAAATCGTATTTGGCATTGGTTGATTGAGTTGAGTATCAAAAATAGTGCTTGCATCTAGATCTATATTGACATTGTTAAAATTACCTCTTAATCCTGCTCCAATTTCTGTTTGCGGAAATAGAAAGTTCATATGAGGATTATTTATTCTTTCTTCTCCATTCAGGGAAGGAGTTAAATATCGGCCAAAAAGGTAAAAGCTAAACCTCTTGCTAATTTTGTATTCCACATTAGTACTAAAACTACCGTAGAACCCTAGAGCGTTACTATTATAAATAGTATTCTGTTCAAGAAATCCTGCGCTTAAAGTAATGCTCAGTCTGTCTATCGTATAATTAAGGCTATTGTTATATAACTTATAGTAGCCAAGGCCATCATAGGAATTTTGTTTCTTGAGCTGGGAAGTGTAGAAATTTGTAGTAGACTCCTCCGCATTATTATTCAGTTCTTCTGATTCCTGTGCGCTTATGCCGTTAAAATATAATACAAATAGGAGTAGATAGAGGTAGGAAGTTTTGTTCATGAGGGGGTTGTTTTAATCATATGGCAACCAATTGCAAATACACCTTGTAATCTAAACTGGTTTTTGAAGTTTGAATAATGAAGATATTAATTTTAAGTAAGAATGAATCCTAAAAAAATATAGGATATGTTAAAACCTGATAATTAGGCGATTCGAAAAAAGCTTTAAAAAAGTTGTTGAAACCTTGTGTGTAATTGTAAAAGCTTGTTATATTTGCATCCGCTAAGCAGAAATGCATAGCGTTTTATTGGAGGAATGGCAGAGTGGTCGATTGCGGCAGTCTTGAAAACTGTTGACTGTAACAGGTCCGGGGGTTCGAATCCCTCTTCCTCCGCTACTTAACTTACAAAATATTGCAAAAAGCCTCAAACCCTATGGTTTTGGGGCTTTTTTATTTTACAATATTTCAAAATATCCCAAAGAATATCAAGCTAGGAGGTGTCAAATTCGGTGTCACTTGAATAACTGAAATTAGTGACACCTTTATGATGAATATTCCTACAAAAATATTTTAACAATTTGATATTTAGTGTTTTATGATTGATATAATTTCGTACTTTAGAAATGTATTAATCTAAAAAATCTAAAGTCATGGATACAAATTTCTTCCATATTTTTTATCTAAGAGGTGGCGCAAAAAATTCTTTATCACCAATCTACCTTCGAGTCACACTAAGAGGTAAGCGAGCAGCCACTAGTCTTCGTAGAAAAATTTCCAAAGAAGATTGGAATTCTTCAGCAGGAAGGGCCAAGGGGAATACTGAGAAAGCGAAAATTCTTAATAGATATTTATCCAAAGTTGAAAACGACCTCTATATATCTCATCAAAAACTTTTAGAAAAGGGAACGAAGTTTACTGCTCAGGACTTGGTGGACACATTTTTAGGAAAAGACAAGAAAAAAGAAGACCAGGAAAGGATGCTTCTGGATATTTTCCAGGAACACAATGATCGGGTTAATAGACTTGTAGGTAAAGATTTTGCCGCCGGTACAGCTGAAAGATATAGAACGGCTAAAAATCACGTAGGGGAATATATAGAAAAGGAGTACAAAGTTTCGGATATTCCCGTAAAAGAGGTAAACCTCAAATTTATTACCGGCTTTGAATATTATTTAAAGACAGAAAGGAACTGTGCGCATAATTCCGCCATTAAATATGTAACAAACTTTAAAAAAATCATTCGCATAGCATTATCAAACGAATGGATAGCAAAAGACCCTTTTCAGAACTGGAAAGGTAAATTAAAAGTGGTAGATCGGGAGTTTCTAACTGAAGTTGAACTTCAGGCGCTGATCTCCAAAGAAATTAAAAATGAGCGACTGGATTTAATTAAAGATATTTTTACGTTTAGTTGCTTTACTGGGCTTAGTTATGCTGAGGTAAAAAAACTCTCAGAAAAGGAAGTGGTAATTGGTATTGATGGTAATAAATGGATTAAAACTAAGAGAACAAAAACTAAGACCAGATGCAGCGTTCCAATTCTTCCTGTGGCAGAGGCTATATTGGAAAAATATTCTTCGCATCCCGATGTGAGCGAGAAGCGGTTACTTCCAATTCTAAGTAATCAAAAAACGAATGCTTATATTAAGGAAATAGCAGATCTTTGCGGCATCAACAAAAATCTTACATTCCATTTGGCCAGGCACACGTTTGCAACTACTGTTACGCTTGCAAATGGAGTTCCTATAGAGAGTGTGAGTAAAATGCTAGGACACAAAAATCTTCGTACAACTCAGCATTATGCAAAAATTCTAGATCGAAAAGTGGGTGACGATATGGCTGTATTGAAAGAACGATTAGAATCCAAAAATTTTTGGAGAAAGGCTTAATTGCTATTCTATACCGGCTTTAGCTTGAATGGCTATCAATGTATAAGCTATTCGCTTTAACTAGTCCAAAAAATGGACAAGTAAGAAACAAGTAGTGCAGAAGCTATAGCCTAGCTTTAAACCGGCTTTGCTCCGGTTCTGTTCCAAAGAGAAACAAACGCGTAATCGCGCCTAACTTGATCAAACTTTGGCCAAAAAGTTTTTTATTTTTTTCATACTATAAACCTTTCCTTTTTGAACTAAACCTAAAGGTAGCTTCAAGAGATCGCTAAATCACTATTCACTACCTTTAAGTATCTCTAATTATAATATTGAAAGTTATGAAAAAAAAGTAGTACCCTCATTGACAGGGCTTGT
>Ga0098069_100774_pt1 | contig 10897 bp, 7 predicted proteins | sample 27_taG_FD_92584 | JGI IMG/M metagenome (GOLD analysis project Ga0098069, IMG submission 92584) | Marine viral communities from Cariaco Basin, Caribbean Sea - 27_WHOI_OMZ | ecosystem: Environmental > Aquatic > Marine > Oceanic | place: Caribbean Sea: Cariaco Basin | collected 2014-11-09 | reverse complement strand
GTACGAACCGCGGTATGCAGGCTATTAATCACGTCTGGGTTAAAGGCATGATATTCTTTGTTGAAGACAAACTTCAGCAAGCCACCTTGATCGAGTGGCGCGCGGCGCTTAAAAGCATTCGCCGCTAGCTGTGCTTGATCAGCAGCTAAGTCAGCAAAGGTCGCACCTTTAATACGACTCTGTACGCCTTTGAAACACAGTCTCACCACCTCTTCAGAGAGACCCACTGCTTCAAATAACTGCGCACCGCGATAAGAGACAATGGTCGATATGCCCATTTTTGATAAGATTTTTAGCAAGCCTTTATCCAAGCCTTTACGGAAATTAACCCGCGCTTGAATCGGATCACCAAGCAGCTCACCAGTCGCTACTAAGTCATCAATAACATCATAAGCCAAGTAAGGATAAATACAGGTCGCACCAAAACCAATCAAAACTGCCACTTGATGCGAGTCGCGCGCCAAACCAGTCTCAATGATTAAATTAGCATCAGTACGAATACCTTGACCAATCAAATAATGATGCACCGCACCCGTTACCATGATGGCGTTGGCTGGTACTTTATCAGCATCGATGTCTTTATCAGACAACACAATCAAAGTGTGACCAGCTCGGATGCTGTTAGCCACTTGCTCGCAGATAGCCGTGATGGCTTCTGATAGCTCAAGGATGCGATCATAGTTTAAATCAATACGCGCCATTTTAAAGGCTGGATCACCCAAGGTCTCAAGCTGCTGCATCTTGCTGGCTGACAGTACAGGCGACGATAAGATAATACGGTGTGCATCTCGCGCTGATGGCGCAAACACGTTAGTTTCAGCACCGAGGCAGGTCTGCAATGACATCACGATAGATTCACGCAATGGATCAATCGGTGGATTGGTCACCTGTGCGAACTGCTGGCGGAAAAAGTCACCGACATGGCGGATTTGCTGCGACAGCACTGCCATAGGCGTATCATCACCCATTGAACCGACAGGTTCTTGACCATTTTCGGCGTTGGGGCGGATAATTTCAGTACGCTCTTCATTGGTGATGTGATACATTTTTTGCAGTGTTTTTAGCTCATTACCACGGCATGTTTGCGCTGCTAACTCTTCTTCTAAACGCTCATCATCACGGATACGGGTTGCTTCTTCACGCAGCCATTTACGGTACGGATGGGCTTTTTTCAGTAACGTCGCAATCGCTTTAGTATCTAAAATTTGACCCGTTAAAGTATCAATAACGAGCATTTGACCAGGGCCAACGCGTCCTTTTGCCAATACATCTTTTGGCGAGTAATCCCACACACCAACTTCAGAGGCAACGGTGATATAGCCGTTCTTGGTCGTCACCCAGCGCGATGGGCGTAGACCATTACGATCAAGCATACAGACCGCATAGCGTCCATCTTGAATCACCAAACCTGCTGGACCATCCCACGCTTCCATGTGCTGCGAATAGAACTCATAAAAGGCGCGCAAATCCATATCCATGCTATCGACATTCTGCCAAGCAGGTGGCACGAGAATCGACATCGCATGGAATAGATTCATACCACCTGACATGAGGACTTCAAGCATATTATCTAAGCTTGATGAGTCAGAGCCCGTACTGTTCACCAGTGGCGTCAATTCATTCAAATTGGGCAATTTGTCTGATTTTAGTTTTGGCGTCCGTGCCTCAGACCAGTTGCGATTGCCTGTGATGGTGTTCAACTCGCCATTGTGGGCAAGATAACGAAACGGCTGCGCCAAGGGCCAACGCGGTAAGGTATTGGTGGAGAAACGTTGATGAAATACCACGATATGCGATGCCAAACGCGCATCTTGTAAATCCAAGAAAAATGCTGGCAAGTCTGATGGCATCACCAAACCTTTATAGATAATCGTCTGACAGCTCAATGAGCACACATAAAACAGCTCATCATCAGCCAAGCGCTGCTCTGCTTTTTTGCGTGCGACAAACAGTTTACGGTTAAAGTCATCCGCTGCCAAATCATCGGGTGCGTTGACAAACACTTGCTTAAAATCAGGTAAAGTCTCACGGCCAATGTCACCGACGATGCTCAAGTCAAGCGGCACATCACGCCAGCCAGCAACCTCTAATCCTTGGGCGACAATCTCATCGCTAAGCACTTGCTGGCTATCACGAGCTTTTGTCTCATCTAAATTGACAAAGATCATACCAACGGCAAAGTTGTCAGTAATCGCGAACCCTTGCTCAGCAGCAATACCTCTAAAAAACTCAACAGGCGTCGCCAGTAGTAGACCACAACCATCACCCGTTCTACCATCAGCAGCAACACCGCCGCGATGGGTCATACAGCTTAGACTATGAATAGCAGTTTTTACCAAATCATGGCTGGCTTGTCCCTCAATATGAGCGATCAAACCAAAACCACAGTTATCAGAAAAGTCATCTGGCGTGGCCAGGTGGGTTTGCGAGGAAATCATTGACATGGCTAGTCCTTTTAGGTGAACGGGCAATTTATGCATCCAATGCAGATCATAAACTGAAGACCGTAAGCAGAACGGGCTAATAATTAATATTCGTATATCCGAATTAATAAATGGTGTGACGCTCATAGACATCATACTTTGCGACTAAGGTAAAAGCTCTGGCACTCCCAGTCCTTGAATGATGTTTCAATAGATCATTAACATATTAAAAGATAGTAAACGGTCGCCCTTGGCAATGACATACAGCCCTGTATACCCGTTACCTAATCATCAATAACGCAATGTCGCTATCTTGAGTGTCACTTGTTATCACACCATGCCTAGCAATCCAGACTGATTGACTACGCATGTAATAACCGTGCATTTGATTAATTTTGAATATCTGACGCTCTGTAATCAAGCGCTTCATTCACTCTAAAGAGAGCGATAATAAGAGAGGTTGCGCCACTTGCGATAGCTTAATTATAGATAGCAAGTGACAACGCTTGAGACAAAAAAATTTAGTAACGTATCTTTTAAATGATAGAAGTTTACCAATTCATTGTTAAAAAACAATTTTTACGATAACTATACAGAACGTCGCCCACAGTTATATTAGTTAATGACGGACAAAAAATCTAGTCTTTTCTATCGATTCACCCACCATATTTTGTAAGAGAACTTATTACTATTGGTTATAGGATGATTAAATGTTCTATGCAAATTTTGATACATAGTATCTGTGACAAGGCTTAGTTGAGATACTTAATTAAGATCAACTTCTTTTGAAAACGTATTTTTAGTACTAATTATATGCTTTATGATGCTCCACAAAAAAACCCACTAACCAGCTTGTCAGTGGGTTTTTTTAGTCATAGTGGTAACATAACTATGAACGATATGTTCAAAGGACAAACACACTCTAATTACTTTTGTCTTCTATCAGTGTTTTTATGCTGTCGTTATTGCTCTTAGGAGGATTGGTATTCTTGCTAGTAGCGTTTGCGCCAGAATTTGTGCTACTGGTACTATTTGGCGGCTTTGGTGTTGCGACTACTGGGGGTTTTTTAGTAGTATTTTCAGTGCCTGATGTCGCTGGTTTTTTATTCTCTGGTTCAGACTTAGTTCCACTACCTTCATTTTTAGGCGTGGTGACAGAGGAGACTTCCTCTTCATTGCCAACAATACGCTCTTCAGTGACCGATAAAGTATCGGAGGTATCCGCTGACTGACGGATACTTTCATTGTCGCCATTACTGGCAGTTTCTTGACTGCTACGACCAGCATTGTCCCCATTATCCGTTTCTGGCAGTGGCTGGCGCACTGGCACTTCGCGCTTAGTCGGCTTTAGATCAACAGAACGTGTGCGTCTGGTGCTCAAATCTTTAACTGGATCAGGGCGTTCATAATTATCGATGATACCGACATAACGATTGATCTCTTCTGGCAACACGCGCACATTGGCTGGCAACTTAAAGTCTATCAGTTTTGCCGCGCCAACCGCTTCTTGTGGACTACTCATGAGCCCATAAGTTAACATATAGCGGACTTGATTTTCATCATCAAGATAACGGAAATAAGCAAATTTATTACGGTCTGCGCGGCCTTCTAGATAACTGACAATCACATCGTTTTCGGCGACATTCATCACCTGCACTGTCCATTTGCCTTTATTCGCCAACAAATAACGTTTGTCTTTAAACTCAGCAGGATAATTGCGCAAATCACGTACCGTCGTATCAAAACTAATGGGCTGCACGTCGGTATCAAGCTCGTGTAACGACTCGATTTTTAAGGGCTGCTCAAGCTCAGCACTCAATGGTTGCGGTGCTGATATGGGGGCATTTTCAATTTTGGCACCCATCGCTGGCGTTTGACTAAACATCCAAATCAGAGCCGTAACCACACCCAGCAGCAAGGTCATTATCAGCCAAATCAACGCTTGACGGCGATATGACTGGCTAGCGGTACGCGGCGTCGATCTTGAAGCTGCCATGGGAGTATCCTTGGTGAAAATAAAGTTGACCGCATTCAAGAGATGCGCAGTAAGTAGAATGGCGGCGAGCCAGTCTGCTTTAAACCGTTGCGTTCAGTGAGTATTCACGAGCACTAAAGCTTTAAGACATTATACGCGGTGTTGTGATAATACCTCGTACAAAAGCTCTTCATCGAAATCACTGGTCAATACGGCCTGACCTAGTGATTTTAACAAAATCAGGCGGATTTGTCCGTGTTTCACTTTTTTATCATGTCCCATCAAGCTTAGCGCCGTTTGTGTATCAATGCGTGGCGGGGTGATAGGCAAATTTGCTAAGTTTAAAATACGCTTAATACGAGCAATGTCTTCGACCGTTAACCAACCCATTCTCTGTGATAACTCTGCGGCTTGTACCATGCCAGCAGCGACTGCCTCACCGTGTAGCCAATTACCATAGCCTTCATGTGTTTCAATGACATGACCAAAAGTATGACCGAAATTTAACAATGCTCGCACGCCTGACTCTCTTTCATCTTGCGCGACGATATCGGCTTTATACTGACAGCAGCGTTTTACGGCATCACCAAGTACCGCTAAATTCAAATCCATCATCGCTGGCAGATTGACTTCCAGCCAATCTAAGAACGTGACATCCATAATGAGTGCATATTTAATGACCTCAGCCAACCCGGCTGACAACTCGCGCGCTGGCAAAGTCTTGAGCGTACTCATATCAGCAAGTACCATTTGTGGCTGCCAAAAAGCGCCAATCATGTTTTTGCCTTGAGGATGATTGATGCCCGTCTTACCACCAACGCTCGAATCCACTTGTGACAGTAGCGTGGTTGGAATCTGGATAAAATTTACACCACGCATAAAGCTTGCTGCAGCAAATCCCGTCATATCACCAATAACGCCACCACCTAGAGCAATAAGCGTAACGTCACGATTAAAATGCTCGGCCATCAATACATCGTAAATTTGATTGATACTGCTCTGATGCTTATATTGCTCACCATCTGGCAATACGCAAACACGCACAGTGAACTGCTCTGTTAACTCTTTTTCTAAAGCGTTTAGGTATAAAGGCGCAACAGTATCATTAGTGACAATCAATACTTGGCGACCACGAATATAAGGTGTGATCAGCTTTGCCATACTGTTGTGATTTATCGCTGTTTTCTCAGTAATGACGATTGGATAGTCATGGCTTTGCGTATGAACCGTTAAACCGTCATGAAACAGTGGCGTTGCCATTAAGCACTCCCTAAACATTTTGAATGAGATAAAAGTAGCTGAGCTTAACTAGGGCGCGTCCTGATTTTTATCACCATTTTTAAATGAGGACACGCCTTGATAAAGTTTATCATTATGGTTAATTTTCTTTATCTTCTGGTGCTATAGCAGTCGAGTCAGTAAATGACTCTAGTTGCTGTAAGAGCTGATTGACCATATGACGGGGATAAGTATGACCAGTTGGCATAATAATATGAGCGACTTGGCGATATAAGGGATCACGAGTGCTATATAAATCTTGCAAGATTTTTCTAGGATTTGGCTGCTGTAACAGTGGTCGTGATTTGTCTTTAGCCGTGCGAGCCATTTGCACATCAACTGGCGCATTCAAATAAACCACGATGCCGCGCTGATGCAAAAACGCTCTGTTTTCAGCACACATCACAGCGCCACCACCAGTCGCTAAGACGATTTGGTCTTTTTGAGTCAACTCATCGATGGCGCGCGTTTCACGCTCACGGAAGCCCGCCTCGCCTTCTTTAGCGAATATCCAAGCAATGTCAGCCCCTGTCTGCGATTCAATGTACCAATCGCTGTCTACAAAGGTGCGCCCCAACTGCTTAGCCAGCAATTTACCGATGGTTGTCTTCCCTGCTCCCATCGGCCCTACTAAAAATACCGACGGCAATTCCTCCACCATAATACTTACTCAGCTAAATTAGCTATGATACAACGTCATTGATATTCTGGCTAGTAATGAGCGTTGATTATTGTTAGTAAAATTCAATCAATATGAAAATTTTCCCATAAAAAAAGCAAGCGTTGATGCTTGCTTCTTTTGAGCGAAAACCAATCAATAAATGATTAATCTATGCGGCTAATACCATCATTGATCAATTTTGGCGTGATAAATATCAATAACTCTTCTTTCGAATTACTACGCACGTCTTTACGGAAAGCGCGACCAATATAAGGCAGATCTCCTAAGAAAGGTACTTTATCGACACCATTGCTGGTACGATTCTTAAAGACACCACCCAACACAACCGTTTGACCATCTTCAACAATAACATTGGTCGAAATAGAGTCTTCAGCAATAGCAACCTGATTGTTAATAATGGTCGGCGTACCGTTAGTGATTAACAATTGCAAGCCGATTTTACCATCTGGGGTGATATTTGGTGTGGCCTCTAAACTCAATGCTGCTTCTTTAAAGCTAGTGGTAGTTGCTCCACTGGCAGACGCTTCTTGATAAGGAATCTGCGTCCCTGAAGAGACTTTCGCCGTTTGCTTGTCTGCTGTCAGAATCTTCGGCGTAGAAATCACTTCACCGCGATTATCCGCTTGCAGTGCTGACAATTCAAGATCAAGCATCACATCTGACATGCTCAGCAAGCCAAAGGCAATACTACCAGCAGGGTTGGCAACCCCTAAATCGACGTTTAAGTTATCAGGACGAGTAATATCGTATGAAGGATAAGAAACTGTTTGACCATTTACCGTCGTCGTTTCCACATCAAAGTCTTTTAAATCCCATAGCGTTTGATTACTACCACCGACCAATAAATTACGGTTGTTAGCAGCACCATTTGACAAGATACCCCAACGAACCCCAATCTCTTTACTAAAGCTATCAGTGGCACTCACAATACGCGCTTCAATCATGACCTGACGGACTGGAATATCAATTTTACCAATCAATTTATGGATATTTTCGATACTGTCAGCCACATCTTTAATAATTAAAGTATTGGTACGCTCATCTACCGTTACCGTTCCACGATTAGACAATAAGGTATTGTTATCAGCAGCATTTGCATTGCTGCCACCTGATGAGCCACTGCCTTGAGAAATAAGTGTCAAAACATCTGGCGCTTTTGCATAGCTAAGACGAATATATTCTGTGCGTAATGGCGCAAAAGACTCAACTGCTTGCTGTGCTTCAAGCTCACGTGCTTCTTGCTCAGCAAGCTCGGTGGAAGGCGCAACCAAAATGACATTGCCATTCTCACGCTTACCAAGATTCTTACTCTTTAGAATAATATCTAGCGCTTGATCCCATGGGACATTAATCAGGCGTAAGGTGATATTGCCCGCGACTGAATCACTAGCCACAATATTCATTTCTGTGAACTGCGCTAGGATATCTAAGACACTGCGAATCTCAACGTCTTGAAACTCCATAGATAGCGCTTCACCGCTATAGACTTTTTCTTCAAGTGTTGGCTCACGTAGTAGCTCAGGTTTTCTGATATTAATATTCAGCTGATTGCCTGATTGATAAGCCTGATACTCATAATCTTCTTTGACATTAATAGTAATTACACCATTTTGACCTTGGTTTTTAGTATCAATACTATCAACCAGACCACTATTAATATTCAAACGGCGCAATAAATTTCTTGGCACGGTGCTACCCGTTAAGCGTACCACTAACTTGTTGCCTTGACGTTGGACATCAACGGGAATGGCTTCATTGGTAAGTGCGATGCTAACGTTGCCACCACCATCATTTCCTGCGGCAAAATTGACGGCACTCAAACCATCATAGCTATATTGCTTACTCACTTGCGATGCAGCAAGTTGTGGGCTTAATAATGGGTTAACTCTGACCACCATGGTATCAGCAGGCACTTGGTTTTTAACCACCGTTTTACTGGCTATATTGACTGCCGGTGCACTACTGGTTTCTACAATCGGTGTAACGACTGCTGTCGTCGTGATCGCATTATTGTCATTGAGTACGTCTTGGATAGGATCATTGGTCATTACTGGACGATTAGGATCAGTAATGGTCAATAGTAAATCGTTACCTTCAATCGATGTCGTATAGTTACCTGCCTGTTTTAGCTCAACAATCAGGCGCGTAGTACTGTCACTATTCAACGTCGTGACCTTATCAATCATACCAATATTGTATTCATTAAAGCGACTAGCAAGTCCATTCTGCACTTTTTCAAAATCTAGTACCAAACGGCTAGGGTTATCAAGCTGATAGGCGGCAGGTAACACTGGTAAACCGTCAAATCCCAAACGCATTTGCGTCACTGCTGGTGCAGTTTGTACCACAGAAACTTCGTTAATGCGCTGTGCGGCATGGGCACTATTACTCACTGCTACCATGCTGATTGCCAATGCTGAAATGGCAAAAGCAGAAGATACGCGGTTGCTCATCATCATTACCTTGTTATTGCGTACTGTCATTATTTATTCCTCAAAAAATCTGCCGACTTAGCTTATGGGTGAAACCAACGACTGGGGTTTTTCAACAAACCCAGCGCGGCTGTCTGGCACAATTTCAATCAAGTTAATCTGGGTCGGCGTGATTTCAACAATACGGCCGTCATTTAGTCCAAGATAATCACCTACTTTAACACTCGCGACTGAACCATCAGGGCGTTGTACCAACGCATATCGCTGACCTTCAGGTGAAATTACGACACCACGAAAAATCAGTTGCGATAGCTCATATTGCTCAAGAGGTTCTTTCACTCTGGTAATGTCAGGACGCACACCATCGATGGAAGTGGTAGGACCTTGGACATTGACTAAACTCGGTGGTAAGAATGGACTGCGCTGTGCGCTGGCACTATAAACAAAGTCTTCTACTAGCTCAGCTTTGGGCGGTGGTTCAATAGGTTGAGCTGGCTGATTACGGATATCGTTCATTGATTGCTCTGCCATACCAGTGCGATCCGCACACCCTGTCATGGACAATACAGCCATGCTTAAAACCAATAGCGTAGGCAGTTTTTGAATATTCATTAGTTGCCTCCTGCATTATCAGTGGTTGCAGCGTCAGTGACAGCAACCGTTTCATCACCCTCAGGGTCAGCTTCTTTTGAACGATAGGTTTTGGTTTGTAATACCAAATTAAGCTCCGGTAAAACATCCAATGTCGGCTGCGGATTGCTGACCTCAAAATCATGCATAGTAATGATTCGTGGTAAGGCGGCAAGACCACTAATAAAGCTACCAAACTGATGATATTCGCCCAAAGCAGCAATGCGGATAGGTTGCTCAATAAAAAATTCGTTTTCAATCTCAGGCTCTACTGAAATGTCTTGAAAACGTATATTGCTGCCGACACCCGTCATGTTAATGCCCTCTACCAGCTCTGATACACGCGTATCTTTTGGTAGCTGATCGAGTAAGGTATTGAACTCAGCTTCCATTTGGACAACTTGCTCTTGGTAAGCTTTTAAATGACGCGCGCGTGATTCTTTTTCACGATAGCTATCAAGTAACGTTTGTTGCTGGCTCTCAGCAGCATTGATCTCATCGATTTTACTACTAATCGGTAAAGCCCACGCCAACGCTGCGATGAGCGTGATGATAAGCCCTATTACCGTTACCTTTACAGGTAATGGCCAGCTGCCGTAGTTTTCAGAGTCTAACGATTCAAAACTGCGACGAAATTCCTGTAAATCAAACTGTTGCTTTGGTTTCAAGGCTGTTTTTTTGGTTTTAATCAGGCTTTTTTTACGGTTAAGCTTCATAACTCACCTCCAGGTACAGTGGTACCGTCAGCACCTTCTACAGGAACGGCTGTTTCCGACTGTACTTTGGTCGTGATCACAAACTGTACATAACTGTCTTCAGGATAAATAGGACGCGGCTGTTCGCCAGCGGTGACCGTATTATTGAGCACTGGTGCAGATTCGTAAGCACTGATATTTTGTTGGATATTACTAACGGCTGAATCACCCATCCATTTACTATCATCAAGATTACGAATCAAACTTGATACAATATTTGGATTATCAGCTCGACCTGTCAGCGTCAAAACATCGCCTTCACGTTTGAGGTTATTCAAATAGAGTGCCGGCGGAATGGCTTTAGCAAGATCATCCCATAAACGAACAGGCACAGGACGTCGACCCTGCAAGTCTTGAATGACTTGCATACGTGAAATGATATCGTCACGGCGCTGCTCCAGACTATCAATTTCAGTCAAAGCCGTATCTAGAAGCGCATTTTCTTTTTCAATCAATGCGTTCGCATCAAGTTGTTCATCAAGCTCGTTGTTAAAGTAGCTCCATGAAGCAAATGCAGCCAATAAAGTAAGCAAAGTCACTGCCACTACTAACGTGAGAAATTCTTTATTGCGACGCTCGCGCTCTTCTTGGCGCCAAGGTGTAGTGGCATAATAAAATTGGACAGCTTCTAAGAGGTTATAATAACCCAAAGAAGGAAACTAGTATGACCAACAATCGCAATCAATATACCCGAGAATTCAAGCTTGAAGCCATCAGCTTAG
>Ga0098069_100773_pt1 | contig 10916 bp, 4 predicted proteins | sample 27_taG_FD_92584 | JGI IMG/M metagenome (GOLD analysis project Ga0098069, IMG submission 92584) | Marine viral communities from Cariaco Basin, Caribbean Sea - 27_WHOI_OMZ | ecosystem: Environmental > Aquatic > Marine > Oceanic | place: Caribbean Sea: Cariaco Basin | collected 2014-11-09 | reverse complement strand
GAGAAATCAGGAATTTTTAAATAAGTTATCAAACTGTATCAACCACTGCAACTATTGTGCAGATGCCTGTCTTGATGAAGACAACCTCAAAAAAATGGTTGATTGTATTAGAAAAGATAAAGTCTGTGCTGCTGCCTGTGCTTCCCTGGCCGATATTTTAGCCATTAAAGATGCCAACGGCAAAGGATTGGTTAAATATTGTGAGCAGGTATGTAAAGAATGTGCAGAAGAGTGTGAACAACACGAAACCAAACATTGCCAGGATTGTGCAAAAGCATGTCGTGAATGTGAAGAAGCCTGCAAAAAATATTTAGCGGCGTAAAGATTTGTTATAATTAATAGAGGCTGTTTCAAATTTGTTCAAATAAAACTGATCTTTTGAGACAGCCTTTTTTGTGTAAACTGATTATCAATTTTTTTATTCTTACTTCAATTTTTTCCATTCAACTTCAGTATGATCTGATATTAGATTAGACAGATAAGCCCGCTGTTTTTCCTCTCAAAAATGACATTTTTGAAAAGTATTTTACTGCGGAATTCTTCCAAATAATTCATTTAGTTCGTAAAGTTCTTCTGCCCTTTCATGCGGAATCTCTTCTGAAGTAATTCGCCATGACCAATTTCCCTGCGTACTTCCTGGCGTGTTCATTATGGCTTCGCTGCCCAGCCCAAGAATATCCTGCAAAGGCAGAATAGCCACAGCTGCTACCGATTGTAACGCCATTCTGCAAAGCACCTCATGAACATTTTTTTCAGTGACTTTTTGGCCTGTGTATCGTTCCAAATGCTCCCTCACCTCTTTTCCGCTATCTGTAAACCAGCCCACGGTAGTGTTGTTATCATGGGTACCCGTATAAACTATACTATTAAAAATGTGATTATACGGTATGTATGGGTTTTTCCGGTTGGCATCTCCAAAAGAAAACTGCAGCACCTTCATCCCCGGAAAATTAAACTCCTCCAGAAGGTCATACACCGCCTGGTCCAATAATCCCAGATCTTCTGCGATAAAGGGCATCCCAGGAAATTCAGTTTTTACCTGGTTGAAGAAATCAACGCCGGGAGTTTCTTTCCATTTTCCGTTAATTGCTGTCTTCTCCCCTGCCGGCACTTCCCAATAATCGGCAAAGGCCCTAAAATGGTCGATTCGCACCACATCAAACAGGAGCAGGTTTTGACGCAGCCGCTCTTTCCACCAACTGTAGTGGTTTGCTTTAAGAACTTTCCAGTCGTAAACGGGAGTTCCCCATAATTGCCCCGTTTTACTGAATAAATCTGGCGGCACACCCGAAATATATGTCGGTTGTTTTTGATCGTCCAGTTTAAATATTTCTGGATTTGCCCAACAATCTGCACTGTCATGATTTATATAAAATGGTACATCTCCAAAAACCTGAATTCCGTTGTTATGGGCTTCCAGGAGTAGGCGCGACCACTGCGAAAAGAACAGGAACTGTACAAATTTCTCCCGCTCAATCTGATATTTTAATTCATTTCTTGCTTTTTCCAGGGCTTCCGGTTTTCTGTCCCGCAGTTCGGGGGGCCAATGGGTCCAGTTTTGTTTATCGTACTTGTAACGCAGGGCCAGGTAAAGACTGTAATTGTCGAGCCAGTCGGCATGAGTTTGGCAAAATTCAGCAAAATCGGGATCTACTGTACCGGCCGATTTAAACTTCCTGTAAGCCGCATCAAAAATTTGATTCTTATACGTTACTACGGTGTCAAAAATGACTTTTTTCGCCTGCATTTCTAGAGGTACAGGGAAATCCTCCAGGTTGACATAACCTTCTTCTTCCAGCAATTGCGGACTAATCAACAAAGGATTCCCCGCAAAAGCCGAATGACTGCTGTAGGGTGAATGATGATAAATTCCGTCAGTAGGATTAAGCGGTAGGATTTGCCAGTACGTATAACCCGATCTTTTCAGAAAATGCAGGAACTTGAAGGCTTCAGGCCCAAGGTCTCCAATCCCAAACCTGCCGGGTAAAGAGGTGATATGTAAAAGAATTCCACTGCTTCTTTTTAGTTTCATATTAATTGTTCTTTTTTAAAAGTGCAACGGGAAAGCTTCTAAAAAGCTTTTGAACTTCAATTTCTTCGGAAGAGAATTCTTCTTCGGTAAATACATTTTTGAAGGATCCTCTTAAATTCTCAGGTAAAATTATATTTAACTCCTGTTTATGGTCTTTAATCTGAAGATTTTCAGTAAAAAGATGGGTAACCATGACCGGCACAATAACCAGAACAGTATTTTTATCATCTTTCCTGGCAAAAGCTACTATGCTTTCGCTCAGTTCACCTTTAACTTCCAATGGTATATATTCCCCTTTTTCAAAAGTACCGGGCACTTCCCTACGCGCTTTAAGAGCTCCGTGCAGGCAGTACATCTTGATCTTCCCGGAAGTGTAATCCTGCTTCAGGTTCTCAAGGTGATGCCCGGATTCGTCGGGAGTTACTGAATCAAATTCTGAAAGATATTTTTTCCGAAGTTCATAATCTACAGGTCGGCGGTTATCGGGATCTACATAACTCAGGTCCCAAAGTTCGGTGCCCTGATAAATATCGGGGATTCCCGGTGCGGTAACTTTCAGCAGAGATTGAGAAAGTGATTTTATTGCTCCGTAGGCAGAGATTTTTTTATGAAATTGGGTAAATGATTTCTTGAAAGAGGGGTTTTTTAGTAATGCTTCAAGAAAACCATAAACTTTATTTTCATAGTCTTCATTTGGTGCAGCCCATGAAGAATTTTCTTTAGCCTCGCGAAGTACCTTTTGCAGGTATGCTGTAGATCGTTCCAAAAATTCTTCTCCAGGCTCCCCAACATATGGCCAGGCTCCTATGAGCATCTGGAAAATGAAATACTCTTCATTTGCATTGGGAACAGCAGGATCTTTTCTCACATTTTTGGCAATCTCCCTCCAATCGGTCACTTTTTGAAACCACTCCTCTCCCACTTCGCTCAGTACATCGAGTCGCATTCTCGCATCTTCCCCACGTTTGGTGTCGTGAGTCGCGGTGGCATTAATAGATAGCGGAAAATCTTCGAGCCGTAATTTCATCCTCTCGTGAAAACCGTTTACAGAGAGTCCGAAATTTTCGGGAGAATCTCCTACTTCATTGTGAGAGATCAATTCATTATAAATATAAAATGTAGTGTCTTCAACGCCTTTGGCCGCCAAAGGTCCCGTGAACTGTTGACACCTCTGCAGGAATTGCAGCATATTTTCACGATCTTTTTTTGCCTCTCCAAGAAAAATATCTTTAACCTTTTCCAGCTCATTTTTTAGATCGGGTTTATGAGCTTCAGCAGTTTTAAAAGCTGCATCAATGATTTTTTTTTGCCTCTTTCTCAAGGGGTATTCTTCAGGATAAATACGATATACAGGAAAGGCAGCCAAAAATGCCCCTAAAGCCTGCTTGTATTTTTCCTCTTTTTCGAGCAGGTCGAACTTTAAAGCCAGCTCCCAGAGGTTTTTATATTCACCCCCCATTCTTTCTTCCAGGATAAATAGCTTTTGCTCATACACCAGGTCATGATAATCATCAACCTTTGGGTAAAGTGCCTGATAGGCGTCAAAAAATTCATCCTCACTCTTGGGGTTTGTAAGCAATTGATTTACAGTCGCCAAAAATCCATATCCACTAGTGCCTTCTACCGGCCAGTGCACTGGTAATTTTTCATCCCATTCCAGGATTTTTTCTATAGTAATGTAAAAATTGGGCCCCAGCTTCTCCCGAAGTCTCTCAAGGTAGGCCTTTGGATCCAGGAGTCCGTCGATATGATCAATGCGCAGGCCGTGAATAAGATCTTCCTCACACAACTGTAGTATGAATCGGTGATAACTCTCAAAAACCTCTTTGTCTTCCATTCGCAGACAAATGAGATCATTTATGGTAAAGAATCTTCGGTAATTAATATTTGTTTCGGTCTCTTTCCAGTGAGCCGGCAAAAAATATTGTTCTTCGAGGATCTTCCTGATTTTTTCTTCGGAAGCATTGATCTCTTCTACGCTATTATCGATCTTACTTCGGAATTCTGGATCTTTATCATACTCCCTCAGGAAATATTCTTTCAATTCTTCCCAATTCTCACTTTCACCGGAAAAATTCCTGAATTTATCCTCCCATTTTTCACCAAATTCCTTTCCGAGGATTCTTGCGTAAGAACGGGCAGAGGCCATATATTCATGATCAAAATACTTGAATAAAAATCCCCTTTTTGAAACCTTAAGTTGTAATTCTTTATTTTTAATAACCTCGGGCAGGGGATTCCCAAGAAATGGGGCCATAACTTTCCCTGATTGTTCCCAATCAATATCGAAGAAATTGTAGTGCAAAGATTCAGGGCCAAGCTCAAAGATATCCTGTAACCAGATGTTGTCTCCATCAAAAGCCATGTGGTTGGGAACGATATCCTGCAACCATGACATCTTCTTTTGTTTGAGCCTGTTACTTAGATTCCTGAAGGTGTCCAGCCTTCCAATCGCTTTATTGAGATTAAACGGATTGGTGATATCATAGCCGTGGCTACTCCCCTTTCGCGCCTGAAAAAAAGGTGCCGAATAAATGGTAGAAATCCCCAATTTTTCAAGGTAATCGAGAATTTCATTGAGATCTTCAAGCGTGTATTCAGGAGAAAGCTGAATTCTATATGTAGAAACAGGATTTTTCATTCGACAGTGAGGTTAACAGATTCTTCAAGCTCCTGGAAAGCCGGCACCCATTTTACTGCCATGTCATCTCCTTCTTCACTTCGCTCAAGCATAGCCTGATAATGTTCTTCTTTTATTCCAAAAGTGATATTCTGTGCCTGCCACTTTTCGGGAGATAATGGCGTATCTTCCAGCATTTGAAGCAGGGAATTGATTTTTTTCAGCAATTTAAGATCTAACGGATTTTTCTCGAGTTCCAGCATTTTTTCCGTCAGGCGACGGTCAACAAGAAAGTTTAAGGTGACCATATCAAGGTTGGCCTGTATAGATTTTGCCGATTTTATTTGGTTCTCGAGCTTTTTAAAGTTGCAGTCTTTCTTCTTAAGTTCTTTGACAAGCCTGTTATTAACAGCCATTTCTACAGGTAATTTGAGCCTGGAAGGAACCTGCATATCGATTTCCTGAAAGGTTTTTAACAACGGGTAGGTGTTGTCATACAACTGCTGCATGGCACCTTCGGCCCCTTTGAGGTTGTTCTCCATTACCTGTTTCATGATGAGATGTTGCTCATCTCTGAACAAATGCCAGAAGGAATAATTGTGATTTCCGAAGTGAGTATCCATCAAATTGAAAATCTCGTAAATATTGCCTTTTTCGAAATAGAAGGACATTTTATTGTGCAGTTCTTCAAGTGATTCGGCATCTATATACTGCCTCACTCCCCCAAAAATATGATGATCTCCCATGTATAGCACCGCATATGAAATATCAAGCTTTTCCCACGTAATATCGCTGCGAAACTCTGTACGGGCAATCATTAGTTTTTGCTTTCCGGCCTCATAATAGTGACTGACTTTGGTAGTTGCACTAAAATTATACAGGGACACCTCTTCGGGAAATTCTTCAAAAATAGAAGAAATGGCATAATGGGCTCCTATTCTAATCATATCGAGCTCCATAGGCTTCACAAAAAGCTCATAAGCCTTATGTACAGTGCCATATTCCGGCATATTACTCGGTATCTTCTTGAGGGATTCTTCAAAATCGGGCTGGTAACTGTCACCACTCACTTCTTCAGCAAGCTGCACAGCGCGTTGTGCATAGAAAATATCCTGCATAGATTCAATACCGCTTACCTCGTCAAAGAACCAGCCACAACTGGTGTACATCAACATAGTATGGTACTGCATTTCAAGTAGCTTGAGCAGTTTTACTTCATCCTCTTCGGAAAGTTCCCCTCCAAAATTTTCTGAAAGGAAGTTCTTTACATTACTGTTTTCCCTATTAAGGATTACCTGTATATATTTATTTCTCACTTCCCAGGGATTGGATGTATAGGGTTGCATTTGCTTTTCATAAAGATCTATGAGTTTCTCCCTAACCCCGTCAAAAGCCTCCCGCAGAGGTTTACGCCACTTTTGATCCCAGTCTTCATTCCCGCCGGTGTTACAACCACAGTCGCTGCGCCACCGTTCTACACCATGATAACAGCTCCAGGAGGTATCTTCAATAATTTGTGCTTCATATTCGGGTGGAAACTTTTCCAGGAATTCTCCGTAGATGGTAAGATTTACATCTTCATCCTGCTCCAGGGAATGTAAGCAATAAGAAAGTGCCATTTCTCCTAGCTTATGATGGTGACCATAACTCTCACCATCGGTTGCAATATGCACAAGTTCCATTTTGTCGTGATCGGCCACCTGTCCTTTAAGCCTCTCGGCAAAAGCTTCCCCATTATTGAGCAGCCCTTCAAATGCCACTGCCTGCGAAGCCGGGCCGTCATAAAAGAAAAGGCTTATCTCATTGCCCGAAGGCAGTTTACAGGTATAGGCACGACGAGTGTTCACCTTAGCATCTGTGGCGTCTTCCCAGTCTTTAGTGCCAATTTTTCTCACCTGTTTGGCCTGATAAGGCGATAAAATGGTAAATTTTATTCCGTGTTTTGCCAGCATTTCAAGCACATCGGTATTCACGGCTGTTTCTCCCAGCCACATCCCTTCGGGCATACGGCCGTAGCGGGATTTAAAATCCTCAATTCCCCAAATCACCTGTGTTTCCTGATCTCTCTTGTTAGCCAGGGGCATGATCAAGTGGTTATAGGCCTGGGCCAGGGCGGCACCATGACCCGAAAAAGTTTCCTGGCTCAACTTATCGGCTTCCAGTATGGCTTCATAAGTTTCGGGAGTTTCATTTTGCATCCAGGCCAGTAAAGTTGGGCCAATGTTGAAACTCATCCAGGCGTAATTATTCATGATTGCCTGTATTTTTCCCTCCTCATCAAGAATCCTGGAAGCAGAATTTCTCACATAACATTCCGCATTAATCCTGTGATTCCAATCGTGGTAAGGGTATGCCGATTCCTGTATCTCTACCTTGTTCAACCAGGGGTTTTCTCTTGGTGGCTGGTAAAAATGTCCGTGCACACATACATATTTCTTGCTCATAATATTTTTTAATTAGTTAGTGATTCCCCCAAGAACTTAGGTTCCAAAAAGGGCATTTTTAAAGGATCTTTTTAAGATTTATAAATCAACACAGCCTCAGGTGGCACAGTGATATTTTCTGAATCTACAAGCTCGTTCAATTCTTTGTTTCCACCCCATTTCTTATCTGCGGAACAAATCAGGACTTGTGGATTTACTTTTTCTGAAGTTTTTTCTGAATAAACTGAATTTCCGAAGTTATAGATCCCGGTTAAAGCTGAATTTCCTTCCTTTGCAGAAACCTTCAGAAGTTTTTTGTCTTCAGAAGCTTCAAAAATGGCATTTTGATGACCAAATATGTCAAAAGCACCGGCTTTCTTCAGTTTTATTAATTCTTTGTAGAAGTTAAAGAGCGTATTTTGTTGTGGATCCTGCTTAAAATCCCAGTTCAGTTTAGAATTTTCGAATGTAGCTTCGGCCTGCGGATCGGGAAATTCTCCTTCAGAATGAGAATGAAAGAAGTACTCAAACTCATTTTTACGACCTTCCTGTACTGCTTTTACAAGATCGGGGTCGCCGTGACTAATAAAGTACTGGAAGCGATTCTTTTCTCCAAACTCCTCTCCCATAAATAGCATAGGAATGAAAGGTGCTGAAAGTAATGTCGCTGCAGCCAGCTTCTGTTTATTGAAGTTAACTAATTCGGACATTCTTTCTCCCAAAAGGCGATTCCCCACCTGATCGTGATTTTGGATACATACAACGAAATTTGATGGCTCCATCCCTTCAGGATTGTTGCCTATGCTGCGTTTGCGAAAGGAGGAATAAATGCCGTCATAGATAAAAGCCTGTTTAAAGGATTTCGCCAGGTATTCCATTTTTCCGAAGTCGGCATAATAACCTGCGTCTTCACCGGTTAGTACGGTATGTAGGGCATGGTGAAAATCGTCAACCCACTGTCCTTCAAGACCAAAACCGCCACTTTCGTAGTCTTTAATTAATTTAGTGTCGTTGAGATCACTTTCGGCAATAAGCGCATAACTTCTTCCTGTTTTTGCCTCCAGCTCATCAGTCTTCTCGCTCAATTCTTTAAGAAAATGCTTCGCCCCCCTGTCTATGATCTCATGAACCGCATCGAGCCGCAATCCGTCAAAGTGGAAATCTTCAAGCCACATAAGTGCATTCTGTATAAAATGATGCCTTACCTGATCGGAATATTCATCATCAAAATTAAGGGCACTACCCCATGGGGTATGGTATTTATCTGTAAAATAGGGGCCATATTGGGAGATGTAATTTCCTTCAGGACCTAGGTGGTTGTACACCACGTCTAGAATTACGCTAAAGCCCCGGGCATGACAAGTATCTACAAGTTTTTTAAGACCTGCAACTCCCCCATAGCTATCTTGCGCCGCGAATGGATAAACCCCATCGTAACCCCAGTTTCTAGCCCCGGGGAATTGCGCAATGGGCATAAGTTCTATAGTGTTTATACCCAATTCTTCAAGATGATCGAGCTTATCTATTACCGCCTCAAAAGTACCTGCCTGTGAAAAAGTGCCCAAGTGCAGTTCATAGATGATCATTTCTGAAAGCTTCCTGCCCTTCCATAGATCATCCTGCCATTGATAAGTTTGATGGTCTACTACTTGTGACCAGGAATGAACACCTTTGGGTTGTGAAAGAGAAGCAGGATCGGGAAATTCATCTTTTTGATCAATGCGGTACTTATACGTTGCGCCCGATTTAATATTTCTAACTTCTTTAGACCAGTAGCCTTTTTCGTCTTTTATAAGAGCTTCAGATTTTCCTGATTTTTCAAATAGTACTTCAACAGATTCGGCAAAAGGTGCCCATACGCAAAATTCAACTTTTTCAAGTCCTATATATACTGCACCAACTTTCTTTCCCATAGATATCTTTCTTCCTGAATTTCAAATACACTCAAAGCTAAGAAGGAAAAAACGGAAGATTTAATGTTTAATAGTTTTTTAACTAAGGGTGTGCATATACTTACCTAAATTTAAGTGTTTAAGAATGCAGGTAAACCTAGAAATTACTGGCATTTCGGGAAATAATCAACCTATTATCCAATAAAATTACCCTATGAAAATTAATGGTCATAAGCGAGTTAGTATTAGAAATGTAAAACCCCAAATTGACTGTGGAAAGTATCCTATAAAAAGAGTTGTAGATGAAGACATTAAAATTGAAGCCGACATCTTTGGAGATGGTCATGACAAGGTAGATGCTGTGCTTCTTTTTCGCAAGAAAAAGAAAGGCAGGGGTCGTGAGAAGAAATGGCAGGAACAGCCAATGATCTTTGAAGGCAACGACCACTGGAGCTCAACCTTTGCTTTGGGAGAGACTGGGGATTATGAGTACACCATAGCATCATGGGTAGATCACTTTTCAACCTGGCAGGATGGTCTTAAGAAAAAAGCCGCCGCCAATCAAGATCTCAAAACTGAGTTACTTATAGGAGCCGAACTTATGGAAGAAGCCCTTCCCCACGCCTCTGCCCCCAATAAAAAGAAGCTGAAGAAATGGATTGAACTCTTGCGGGGTGAAGAGCATGAACAAAGAGCGGTTTCTGAAGCTTTGAGCGACTCAGCCTCAAAAGCAATGTATGAATCAAGAGATCGCGACAAAGCTTTTCCCTATGATAAGACCCTGGAGGTAAGAGTAGAAAGAAAAAAAGCACTCTTTAGCGCATGGTATGAATTCTTTCCAAGATCGGCATCTCCCGAAAAAGGTAAGCACGGTACTTTTAGGGATTGTGAGAACATCCTTCCTGAGGTGTCAAAAATGGGATTTGACACTATCTATTTTCCGCCAATCCATCCCATAGGCCGCAGCCACCGGAAAGGCCTTAATAATGCTACAGAAGCCGAGGAAGGAGATCCAGGCTCGCCATGGGCTATTGGAGCCAAAGAAGGTGGTCACAAAGCCATTCATCCGGAATTGGGAACTATGGAAGATTTTACCCGTCTGGTAAAAAAGGCTAAAGATATGGGTATTGAAATAGCACTAGATTTTGCTATCCAATGTTCCCCAGATCATCCTTATGTTAAAGATCACCCACAATGGTTTAAATGGAGACCCGATGGTACGGTACAGTATGCTGAAAATCCGCCGAAAAAATACCAGGATGTACTGCCGGTAAATTTCGAAACAGAAGATTGGGAGAACCTTTGGGATGAATTAAAAAGTATTGTTGAATTCTGGATTGATAAAGGGGTTACGGTATTTAGAGTTGATAACCCTCACACTAAGACCTTTCCTTTCTGGGAATGGTGCATAAGCGAAATCAACAAAGACTACGAAGGAATAATTTTTCTTGCGGAAGCTTTTACACGGCCCAGAGTAATGGAAGAGCTGGCAAAAATAGGCTTTAACCAGTCTTATACTTATTTCACCTGGAGAAATACCAAAGAAGAATTTGAGGAATATCTTACCGAATTAACCAAAACTGAAGTACGAGAATACTACCGGCCTAATTTCTGGCCAAACACTCCCGATATTCTTCCAATTTCCCTGGAGCGCAAAGAGGAGCCTTCTTTCCTAATAAGGCTTATCCTGGCAGCAACAATGTCATCTAATTACGGACTTTACGGACCCGTCTTTGAATTCGGCCTCAATGAGCCTTATCCCGGAAAAGAAGAATATGTACATTCCGAAAAGTACGAGATCTACCATTGGGACTGGCACAGAAACACCCGTATCAAGGAGATGATAAGTATTCTTAACAGGATAAGAAATGAGAACGGGGCACTACAAACCACCTGGAATATAGAATTTTGTAAAACAGATAATGATCAATTGATTTCTTATTCAAAGG
>Ga0098069_100769_pt1 | contig 10986 bp, 11 predicted proteins | sample 27_taG_FD_92584 | JGI IMG/M metagenome (GOLD analysis project Ga0098069, IMG submission 92584) | Marine viral communities from Cariaco Basin, Caribbean Sea - 27_WHOI_OMZ | ecosystem: Environmental > Aquatic > Marine > Oceanic | place: Caribbean Sea: Cariaco Basin | collected 2014-11-09 | reverse complement strand
CTATCACACGACAACCGAGACAGTGACCACGGAAACGGTCATAGAAGCGTTTGACCAGTTTGTGATCCAGAAGGATCCAGACACCTTCGCCGTTGTGGTGCTCGACAATGCCAGCATGCATCGCTTCAAGGCCTTTAGGCGCATGGATGTCGCAACGTGTGCATCTGATCTATCTGCCTACTCACCAGAGCTGAATCTGATAGAGATTCTGTGGCGGCAGATGAAGTACACCTGGCTGCCTTTGAGTGCCTATCTCTCGTTTGAACGTCTACGTGAAGAGGTACACTGCTTACTCGGTGGTTACGGAACTGATCACGCGATTAATTTTGAATAGGCACTTACTGCTGTAACCGGGTGAGGTCAGCGGCACATCCATCAGCTGAAAAATGGAGTTGATGAACCCTTCCAGCGCCCGTAACGGCAAGCCGAAGAAAGCCTTGAGTATCAGTGCCGTTTCAATGGCACTATCACTGTAGTGGAAACCGCAGCCGCGGCGACCATGGTGCTGATGGCAATGCCATTGCTTGATGGCTTGCTCATCGATCCAGAAGGTTAGTGAGTCGCGATTGACCAAGGCCCGGTTGTACTGCCGCCAGTTGCTAATGTTGTGTCGTGCTTTGCCCATCGGTCTGCCTCCCATTCCGTTCGTCAGATGATCAGATCATGGGTAAGACAGATAGTCCACTGATTTAGGAAACAACGCCGGACGGAACAAAAAAGCAACTCGCCGCCGTTTTTTGTTCCGAGTGACGCAATCCACCTCTACTCGCCGGCGCTACCGCCAAAACGCTGGCTGAGCAGTTGGTGCAGCGCCTGCATGGCGGCCAGGTGATCCGGCAGTCGCCGGTAGATATCCCATGCTACCTCTTCCTTGTAGGAATGCAGAGTAAAATTGCGGTCCTTGAGCATGGAGAGCCATTCGCCTTCATCGCCCAACCAGTGGGCGACACAAGCCTTTTGCAGGCATTCCCGCAGTATGTTGGCCGAAATCTCGTTTAGCCTTCTACCATCACCTTGACCTGTTCGACAATGTACGTACCAATAGGCAATGCCGAAGTCGCCGCCGGAGAGGGAGCATTGCCGACGTTAACCGTACGGGCTGTGTTGACGAACAGGAAGTCATCCACCAGTTTACCATCCCGGGACACCGCCTGAGCGCGCACCCCAGCCGGATAGGGCTCGAGATCAGCCATGGTCAGGCTCGGGCAGTATTTGCGTACCCGCTCGAGGTAGCCGCGCCGGTACAGGGAGTCCTTCATCTCGGCAAGGCCCGGGCGCAGGTTGGCGGCCAGCACCTTGAGAATGCCGGGGTTGCTGAACATTTGCGCCAGATCGACAAGAGACACATCACGCTTGCGGTAGCCCTCGCGCTTGAACGCCAGCACGGCGTTGGGCCCTACTGTGACACTGCCATCGATCATACGGGTCAGGTGTACTCCCAAAAACGGCATGGACGGATCGGGGATGGGGTAGATAAGGTGATTGACGATGTCGTTGTGCTGTTTCGGCAGCCGGTAGTATTCACCCCTAAACGGACAAATGGTAAAACCCGGATCCTGTCCCAGCATGCGAATAACCCTGTCAGCCATCAGCCCAGAGCAAGTGACTAGGTAGCAACTGGTAAACTCGTCGCTGCTGGTCTTGACCACCACTCCATCGCGGCGCTCTTCCAGGCCGGTGACCTGGCTGTTATAACGGATCTCGCCTCCCATACGCTTGAACTGATCGGCCATAGCCCGGGTGACCGCGCCGTAGTCAACGATGCCGCTGGAGGGCACTAAAATGCCGCCCAGCCCGGTGATATTGGGCTCGCGTTCGGCCAGTTCCCCGGCCGACAGCCACTCCCGCTCAAGGCCGTTGGCGGCGGTACGCTCCCATAATGCCTTCATCCGCTCCATTTCAAGCTCACTGGTGGCCACTAGCAGCTTGCCGCAGACATCAAAGGGCACATCATTCGCCTCGCAGAACGCCTTGGTGGCCAGGTTGCCTTTTAGACAGAAGTTTGCCTTGAGGCTACCTGGGATATAGTAAACACCAGCGTGGATCACACCGCTGTTATGGCCAGTCTGGTGCTGGGCCGGTCCACTTTCCTTTTCCAGCAACAGCATGCGCTTGTCGGGGTAAACCTGCTTAAGCTGCATGGCGGTCGACATGCCCAGGATGCCGCCGCCGACGATAATAAAATCGTACATGTAATCCTCTTTAATTAGCATCAGAGGAATAGGGGATCAGTATTCATACTTGCCGTCATAACGCCGCTTGAGCTGCAGCGGATTACTCTCTTTGAGGGCAGCTGGCAGCAGGATATCGGGTAAGTTCTGATAGCACACAGGCCTCAAGAAACGCACGATGGCGGCACTACCCACCGAGGTGGTGCGGCTGTCGGAGGTTGACGGGAAGGGACCACCGTGCACGGTAGCGTGGACCACCTCCAGCCCGGGTGGCCAGCCGTTGGCCAATACTCGGCCAGCCTTGCGCTCCAGCACCGGTAGCAACCGGCGGGCCACGTCCATATCGGCGTCATCCAGCTGCAGGGTGGCGGTGAGTTGGCCTTCGAGACGCTCAGCAACTTGCTGAACTTCAGCCTGATCGGCACATTCGATCACCAGGGCTGCGGAGCCAAATACTTCATGATGCAGACTTTCATCGGCGATAAAATCCGCCGCAGCCACTACAAAGAGGGCTGCACGGCACTGGTTGGGAGCCGCACTTTCCCCGGCGCGGGCCACTTGCCGCACTCTGGCATTGGCTATCAGGGCATTCACACCCTGTTCATAGGCATCAAAGATGCCGGGGGTGAGCATGGTCTGAGTCGGGCATTGTTCAATACGCTCCGCAGCCCGGGCCACAAAGGCATCAAGTGCCTCGCTGCGCTCGGCGATCAGTAACCCCGGGCTGGTACAGAACTGTCCAGCGCAATTGTTAAGCACGGTGACAAAGGCCTCGGCCAGCTCCTGGCCCCGGGCCTTGAGAGCCTCCGGCAGCAAGAACACCGGGTTGCTGGAGCTCATCTCGGCGAATACCGGGATCGGCTCCTTGCGCTGCTGGGCAATCTGCATCAGTGCGGTACCGCCGCTGAAGGAGCCAGTAAAGCCTACTGCCTTGATACGATGGTCGGCCACCAGGATGGCGCCTACTTCCCGTCCGGAACCGAACAATACCGAGAACACCCCCTCGGGCAGGCCGTATTGGGCCACCGCCTTTTGCACCGCACGTCCCACCAGCTCGGAGGTACCGGGATGAGCAGAGTGAGCCTTGACAATAACCGGGCAGCCTGCGGCCAGCGCCGAGGCGCTGTCGCCACCGGCTACCGAGAAGGCCAACGGAAAGTTGCTGGCGCCAAACACCGCAACGGGTCCAACAGGGATTTGACGAAGGCGCATATCAACTCGCGGCATCGGCTGGCGTTCCGGCATGGCCGGATCGATGCGCACATCCAGCCAGTCGCCGGAACGTACCACCTCGGCGAATAGCCGCAGTTGATTACAGGTGCGAGCCCGCTCGCCTTCAAGACGGGCCTGGGACAGACCGGTTTCCGTCATAGCGCGCTGGATCAGGGTATCCCCCAGGGCCTCGATCTCACTGGCAATGGTATCCAGCAAGCCGGCACGGGTGTCGAGGGAGGTTTCGCGGAAGTGGTCGAAGGCTTCCCAGGCCAGCTGGGCGGCGCGCTCCACTTCTTTGCTGGTCCCGCCATGATAGGCCGGTGCCAGTTGCTCGTTAGTGGCCGGGTTGATGGCATAAATGGGTTCACGGCTGCCGGCTACAGCCTGCTGGCCGATCAGCATTTCTCCAGTTAACAACATCTGCTTTTCCTCAATCATTCGTTTCACAGGTAGTTCTGCTCCCGCAGTTCGGTAGCCAGGGCTCAGTCCAGCTTGCCGTGGTAGGCATCGGTGATGATCTGCTCGATATCGGCGGCTCGAGTCAGGCGGGGATTGACCAGCACGTTGCCGCTGCGCATGGAGTCTTCTACCATCTGCGGCAGCATTGCCAGATCAACGCCCAACTCCTGGGCATTCAGCGGAATATCAATGGCCTGGTTCAGGCGGAAAATGGCGTCGATCACCTTGCTGCCGGCAGCCTGCTCATCCAGGCCATCCACATTTTCGCCCATGGCGACAGCGATATCCCGGAACAGACCCGGGCAGGCAGGCAGGTTGAACTTGACCACATAGGGCAGCAGGGCGGCATTGGCCACGCCGTGGGGAATGTTGAAAATGCCGCCAAAAGTATGGGAAATGGCGTGTACATTACCCAGCTTGGACTGGGAAAAGGCCAGGCCTGCTAGGAAGGAAGCTACCAACATGTTATCCCTGGCCTCAGCATCTGTGCCCACAAAATAGGCCTTTTTCAGATTTTGCGCGATCATGACGATCGCTTGAATGGCCAGGGCCCGGCTGATGGGGTTTGCCTGCTTGGATACGTAAGACTCAATGGCGTGAGTCAGCGCATCCATGCCGGTCGAAGCGGTAATGGCCGGCGGTAACTTGAGGGTCAGTTCCGCATCAAGAATCGCCAGCTTCGGAAACAGCAAAGGGCTGATAATGGCAGTTTTGAACTTGTTTGCCGGGTTGGTCACCACTGTAGAGGCGGTGCACTCGCTTCCGGTACCCGAGGTCGTGGGAATGGCAAACAGTGGCATGGGAGCATTAACCAGGCGGTCGTAGCCCTCATAGTCGAGAATGCTGCCCGGGTTAGTGGCCATCGCAGCCACTGCCTTGGCGGTATCGATGCTGCTCCCCCCCCCTACACCCACGATCGCATCACAGCCGGTGCGTTTCAAAACGGCCAATGCGTCTTCGATCACTTCAACGGCGGGGTTTGGCTGTACATCTTGGTAAACGTGATAATTTACGCCCGCCTGTTCCAGGGACGCAAAAAAACCATTCAGTGCGCCGGCATCAATTAGCCCCTGATCTGTCACTACCAACAATTTTTCCTGCACATAAGGCTTAAGTAAGTTGCCGGACTGTTTTATCAGACCAAAGCCGGATTTGAGCGTAGTGGGGAAGTAAAAATTGAAGTTTTGCATAACATCCTCTTTGTTTGGATTTGGGGCTTGCCCCAGTCAATAATTCCGGGCCCGGTCAAGCCGGGCCGACGCTCCTAGTCGACAAACAGCAACGAGATTTTAGGCAAGAAGGTAAACAGCAACAGGTTGACGATCATCACCAGTAGCAGCGGGAAAACTTTTCTGACGATCAGCGCAAAGGTGGTATCACTCAGGCTCTTGGCAACAAAGAGATTGACCCCCAGAGGTGGTGTCAGCAAGCCGATCGCCAAGTTGGTGATCATAATGATACCAAAGTGAATGAGGTTAACACCCTCATTTAAAAGTATCGGCAACAGTATTGGCACCAGCAATATGATGGCGGCGTTCAGCTCGAGGAAAGTCCCGATCAAAAGTAGCATCACGTTAATAGCAATCAACAACCAAACTGTCTCGGCACCAAGGCTGGAAATCCAGTCGGAAACCTGTTGCGGAAACTGCTCTGTCGTTAACACCCAACCCATGATATTGGCAGCACCAATAATTAGAAGCACCATGGATGAAGTCACCCCGGACGATACAAAGATCTCTTTCAGATCAGCCAGCTTCAGTTCCTTATACACATACAAGGAAATGATCAGGCCATAGACGCAGGCAATAGCACCGGATTCGGTCGGAGTAAAAACACCGCTGTAGATCCCGCCCAGAATAATCACTGGCATAGCCAGACCAAGCACTGATTTTTTCAGGCAGTCGATAAAATGAGGGAAGCTGGTGGGTGTCCCTCCCCGATAGCCCCGTGCTCTGGAGTAATAAAAGGCATAGGCAATCAGCGACCCACCCACCACCAGACCGGGGACTATACCGGCGATAAAGAGATCACCAATACTGACATTGGCGGAGATGCCATAGACCACAAACGGAATGCTGGGCGGAATGATGATGCCGATAGTGCCACCCGCCGCCATTAGCGCCACCGAGAATCCCTTGTCATAACCCGCCTTGATCATGGCCGGCACCATGATGCTGCCGATGGCTAACACTGTGGCGGGGGCGGATCCCGAAATGGACGCGAAAAACATGCTAGCCAGCAAGGCGATAATGGCCAAGCCTCCCGGAGTTGAGCCCACTATACTGGCGCCCAGATTGACCAGTCGGGTGGAAACCCCACCTTTTTCCATGATCTTGCCGGCCAGCAGGAAAAAGGGTATCGCCATCAGCGGAAAAGAATCAATGCCGGTGAATATACGCTGCACGGTCACAAACATGGGCATATCGGTAAAGAACATGAATGCGATCACACAGGCAAAGGCAATGCTCAGAGCCAGAGGTATGTTCAACAGCATCAGCGCGAACATGCCTATAAACATAGCGGATGTCATTTTTGCTTTCCTCTTTCCATGGCACCTTCGATATTCAGGCTTTCATTCCGGACATCGCTGCTTTTTTCATAAAATAAATAAACAAAGCTGATCAGGTAACGTACCGACATCAGCGCAAAACCACAGGGCACTGCTGCATAGGCATAGTAAATGGGCATACGCAGGGCGGGTGACAGCTGGCCTGTATCCATTAACCTACCAATGAACTCGGCACCGATGTAGAAAAGCCAGGCACAAAAAGCAAAGCTCAACACATTACCCAATTGAGCCATCATACGCTGGGCAGCAGGAGGAATTGCATGCACCAGTGCATCCACGGAAATATGCACAGAGTGCTTGACCCCCAGACTTGCCCCCACAAAGGCTATCCAGATCATCAGATAGCGCGCCATCTCTTCAGACCAAGACATGGGCAACTGGATCAGAAAGCGGTTGAGTACCGCCAGGAATACAATGGTCAGCATGCTGGCCATCAGCAGGTAGATAAGCCGCTCTTCAATACCGGTCAGGATCCCGTCCAGCTTTTTAAAAAAGCCTATTATCGTCATATCAAAACACCATTCTTGCCAATAACATCATCACTGGCGTGCTAGTTTTATATGGGCCTGCACTTGAAAATACTCTTCTATCTCACCTCTCCGTTCGACTACTTACGAACCGAACGGAGAGGGAGTGGAGGGAAAGAAATAAAGCCAGGACGTTGTTTTCTAATACAGTGATAGCGTTAAGTACGATACCCTCATCCATCACCTGGATGTGAGGAGGGTTACTGAAGACCTTCCGCCATAGCAACGGCCTGCATCAGCTCGTCAATAATTTCATCGCCCAGCTGCTTGCGATAGGTGTTATAGACAGGTTTGGTTTGCTCCCTAAATAGCTGCATGTCTTCATCACTGAGCTCCACCACCTGCATGCCTTCTTCCTTGAGCTTTTGAAGACCTTTATTTTCCTGCTCGGCATTAAGCTCCCGCTGGACATTGGCCCAGTTACGAGCTTCTTCCTGAATAACGGTCTGGTACTCATCAGGCAGCCGCTCAAAAAAGCGGTTGTTCACCATAAACATAAAGGGGTTATAGACGTGGCCGTCCAAGGTGAGATGTTCCTGCACCTCATAAAAACGCATGCTCTCAATTAGGGAGATCGGATTTTCCTGACCATCGATCACTCCCTGCTGCAGCGAAGAATACACCTCACCAAAGGCCATGGGCGTGGCGGTAGCGTTGAAGGACTCCACCATCTGGATGTGCGCCGGGTTTTCCATGGTACGAATTTTCATACCATTAAGATCACTAGGCGATGAGATGGGACGAACACTGTTGGTAAAATGGCGAAAGCCGTTTTCGCCCCAGGCTAGGCCGCGGATGCCAGTTTTAGGCAACATGCCATCCAAAATTTTCTGGCCGAAGTCTCCGTCCAGTACCTGATAAGCTACTTCTCGGTTTTCGAACAAATAAGGCAGCTCAAAAACCAGCACCTCAGGATAGATGCTGGACACGGGACCAGCTAGCACCGCCATCTCAATGGAGCCGAACTGGACACCTTCCAGCTGCTCCCGCTCCCCCCCTAGCTGGCTGGCGGGGAAGGTGGAGATGGACACGGCACCATCAGTTCGCGCCTCCACGTTTTGCTTGAATACCTGCAGCGAGGCTTCAAGCCGATCATTAACGGCGGGAGAAGAATGGGAAAGCTTGATTCGATATTCGGCACTGCTGGCTGCACCGGAGAACACCAGGGAGCATACTACCATGGCCTGGCAGAGCTTACGGGACTTCAGTTGTTTAAACATAATTACATCCTTTTGTTTTATTTATGATCAACAGGCATAAATTACACCATGTAAAAGTAGCTGACCTAGTCAATGACACAGGCCGCCCACTACTTCTTATTCTTAACAAACAATTTACACAGCACGATGAAATATGGTAATGAATATTCATGATTGTCATATAACCAAAGGAAATCACTTTGAGAAGCTATAGCTACAATTCGAAGCGGCGTTGTTTCCTAAATCAGTGAGCTAAGTGCCTATTCAAAATTAATCGCACGATCAGCTCCGTAACCACCGAGTAAGGGAACCGCTGATCAATTCGTCTCTAAGCGGCTGAAACGCTCATAATGGCGCTTTCACTGCATCAGTGGTCGCTTTCTGACCAGCGAAGGTGGTCTGTCTCCCTTGCCAGCCGGATTATCCGGCTGGCAGGGCAGATTCAAGACGCACTGGCCCTGTCAACGCGTCCTTCGCATCGTGCCGCCAGCACCAGATTGGCCAGCCCGAACAGGCTGAATAGCTGCGCCTGGTTCTTGGCCAGCCCCTTGTAGCGCATCTTCCGGTAGCCGAAGAGGTTCTTGATCACATGAAACGGATGCTCGACCTTGGCACGGATGCTGGCCTTCACCTTCTCGATCTTGAGCAGCAGCGCTTTCATGGGACTGTCTTCCATCTTCTTGATGGCGCCACGCTTGGCGGCAACACAGCACCGGGAGTCCGAGGCATCCTTCTCTTCGTCCAGGTACTTCCAGATGCCGGTGTAGCCCGCGTCGCCGTATACCCGCTTATCATCATCCCGAACCAATTCACTGGTCATGGTGACATCGGCGACGTTGGCCGAGGTGGCGTCGACGATGGTGCCCTCGCGCATGAGCAGGCCCTGCTCAGCCAAGTGGGCGTTGATCTCCTCGAAGATCCGCTGGGTCAGCGCATGCTTCTCCAACAGATGACGGAAGCGCAGCAGCGTGGTCGCGTCCGGTACGCTCTCGATGGCCAGATCGATACCCACGAAGTCTCGCATCGCCTGGCTATCGTAGATCGCATCTTCGAGCGCCTCGTCGGCGAGCGCATACCACTGCTACAGGAAGTAGATCCGCAGCATGCGCTCCAGGCCGACGGGCGGACGGCCGCGCTTGCCCGCTGCGTTCAGGAAGTAAGACGGCGACAGCGCGTCGATGAGCCGTTGCCAAGGCACCAGCACCTCCATCTGGGCCAGGAACCGCTCGCGGCGGGTGACCTTCTTCTTGTTCTGGTGTTCTGCCTGGACGAAAGAGACCTGCTTCATCGGGTGGCTCGGTCAGGTGGTGGCAAGGTGAACAGATGTTACCCCGCCGACGGCTGCCAGACAGCTGTGGCGGGATTTGTGCAGTGTTTCCTTAAAAGAGCACTTAATCGTGCGGCCGTTAAGCCCGGTGTGTGCTTCCTCGGACCCCCGCGTGGGCTTGGTGATGGGGGTGGGCATGCTCTCTGGTGAAACGCTGGTGCGAGAGGCACAACGCCTGCGCCGCTGTCTGGAGCCACTGCTGCGCTAAGCGCCCAACGCGCTTTATTCGTCAGTACACTATACAAAACGTGAGTAACACGACTTATCCACAAGGACCGTCCTATGCATCGCCCTGTTGATAGCTTTTGGGTTTCTGCGCTCTCTTCCGCTGCCTCCTCTTCCACCGCCAAGCTACGCGGTTGGCTGGCCGTCGCGGCACTACTGCTGCTCTCTGGGTGCGCTACTTTTGCGCCCAGCCCGCCGGAGGATCAGACCAATATCTGCGAGATTTTCCGCGAACAGCCTAGCTGGTACGACTACGCGCAAGAGTCTGAAGAGAAGTGGGGAACGCCCATCGCGACCCAAATGGCGTTTATTCAGCGGGAGTCCTCGTTTCGCAGCCACGTGCGCCCAGACCGCAAATACTACCTTGGCTTTATTCCCGGCCCGCGCCCCTCTTCCGCCAAAGGCTACGCCCAAGCTCAAGACCCGGTGTGGGGCGAGTACGAAGACCAAGCGGGCAGCCTATTTGCCCGGCGCACGCATATGAAACACGCCACCGATTTCATTGGCTGGTACAACGCCCGCACTCGCGCGCAAACGGGCATTTCGCTCAACAATCCTGAGCACCTCTATTACGCCTACCACGAGGGCGCAGGCGGCTATCAGCGAGGCACTTATCGCAGTAAACCCCAGGTGCTCAACGCAGGCCGCCAAGTGGCGAGCCTCTCCAGCCGCTACCAGGCCCAGCTCAACAGTTGCCAGGCAGAGTTCCAGTGCCGCAAGTTCTATCAGGTGTGGCCATTCTGTCGTAGCTGAGGGCGTCTTTCATGACACTGTTAATGGGATTCGCCTTTGTCGGCGTGGTGTTTTTCACTTCCATGCTCTCCGGCGTATTTGGTATGGCGGGCGGGCTGGTGTTGCTGTGGTTCCTGCTGGTGATATTCCCCGCCAGTACTGCCATGGCCGTGCATGGCGTTATCCAGTTAACGTCCAATGCCTCTCGGGCGTGGCTGTCGCGGCGCTTTATTGTTTGGCGCATTGTGGCACTGATGGCGCTGGGCGTACTCAGCGCGGCAGGGCTTCTGCTGCTGTTTAACTACACGCCCAATGCGGCCACTGTTTCTTTATTGATCGGGCTGCTGCCCATCTTGGTCTGGACGCCCAAGCACTGGTTCCAGCTAGACGCTCATCGCGCCAGCCACGCGTTTTGCTGCGGCATCGCCTCGGGCGGCCTCACGATTGCCGCCGGGGTATCCGGCCCGCTGATCGATATTTTCTTTGTGCGCTCGCAGATGGACCGCCGCCAAGTCGTCGCTACCAAGGCCATGATTCAAGTGGTCGCCCACTCCATCAAAAT
>Ga0098069_100768_pt1 | contig 11002 bp, 10 predicted proteins | sample 27_taG_FD_92584 | JGI IMG/M metagenome (GOLD analysis project Ga0098069, IMG submission 92584) | Marine viral communities from Cariaco Basin, Caribbean Sea - 27_WHOI_OMZ | ecosystem: Environmental > Aquatic > Marine > Oceanic | place: Caribbean Sea: Cariaco Basin | collected 2014-11-09 | reverse complement strand
TGATCCTATTCTTGAGGAGCTCAGGGAAGAGATTCATCATCTTGATATTAATACACTTACGCCTGTAGAGGCTTTGATGAAGCTCAATGAGATCAAGCGGATGCTTACCAGCAGACAGAAGGCGGGGGTTTAAGGCTAGAAAAAACCCTGTTGTTTTTTCAAAAAAATCTTTGCCAGTTTCAGAAATGTATTAAATTTGCACCGCAATACTCTCCAATAGGAGGGAAGTTCTTTAAAATGCGAAAATAGCTCAGTTGGTAGAGCGCCACCTTGCCAAGGTGGAGGTCGCGGGTTCGAATCCCGTTTTTCGCTCTTGAAGAGGAAAAACTTTTCATGAGGTCGCGGGTTCCCCCGATGCTTCGGGGCCGTTTTTCGCTCTCATACCTTCCGCGCTCGGATAGTGGTCCCGATATCTATCGGGAGGTAGACACGTTGGACTCTCTTTATTTGGGATTTTAAGTGTTGAATCTGAGTAGTACTTATATTATTGAAATAATTTCCACGCTCGGATGGTGGAATTGGTAGACACGTTGGACTTAAAATCCAATGATCAGCAACGGTCGTGCGGGTTCAAGTCCCGCTCCGAGTACAGAAACCCCTTGTAAATGCTTAATTTACAGGGGGTTTTCTAATTTAAGGGCTTTATTTTCGCCCTTTTCCCTTTAATCAAAGTTTATTAAAGTTGTAGAGAACAAGAGTACTCGAATGATATTCTATCCTTTTGTACAATTCATGAAGTTCTTCTTCAGAAGCGTTATTAATATAATTTGAAATACCTTTTGGATTATTAAACTCAAAAGTATCAATAACAGGGCCTCCAATTCTTTTGCTTCTTTGGTAGAGAACATGTCTTTTCAAGTTTTCAAAACTTCCATTTATATCTAAAAGCATATCGGGAGCGTCTAACGATTCCTTTGTATATGCCAGGCTGTGATTATTATGAGCTTCAAGATCATTATTTAAGAATTCTAGCAGCTCATTTAGTCGAGTTTCTTCTTCTTCAGATATCCAAATATTTTGCATAATACTATTTCTTTTTTAAAGCCTCTCTTACAGTCCAAAGCTTAATATCTTTTCCTTTGATACGGACAATTATTTTTCCCGTAAGGGAGCTATCTACAAGGTAAACCGGGATATTGCTTTTTACTATTTGGCTGGTTCACGTAATTCTTCCTAATTATGTTTAGCTGAATCAAATAAATTCAAATAATTTTCAAATACGTATAACCTTCCTCTTTGTCCTCCGGTAATTTCTTTAAGAATTTCCTTTTCTTCAAGTAGAGAAATTAATTTATAAGCAGAAGTAGGAGTCTTGTCAATAATCATTGCCACTTTAGAGGCATCAACAATAGGTTTGGTATAGAGATATTCTAATACTTTTTTACCGTCCCCACTTCGAGATCCTAAGCCTTGGATTTTTGACTCTACTTCCTTCTGTAATTGCATAATACCATTAAATGTATTTACGCCAGATTTTGCAGTTTCAATAACTCCAGTAAGGAAAAACTTGAACCATTGTGTAAGATCATTATGTGTTCTAACCCGCATGAGGTTGTCATAATACAAGACTCTATTCCTTTCGAAAAAATCAGATAAATAAAGAATAGGCTGCTTCAAAATCCCTTTATTCACAAGGTATAATGTTATCAGAAGCCTTCCAACTCTTCCATTCCCGTCCAGAAATGGGTGGATGGTCTCAAATTGATAATGAATTAGTGCAATCTTTAATAAATCAGGCAAGGGATTGAGTTCGTCATTTGCAAACTTTTCAATGTCTGACATAAGATCCCCCACCGAAGTGTGGACTGGGGGAATGAAAACTGCATCATTAAGACTTGCACCACCAATCCAGTTTTGACTTGTACGATATTCTCCAGGTAATTTATGCTCACCTCTGACTCCACTCAAAAGAATTTTGTGGGTTTGTTTGATTAACCGTGATGAGAATGGAAGCGTGTGTAACATTTTAACTGCTTCATTCATGGCAGCGATGTAATTTTGCACTTCCTCCCAGTCATCTCTTTTATCCAGAGAAATATCAGCTTTATCTAAAAAAGCCTCTTCCATGTTCGTTTGAGTACCCTCAATTTTTGAAGATTGTGTGGCCTCTTTAGCAATATGCATGCTAATAAACAGTTCAATATTGACATATTCAGAGTACATGTCTAACCTCCCCAGATGGCGATCTGCTTTACTTAAAAGACTAAAAATCTCCATATTATCAATTTCCCAATCCTTATTTATAAAGTTGGGTTGGAAGCTTTTAAAGTATCCTTGATTAATTGATTTTCCAGCCGTAAATGTTTTCATTGAAAAATGGAATTACTATTTCACTTATTCCACAAATTACGCGAAAATTAAAATTACAACATTCCTTATTTCAATTTTTGCTCAAAATATAAAATAAGCTATCTCTTTATTACAGCAAAATAGCATTATCCTATAACTATAAGAGGCAATTAACCTGTAATACATGAATAGAAAGTTCTTTAAAAAATCAAACTTTCAAGAAAAACAGCTTAATTTTAAGAATATTCCTGATAGACTGTAGCCTGAAAATCTAATTTTTATAAAAATGACTATGCCCAGTTCTTGAAATCTTTATCTAAAATATAGGTTCGCTTGTCGGTTATTATATGAGGCCGAAGCTTAGAGTTTTACCAACTGAGACCTCCTTTACGTTAAATTTTTTTATGAGCTCAAGAGGAGCTTATAACCTTCTGAGTTTCTTTAGCATAAAAATCCGCAATTTGTTGAGCATAGTCCATGGAAGATTTGCCAATGTACCCAAGGAACATTTTTTCAGTACTATGAGCAGTAATTTGCATAATAAGAGGGGTGGGCAATTTTCCATAAGTATTTGTGGCAAAAGATCTTCTGCACACGTGTGAGCTCATTAATTGCCATTTGGGATAAGATCCTTTGACCTTTCGTTTTCGCCTTTTTGATTTCGTTTTCCATCTTTATCTTTGGGTATAACTTTTCCCTGTTCGTCTACCATTTCAATTTTTGTACCCGGTATTTCTTCATCAATTTCTGCCTCCTTACAAAGATCTTTTAGCAGTCCGTTAAACTTTTGAAGGGAGATATTATAAGGGAGACCTTCCTTCAAAATTTCTTTGGTAACGGGTAATACGGGAATTGTAACCTGCTTTCCAGTCTTCTGCTGTTTTAGCTCAATTACTTCCAACGCATGTCTGGTAATAAAGTTGGCTTCCGTTAAATTGAGTAGATCCTGACCTCTTTGGCCAAGGTTGCAGCCCAATAGGAGCCATTTTCTGGCATTCAGTAATGATTGGCTGGCAAGTGGTGTATTTTCGATTTTCTGAAGTTATTGGGGGTTTAGATATAAAACATATTCATTTTTTGTCTTGTCTCCCTTTACTTTTCTCAGCTGCGGATTGATTGTGAGGCCATTAATTTCTGCATCGGCACAAACTGTCTTTAAATCATCTATTTTCTTTTAGCATAGCTTTCTGAATAGTTTCTCTTGTCAAGCATCAACTTAAAAAAATCCTTACCGAATTTGACATCGATATCCTGAACTTTCAGCTTTTTTTTACCCTGGTAAGTTCTAATGATCTTCAGAAGATTATGGTAGGAATCAATTCGGTTCTTGCTAAGGACTAGCCCTCCTTTTGAATTTGGCCGTAACCCAGAGGTTTCAATCACATACTGAATGGCATCTATTAACAAATCGCTCTTTGCCTCTCCTGCGGGGTCTAACTTGCCATTGAAAATGTCAATCTGTTTTTCAGGCAATTCGCCGCTGATCTCACCCGGATCTGTTTCGTCATATCGGTCTATTATTTGGTTCTTAAGATCTCTCAACCTTCTATTAAGGTTCTTCATTTCGGGAGAATTCCTTTTTACTCTTTCTAATATAGGTGCTGATTTACCACCTCCAGAAAAATACAGTTCGAGAGTTTACAAATTTGCCAGTACTTTTGATATAGTCGTGCTTTCGACCGTGTATAAAGCGGAGGTAAATTGTTATGGGATCTTCTTTTCCTCTAATGATGAATTTGACTGTAGCCATGGAAGAATTATTTTACTATAAAAATAAACTTTCCCGACATCTATTGTAATTATATGGTATTATTTGACATGGAAATTTATTGTAATGCTCTTAAATTCAGTAATGTATGGGTGTATTCAAACAAGAGAGTTCAATTGAAATGAATTTCTATATCCCGCTCCGAGTACTGAAACCCTCTTTATCTTATTGATTTAGAGGGTTTTTTGTTTTTTTCTATATATTGACATTATCTTGTGCAGTTGAAAAATCATGGATCATCCCTAAATGTTGTGGACTGGGCAAAAATTCTGGTTAATCTAAAGAGGAAGAATGAAGAATACAGGACACTTTAGGTGTAGATGCAAGGTGCCTTTGAGTTTCCTGGTAAGTGGAGTGTAAGTTTAACAACATAAAAGGTTATTAAGATGTTTTATCAGGTCACCCCAAAAAAAACTATTTAGGTAGGTAACTTTCCTAAATCGCTAAATTTCAAAATATATTTTACTCCTTACCTGGTGATCAACACCATTGATCTTTTCTCTTTGGCCTGAAACCGCAAGAGCAGAAAAGAACTAAGGCTCAGGCAAACGAGGATTATAAGTGCCAGCGGGAGCATGCTAATACCGGTGAATTTACTAATGATATAAGAAGCCACAGCGCCCAGGATCATTTTTAAGCTTCCTACCAGAGCTGACGCCCTTCCTGCTTTCTTTTCAAACGGGTACAGAGATAGGGCGGTAGTATTAGGGTTTTGAAAGCCCAGCAAAAATAGGATCAGGAATAATAAGAGGATTGTGGTATAGAAATTTCCACCAAAAAAGCTGTTTAGCACGAAGAGCACAGACAGGCCTATAAGGATCACGCTTATCACCATAGTCACTCTAAAGGTGGTGTAGCGTTTTAATACCAGCCGGTTTAGCTGACTTCCGGCTATTAATCCGGCAGCATTGAGTCCGAATAACCAGCCAAAATGGGTTTCACTCATATTAAACCTGTCCATAAACAAAACCGGGGCGTTTGAGATGTAAGCGAACATCGCCCCTATGGTTAAACTCCCGGCCAGGGAAAAAGTCAGGAAAATTTTGTTTCTAAAGATTCCCCAGTACTTCGATGTCATGTTTCTTAATTCCAGCTTGACCGACTCATCGGGAGCCACACTTTCAGGAAGAAATTTGAGGACACTAAAAAACATAAGTCCGGCTAAAACTGCCAGCACGAGAAAAATGCTGTGCCATGAAAAGTAAGCGATTACCATACCTCCCACTGTAGGGGCAATAATTGGCGCTCCTCCCATGATCAACATGAGGAAGGAGATAGCTCTTGCCACTTCTTCGGAAGGGAATATATCTCGCACTACCGCTTTGGAAGCCACCATTCCTGCAGATGCTCCCGCCGCAAGGAAGAAACGGGAAATGATAAGCCACATAAGGTTTGGTGAATAAAAGCAGCTCATTGCTGCAATTGCGTAGATCACGAGCCCAATGAGCAGGGGGCGCTTGCGACCATACCTGTCCATAATAGGCCCATAAGCTAACTGCCCCAGGGCAATCCCTATAAAATAGCTGGTAAGTGAAAAGCCTACCTGGGCTTTGGTAATATTGAATTCTTCTGCGATACTCTCAAAACCGGGAAGGTACATGTCTATGGAAAATGGCCCGAGGGCGATTAGAGTTCCCAGTACCAGGAGTATTATCTTTTCCCGCTTTTTGTCTCTTACACCATAATCTTCTTGCATCGTGCAAATTTCTGCTACAGCTGGCTTAAAACCAATTAGAATTGGGAACTTAACAAATAATTATCCGAAAAGGTTGTAGCGTAGAGAATGAGTATTGAATTGTGATTTCCAATCTTTAGTACTTCCGGGTTTTATATTTTTGTCTTACTTTGATTACTCACGCCTCTAAAGAAACAACCTTTTTCAGCTGTAAATGACTAAAAATAGTAAAACAAAGAAGTCATGGCCTACCAAAGATGCCATGGCCCAGATCTATGAAAATAACTTGTGGGGTGGTGATAAATCTAAATTCTATTCTGGTTTAGGCTCTCATCAACTTGAAACGATAAATCCATATTTTGCTGTGGTATCCGCTTTTTTAAAGGAATTTGAAATTCCACCAATAGTGTGTGACCTTGGTTGTGGGGATTTTAATATTGGTAAAGAACTGGTGATATACTCGGGGAAGTACTTTGCCTTAGACATAGTCCCAGAGCTTATAGCGCATAACAGGAAAAAATTTAAAGCAGAAAATTTAGAATTCTGTACCCTGGATCTTGCAAAAGATGAATTGCCTTCGGGAGATGTCGCGATTTTAAGACAGGTCCTGCAACATTTGTCAAATGAGGAAATAAAAAACGTGCTACAAAAATTATACGATTTTAAATATGTCATTCTAACCGAGCACATGCCGGAAAAACATTTTGAACCTAATAAGGACATTATCTCAGGGCAGGGGACCCGATTAAAAAAACAAAGTGGCGTTGTCCTTTCCGCATCACCGTTTAATTTTCAGGTCGGGGAAGAAAAACAATTGCTATCTGTACAATCTCCCGGTTTTAAAGGAGTTTTAGTAACTACCTTGTATAAGCTTAGGTAAACCCGGAGAAGTTAGAGCCAGTTGTTTTTAAACAATCTAAAACACAATGATCGTAAACAGTTGCTTTTATCAGCAAATTTAGCAACAGTCATTTGAAGAAGGATTTTCAAACTTGTTGAAGAGGCCGTTAAACTTCTCCTGAATTTCCTTCCATCGCTGCTGGTTGATGCAATAGCACACCTTCGTGCCTTCAATAGTTCCCTGTATGATACCAACATCCCTGAGTTCACGTAAATGCTGACTTATAGTGGCCTGCGCCAGGCCCAGTTCATTTACCAGATCTCCGTTAAAGCAGGTGTTCGCCTTTAGCAGGAATTCAATAATAGCGATCCGTGCAGGATGAGCCAGTGCCTTGGCTGCCAGTGCTACTTCGTTTTGAGCTTCTGTAAAGAGGTCGCTTTTCGTTACTCCCATTTATAAAATTTTTACATTGTGCATAGATAAATCAAAATTATCTTTAAGTGCACCCGGGGCCACAATAATTTTTTGGTTTTTTTAAATGGATTTAGGTAGCCAAATTACCTAATTTATTGTAGATATTATGATATAAATTATACTTGCAAATAAGATTATCGAATAAGTTTCTGCACATAGGGAGATGTCTATAGGGAAATTATATCAATATTTCTGTGCTTTAGCTTTAATTTAAAATTTTGAGATTTCTTTTGTACAATAGCATCCCGAAAAGTTTATTTTAGCTTTTTTCCTAATGAATGTTTTTTTTATGAAGAGTAGCCAGATTCCTTTTAAGGAAGATCCTGAACAGATAGAATTTGCTAAAAATATCCTCATGTCCCTGCGCGATCCTGTCGTGGTGATCGATGAAGAAGGAAGGATACTGGCCGCAACTCGCAAAATGTATGAAATTTTTGAAACGCCTCCTGCTACTCTTGAAGGAATGAGTCTCCTGTCTTTACTTGAATATAAAAAGGAGGGTTCGCGAATTCCTGAACTTTTGGAGATCTTAAGAACTTCAGAAGAGGCGGTTAAAGATTTTCCGGTTCTATTATCCTCAGCTAGCCTTAAAAGACATCGTTTTTCAATTAATGCAAATCGGCTGCCCCTTTATAATCAAAAAACTAGTTTTCTTCTTTGTTTTACCGAAGTACATATACTTCCCGACGGAAATATTGATTACCGTAAATTGTTGCATGAAGTACTTTCTGAAGCGCCTGCATTAATTTGTACTCTGAGAGGGAAAGACCATATTTTTGAACTCGCTAATCACAAATATCAGGACCTTCTGGAATTTCGTGAAATTATAGGTAAATCTGTCAAAGAAGTTCTTCCTGAAATAGAGAATCAGGGCTTTATACAAATGCTTGATGGGGTATACAATACCGGCAAAGCCTTTATTGGTAAAGAAATAAATCTTGATCTTAAGGGAGAGAATGGGGGGAAAACCGTGATGCTTGATTTTGTGTATCAGCCCATAAAAGATGCAGCCGGAAATGTGGAGGGAATTTTTGTTCATGCCATAGACGTCACCGAAAAAGTGCTTAACCGTCAAAGCCTGGAGAACAGTGAAAAAGAACTGAGAAATGTAATTGATACTGTACCGGTAATTATTTGGATCACCAATCCGCTGGGAGAAGTTAATTATCTCAATAAAGAATGGTTTCAGTATACCGGGCAAACCAGGAGAGAGTCGTTGGGTGCGGGATGGCTGGAGGCGTTACACCCTGAAGACCGCGATGGGTTATATAAAAAATCTCTTGAGGCACACCGGGAGCAAAAAGAATATCACATAAAATTCAGGCTTCGGAATAAAAATGGTTCCTACAGGTGGGTCGTAGATCGTGGCCGACCCAAATGGACTTCTGAAGGAGAATTTGAAGGCCTCATAGGTACGGTTTCCGATGTGCATGATGACTATCTTAAAGAACAGGTAATAAAGGAGAATGAGCATCGCATTCGCTCTATAGTAGAACAGGCAACTGTAGCAACGGCTGTTTACACAGGAAGTGATATGACCATAGAGCTTGCCAACGATGCTATGATCGATCTTTGGGGGAAGACCCGCGAGGTAGTGGGTAAATCGCTGCGGGAAGCACTTCCCGAACTTGAAGGGCAGCCTTTTCACGACCTGCTGGACAAGGTATTTACCACAGGAGAGACTTACTGGGGAAAAGAAGACAGGGTAGACCTCATGCGAAATGGCAGCATGGAAACCGGTTACTATAATTTTACTTATAAACCTCTGCGGAATGAGGAAGGAGAAATCATAGGTATCCTCAATATGGGATTGAATGTAACTGAAATGGTTGAGTCAAAGACACTTCTGAAGGAGAGGGAGCGCCATTTTAAACTGATGGCCGATCTTATGCCGGGGAAAGTTATTAATACAGATGCCAGTGGGAAACCTATCTTCTTCAATCAAAATTGGTATGACTTTGTAGATCTTGATTTTAAACAGTTAAAGGAACAAAGTTGGGTGAACTTCATTCATCCTTCCGAAGAGAACGAGGTTAGAAAAAAATGGAGCCATTCTCTTAAAACCGGGAAGGCCTTTGAAATGCAGTTAAGGCTTAGGGACAAAGATGGAAATTACTTGTGGCACCTAAGCCGGAATGAAGCGGTTAAAGGGGAAAATGGAGAAATAACCATGTGGATTGGTATAAGCACTGAAATACAAAGGCTTAAGGAAGAAGAAAAAAGAAAAGAAGATTTTCTCAAGATGGTGAGTCATGAACTAAAAACACCCGTAACTTCTATAAAGGGATATGTGCAGCTCTTACTCAATTTAATTGATAAATATAAACTGGAGATCCCCGGTAATGTACCGCTTAAGCCGTCTCTTGAGCGCATAGATAACCAGATTGTGCGCCTCACAAGGCTCATTGCCGAAATTCTTGATCTATCAAGACTCGAAGAAAACAAGCTGGAGCTAAAAGAAGAAGTGTTTGATCTCAACGAGATGGTAGAGCAAACAATTCAGGATATAAAGCTTACCAATACACAGCACCAAATGGAGATTTTCCACTCCCATAGAGCTCGTGTATTTGCCGATAAAGACAGGATAGGGCAGGTGCTTATTAATTTTATCACCAATGCCATTAAATATTCACCTGACAGCCAGTACATCCAGATTCACGTTATAAAAGTAGGTTCAAATAAGGTGGCGGTGAGTGTAAGGGATAAAGGAATAGGTATTGATGCAAAATTTCATAAGAATATCTTTAAAAGATTCTATAGAATAGGAGTGGAGAGTAAAGAGACCTATTCGGGGTTTGGAATAGGTTTGTATCTTGCCAATGAAATAATTGAGCGCCACAACGGCTATATAGAAGTAAAAAGTAAAATAGGGGAAGGTTCAGACTTTAGTTTTGTGCTTCTTGAAAATAAAGAGGAAAATGAATAAAAAGAAGATACTGGTTGTCGATGATGACTCCGGAATAGGGGAAATGCTCAAGACACTTTTAGAATTTTACGATTATGATGTGATCGTTACGGCTATACCTGAAGAGACTGAAAAGCTAATTCTTGAAGAAAAAATCGATTTGGTGATGCTGGATATGCTAATATCAGGCATTAATGGTACCGATGTTTGTGCCCGTCTCCGAGCTAACGCCGAATTAAAATATATTCCGGTGCTCATGATGTCTGCCCTGCATGATGCCGGTGCAAAATGTAAGGAAGCGGGGGCAAATGATTTTATTGCCAAACCTTTCGAAATGGATGACCTCGTTGAAAAGATACAATCCATCCTGAGGCAAAAAGTGCCAAATTAAGCGGATGATTTTCTGCGGAAAACCTAACGAGCGAATAAGCTAATTTTGATTCCGACTGAAGTAGTCTGCTTCAATAATAAAGTGCAGAGGTGTTGATTATATGCCTTTTCCTCATGAAGCAGGCGGGGAAATACCATTTTTGAACGCAGTTCCCTATGCATCTGAGAATCCGGATAAACAGGAATACAGCTGCTGTTTTATGAATTTTTCAGTGTAGAAAGTGTGTTTTTAGCCATTTTTCGCTTCTAAAGTTTTTTTTACTCAAGCTGGTCTACCTGGCAACAAATAATATTGAGAAGAAATGGACAGCTTCATTGCATAATTGGAGCTTTACCATTCAGCAATTTCATATTAAATTTGGAGAAAGGATACGGGATACCGCTGACCATAAAAGTAAATTCCTATGGGGCTATAGCCTCAGAGGAATTCAAACATCAGACAGAGGTTAGTTTATTTATAGACCAAAAGTTTATTGATTTACAAATCTGGTCTGAACGAATAATTTATTCTTTATTCAAGGAATTATAGAATTCTAAAGGGACTATCTTAAAAAGTGTGTAAGTAGAAATTATCGGGGTTTGCAAACCCCGATAATTTTTTAAACTTGCCTGCGAAAATTCCAGGCCTAAATTTTACACACTAAATGAAAAAAGAAAATC
>Ga0098069_100764_pt1 | contig 11060 bp, 9 predicted proteins | sample 27_taG_FD_92584 | JGI IMG/M metagenome (GOLD analysis project Ga0098069, IMG submission 92584) | Marine viral communities from Cariaco Basin, Caribbean Sea - 27_WHOI_OMZ | ecosystem: Environmental > Aquatic > Marine > Oceanic | place: Caribbean Sea: Cariaco Basin | collected 2014-11-09 | reverse complement strand
GTTTTGTTGCAAGCGAGTTAAAATAGCCCAGTTAAGTTCATCAATTTGCATATTAAAGTTTTATATGAATAATACCTTTTAATCAAAGGTAAAATATATTTTCAAGCTTAAAACCCGAAGTTAAGCTTTTTATTTTCTCTTTAATTTTATGCTGAAATTTATTACTAATGTCACAGGCTTTTTCTTATAAATCTTATCATACACCGGTTTACCGGAAAGCTTTGGAAATTTTTAAACTTTCCAGGGCTATGGCTGTACATTTTACACAAGATAAACACGTGCTGGAAATGGGCTTTTCAGCCTGTCCAAAAGACAGATATGCGGGAGACCTTGTAAATGAATCTCTTCAACTTGCCCCGGGTGTTGCTTCTGTAGTCTCTGCAAAAAACTACGGCTCACGATTAGAACAAATTCGAAAAATTAGAAAGGCGAGTAAAAGTTTAAAAACGCTGTGTAGAAACCTGGAGTTCTCTGGAGTAAGAGAGAGTGAGTTTTTAGGGCTGCTAAAGAAAGAAATTCATCTTTTTGATAAAATGATCGCAGATTGGATTCAGCAACTTAGAAAAGCTTAATTTAAGCTTAGCTATCTATTCAAAGAAAGCGAGCTTCACACCTTCAATAAGCATATTAGTTCCAATAATTGCGATAATTAATCCCATTATCTTCTCGATTACAATAATCTTATTCTGACCTATAAATCGCACTAAATATTCACTTGAAATAAAAGCGAGGTGATTTAAAAACATTATCAAAGCAAACATCGCTACAATAATTCCCATATCCATATAGCTGGCCGTGGTAGTATAGTTTACTGCTGTCACGATGGTTCCCGGACCGGCTAGAATTGGAATTGCCAGCGGAGAAATGGAAATGCCTTCGTTAAAATCTACTTCTGTCTGGTTATCAATACTGGATTGTTGTGCTCTTATCATTTCAAAGCCCACAAAAAACACCAGAATCCCACCCGTAATTTTAAAGGCAGGAATAGTTAATCCAAAAAGTTGGAAGATATATTTACCCAATAACACAAATCCTGTAACAATCACAAAAGCCGTGAAAGTCGCTTTTTTAGAAATAAAACGCTTTCTTTTTCCATCGGCCTGTTTGGTTAAGCTAAGGAAGATCGGAATATTCCCCACCGGATTATTAATCGCGAAAAATGCGGTAAACGCACCTATGGCATATAACCAGATATTTTCCATAGAGTTATAATTTTGGTACTTACGAAGTTACAGGTTAAATTTTAGAAGCTGCAAAACTAATCTGAAATTTTAGCCCCACCCAATAAAAAGGATAAAAGTTTTAGGCACCTTAAAATCTAATAATTAAAATATCGCTTTTTCAGAGTTGAAGGAATGACCAGGTCGGTTCATCCAATAATATTATTGAAACCCAGAGATAAAAAAGTTCATAAATTAAAAATCCCAATGAGGCTTTCGCCTATTTGGATAATTTATCAGTAACTATATAATATTAGAGCGGTGATTCGCAAGGCTCATCACTTCATTTTTATTCAAATAAACTGCTTTAACAGCATTCCGTTTTTTAAGATCCCGATTTCGCTCCGCTTATCGGGATAAGCGATTCGCACGCATTTTCAAAGCTTTTTGCTTTGAGAATGCGGCTCGCTGCTTACATATTTCTTCTATACTGACCACCAACCTCAAACATAGCCTGGGTTATTTGTCCAAGGGAACAAACTTTGGTGGCTTCCATTAATTCCTTAAAAATATTCTCATTTTTAATTGATGCCTCTTTAATTTTCTCTAAAGCTGCTTCAGCTGAATCTTCTTTGGCTTTATGAAGCGTAGTCAAGGTCTTAAGTTGATGCTGTTTCTCTTCTTCTGTAGCTCTAATCACTTCCCCCGGGGTTACTGTTGGCGAACCGGTAGAACTTAAAAAGGTATTTACACCAATAATAGGATAATCGCCATTATGCTTTAAAGTTTCATAATGCAGACTTTCCTCCTGGATTTTTCCACGTTGGTACATAGTTTCCATCGCACCGAGAACTCCGCCTCTTTCGGTAATTCTATCGAATTCGGTTAAAACGGCTTCCTCTACAAGATCGGTTAACTCTTCAATAATGAAAGATCCCTGAATTGGATTCTCATTTTTAGCAAGTCCCAGCTCTTTATTGATAATTAACTGAATAGCCATCGCTCTTCTTACCGAAGCTTCGGTAGGTGTGGTAATCGCTTCATCATACGCATTGGTATGTAATGAATTACAGTTGTCATAAATCGCGTAAAGTGCCTGAAGCGTAGTTCTAATGTCATTAAAGTCAATTTCCTGTGCGTGCAGCGACCTACCTGAAGTTTGAATATGATATTTCAACATTTGCGCCCTTGGATTTGCACCATATTTATGCTTCAATGCTTTAGACCAAATTTTACGTGCCACTCTTCCTATTACCGCATATTCAGGATCTATACCGTTAGAAAAGAAGAACGAAAGGTTAGGCCCAAATTTATTGATATCCATCCCCCTGCTCAGGTAATATTCAACATACGTGAAACCATTAGCCAGGGTAAATGCTAACTGTGTAATTGGGTTTGCTCCCGCTTCAGCAATATGATATCCTGAAATTGAAACCGAATAGAAATTTCTTACTTTTTCTTTTATAAAATATTCCTGTACATCGCCCATTAAACGCAAAGCGAATTCCGTAGAAAAAATACAGGTGTTTTGTGCCTGGTCTTCTTTCAAAATATCAGCCTGAACGGTTCCTCGAACCACGCTAATAGTTTTTTCTTTGATCTCTTCGTAAACTTCTCTCGGTAGAACCTGGTCTCCGGTAAGTCCTAAAAGCATTAATCCAAGCCCATTGTTTCCTTCCGGCAATTCCCCACGATAAACGGGACGGTCTAAATCGCGATCGTCATAAAGCTCTTTATATTTTGCTTCAACTTTATCCTCCAGTCCGTTTTCTTTAATGTATTTCTCACATTGCTGATCTATGGCTGCATTCATAAAGAAACCAAGCAACATTGGCGCCGGTCCATTTATCGTCATACTTACCGAAGTCAGCGCATCTGCCAGATCAAAGCCTGAATAGAGTTTTTTAGCGTCATCTAAACAGCAAATAGACACCCCGGAATTTCCAATTTTCCCATAAATATCGGGACGTTCATCTGGATCATTTCCGTAAAGCGTTACCGAATCGAAAGCGGTAGAAAGCCTTTTTGCGGGTAAGCCCATACTTACATAATGAAATCGGCGGTTGGTACGCTCTGGCCCACCTTCACCGGCAAACATTCTTGTAGGATCTTCGCCCTGTCTTTTAAACGGATAAAGACCTGCGGTATATGGAAATTCTCCCGGAACATTTTCCTGAAGGCACCATTTTAATATATCGCCCCAGGCTTTATATTTTGGAAGGGAAACCTTTGGAATTTGGGTATGTGAAAGCGACTCGGTATGTGTATCTATTTTAATCTCTTTATCTCGAACTTTAAAGGAATAAACAGGTTCTACATATTTATTCACCTTCTCCTGCCAGCTCTGTATCACCTCCCAGTTATAGGGATCTAGGTCCATTTTTACACGGTCAAATTCCGCATAAAGAAGTTTTAGAAAATCTTTTTGAGAATCTTCAGCATACTCATTTATTTCCTTCTGGTTAATGCCGTGTTTTTCTAAATATTTAGATTGATTGTTTGTCATTTCCAAACCAGAAACCGACTCAATAGTTTTAAAAACTCCGTAAAGCTTTTGAGCTACTTCAGCCTGGTTTGAAGCTTTCTCATCGTAGCTTCTGTTATTTTCAGCAATTTCTGAAAGATAACGAGTTCGTTTCGGTGGAATTACGAAAATCTTTTCACTCATTTCTGCTGAAATCTCAAAGGTAGAATTCAGATCTGCTTTGGTTTTTTCAGCAATCTTATCCATAATTTGACGATACAGAGTGTTCATCCCCGGATCGTTAAATTGAGAGGCGATAGTTCCAAAAACAGGTAGTTTTTCAGCATCTTCATGCCATAACTGGTGATTTCGCTGATATTGCTTTTTCACATCACGTAAGGCATCCTGTGCACCACGTTTATCGAATTTATTGATCGCCACTAAATCGGCAAAATCAAGCATATCAATTTTCTCTAACTGCGTAGCAGCACCAAATTCTGGCGTCATCACGTATAGCGCAACATCAGAGTGATCCATAATTTCGGTGTCGCTCTGTCCAATTCCGGAAGTTTCCAGAATAATTAAGTCAAAATCAGCAGCTTTTAAAACCTCAACAGCCTCAGCCACGTGTTTAGAAAGTGCCAGGTTGGATTGGCGAGTAGCCAGGGAACGCATATAAACGTGTTTGTTGTTTATGGCATTCATCCTAATTCTATCGCCCAACAAAGCGCCGCCGGTCTTTCTTTTAGAGGGATCTACCGAAATAATCCCGATGTTTTTCTCAGGAAAATCGCCTAAAAACCGGCGTACTAATTCGTCCACCAAACTGGATTTTCCTGAACCACCGGTTCCCGTAATTCCAAGAACTGGAATTTCACTTTTGTCTGTGTCTTCTCTTAAAGGTTCAAAATGCTTCAGAAAAGAATCGTGTTTATTTTCAGCAAGGGAGATTAGCCTTGAAATGGTATTTACATTCTTATTTTTTAAATCTTCAGCAACAGATTTTTCTTCAACTAAATCACGAGTTTCAGTATCTACCCGCTTCACCATATCATTGATCATTCCCTGAAGTCCCAATTCTCGACCATCGTCTGGCGAGTAAATTCGGGTTATCCCGTAATCCATCAATTCTTTGATTTCTTCAGGAAGAATTACTCCACCACCACCGCCAAAAATAGCGATATGACCGGCGTTTTTCTCCTGAAGCAAATCGTGCATATATTTAAAATACTCGGTGTGCCCACCCTGATAGGAAGTCATCGCGATAGCCTGCGCATCTTCCTGGATAGCGCAATTCACCACCTCGTCTACACTGCGGTCGTGACCAAGATGAATTACCTCAACTCCTGTAGATTGGATGATGCGGCGCATTATATTAATTGCTGCATCGTGCCCATCAAAAAGCGAAGCTGCAGTAACAATTCTTATTTTATTTTTAGGGGTATATGGCTTTTGTTGTTCCATTGCTAATTATCTCTTAATTTTGGACCTGCAATTTAAGAAAATCGCAACCAAATATTGAAATTTTAAGTTTTTTATGAGGATTTTATAAGTAGAAATAGCTTGATTTAAAGAAAGTCAAAATGTGATCTCCAGGCTCCCGAGTTTAAATTTATATCTTTGAAAAATCTAAATCGGCAAGCTGGTGATTTTTAAGATAGAGTTTTAAAATCCAGGCGAGCTTTCAAATTTTTAAATCTCGATTATCGAGTAAAAAGCATTTCTATGAAAAAGATCATTCTCGTTTTTAGTGTACTTATATTTTCTTCCTGTGCCGAATTACAAACTATAGCCGAAAATTACCCACAAACAGGCGTTAGCAACACCGAAATAGCTTCAGGTTTACGCCAGGCGTTAGATATGGGAATTGAAAAGCAAGTAACCAAACTTACCGAAGAAAATGGGTTCTACAACAATGAATTAGTAAGAATAACTTTACCGCCAGAATTGCAAAAAGTAGATAAAACCTTAAGGGATGTTGGTTTAGATGCCTTAGCCGATGAAGGTTTAAAAGTATTAAACAGGGCTGCGGAAGAAGCGGTTAAAGAAGCTACTCCAATTTTTGTAAATGCCGTGCAAGAGATCACCTTTAATGATGCCAGAAATATTCTTTTAGGCCAGGAGAATGCGGCCACTTTATATCTTACCGGTAAAACCGAAGAACCACTTTACAGCAAATTTAATCCTGTAGTGACCAATTCACTCGAAAAAGTGGGTGCCACTCAAGTTTGGAGCAATATTATTAACCGGTATAATAGTCTGCCTCTTACGAGCAATGTAAATCCCGACCTTGCAGATTATGTTACCAACCAGGCACTGGAAGGAGTTTACACCATGATCGCGATTGAAGAAAAAGAGATAAGGGAAAAAGTTTCAGCAAGAACTACTAATCTTTTACAACGAGTTTTCGCCTTACAGGACAGTCAATATTAAGATTGTATGCTAAAAATTTAGTGAAATCTTATTTAGAATTCATTTGTCTAATTTTTTTAACATATTATCGAATCAGGAAAAATATTTTACACTAAGATTAACGCAGACTTAGCAATCCTTTGCGGTTGTGCACCTTATATTTGTACATAGAAGAAAACAGTTTTATGTTCAAAATTTTTGAGACAAAATCTACAGAAGAATGCCTTTGTGATAAGTACACCCATCTTATGCACAAATCTTATAAATTGGCTCTTACCGATAAAGAGGAAAGTGACCGATTGAATAAGAGAGCGAAGAAAATTCTTGAAGAGCTTAGAAGAATGAAATATGATAAAATAGATTATTAATCGCGAAGCGTTTTAAAATAGTCTATTGCTTCTACTAATCGCGATCCATACCAACTAAAATACTCACCATCTACCAGTTTAATTTCAACATTTAAAGTTGAAAAATAATTTTTATGCTTTTCCTCGAAAGGAAATGGTTCAGACGAAAGCAATATTAAATCTGGATTTTTATCCTTTAATTCTTCAAGAGTGGTTTCTGGATATCTTGATTCCGTGAACACATTTTCAAACTTATTCAGTCTTAAAAGTTCATTTATAAAAGTGTCTTTCCCGGCAACCATTAATGGTTTTTTCCAAATAAAATAAGCGACTCTTTTTACCTGCTTATCCTTGAGTTTTTCCCGTAAAACAGCAATCTTGTCTCTAATAGAATTTACCATCGTTTCCACCAAAGCTTCTTTTTTAAAGATTTCTCCATACTGGCTCATTAGTTCAAAAGCATCTTCAATTTTTAAAATATCTGAAACGTGCACGGGAGCAATTTCTTCAAGCTCCGCCACCATTTCTTGAGTATTCTCCTCTTTATTGCAAAGAATAATATCAGGGTCCAGTGCTTTTATTTTTTCGAGCTTTACTTGTTTGGTGCCGCCTACAATGTTTTTGTTTTTTCTAAGATGTTTAGGATGAACGCAGAATTTGGTAATACCCAAAATATTTTCTTCCAGGCCCATATCTACCAGAAGTTCGGTTTGACTGGGCACTAAAGAGATAATTCGTTTTGGAGGGTTTGGAAGGGATATCTTTCTTTGTAATTGATCTTTAACTTCCATCTTAAAACATTAAAGTTGATTCAACTGCTCTGCCATTTGCTGCTGAAGCATTTCGGCCCGGGCTCCGGCTATTTCAGCGAAATTTGAAGATTCTGAAGCATAAATAATCTTTCGGGAAGAATTTACCAGTAATCCCACATTTTTAGTCATTCCGTATTTACATACGTCTTCCAGATTACCACCCTGTGCCCCAACACCGGGAACCAAAAGAAAGTTTTCAGGAATTATCTCTCGTATTTCTTTTAAATATTCGGCTTTAGTAGCGCCCACCACATACATTAATCTCTCAGAATTCTTCCAGGTTTTAGAAGTTTTAAGCACTTTTTTATAAAGCTCTTCCCCGTCTAATTGCTGTGTCTGAAAATCGAAAGCCCCCTCATTAGAAGTTAATGCTAATAATATTGCCTGCCTATTTTCAAACTCCAGAAAGGGCTCTACTGAATCTTTCCCCATATAAGGCGCCACGGTTACCGAATCAAAACCAAGATCCTGGAGAAAGGTTTTAGCATACATCCTTGAAGTATTGCCTATATCACCGCGTTTAGCATCAGCAATGGTATATATTTCGGGATACTCGTGGTGAAGATAATTAATGGTTTTTTCTAAAGCCTGCCAGCCTTCTACGCCGTTAGCTTCATAAAAAGCAATATTTGGCTTATAAGCAACACAAAATCTATGCGTAGCGTCTATAATCGCTTTATTGAATTCAAAAATAGGATCGTCTTCAGATAATAAATAGGTTGGGATCCTGTCTATATCTACATCTAGTCCCACACATAAAAACGATTTCTTTTTAAAGATCTGATCAGTTAATTCTTGCGGGGACATAGGTTAGTTTTTTGTAATTAATATGGATTAAAAATATAAAAAGAAAATTCCGCTTTCGCGGAAGGTAATTCTTAAAATAAAGTATTTCTCATACTTAAAAAAAGAGACCTCCGCCTAAGCGAAGGTGACAATTTAAAATATATCTGAATTTTCTTTAAGCTTCTCTGTATTTTCTACAAATCGCAATTCATCCAGTATTTTCTGGATATCCCCATTAATGATGTTTGAAAGATCATAAAGGGTTAGATTTATACGGTGATCTGTAACTCTTCCCTGGGAATAATTATAGGTTCTAATTTTCGCACTACGGTCACCACTGGAAACCATAGAGTTTCTTTTAGCCGCATCGGCTTCCTGCTTTTTAGCAAGTTCCATTTCATATAAACGGGAACGTAATACTCTAAAAGCTTTTTCCTTGTTCTTATGCTGTGATTTTTGATCCTGGCATTGTGCCACCAAACCGGTAGGCTCGTGAGTTAAACGCACGGCAGAATAGGTTGTATTTACCGATTGTCCACCGGGACCGGAAGAACAGAAATAATCTATTCTTACTTCTTTTGGATCTATCTCTACATCAAATTCTTCAGCTTCAGGTAACACCATTACGGTAGCGGCCGAAGTATGCACACGACCCTGGGTTTCAGTTTGTGGAACACGTTGTACGCGGTGTACACCGGCTTCAAACTTCATTGTACCATAAACATCTTCGCCAGTAACTTCAAAGATCATTTCTTTAAATCCGCCACTTGTACCTTCACTATAATCTACAATATTATGCTTCCAACCTTTACTTTCAACATATTTAGTATACATTCTATAAAGATCTCCAGCAAAAATACTGGCCTCATCACCACCGGTACCGGCTCTAATTTCAATTACTACGTTTTTGGCATCGTCTGGATCTTTAGGAACCAGCATCATTCTTATCTTCTCCTCCAGCTGCGGAACTTCCTTTTCGGCCTCTTCCAACTGCATTTTGGCCATTTCGGTCATCTCCGCATCACTGCCATCGGCAATAATCTCCTTAGCTTCTTCAATATTGTTGGTGAGCTCCAAATATTTTTCGCGCTCATCCATTAGAGCCCTAAGGTCTTTATATTCTTTATTTAGTTCTATATATCGCTTTTGATCTGCTATCACATCGGGCTGAATAATTAAATCATTCACCTCATCAAAACGCTGCTTTACTATATTAAGCTTCTCGATCATATAATCACTCTGATTTTTAGGAACACAAATTTACGATAAATTGATTGATTTATAAGATTGAAAAAAGAATTGTAAATTGAAATCCTCCAAGAGGACTAAATGATAAGCAAAACCAGAGCGATCTTATATTTTTACCGTCAATTTATTTTGGGGTCTATTTTATTGAATTTCTTTTTCCTGCTTTTCGGAAATCCTGTAGTATTTATCGTGCTATTCAAACTCTTTCTTGGTGCCCTGATATTCTATTTATATAAAACTTCCTATAAACATCAGCTTTACTTTTACCAAAACCTTTCGCTAAGCACACTAAAGCTTTTTTGCTTCGCCTTTCTCCTGGATTTTATTTTCATCATACTTTCTGCTGAAATTTATTCTCTAATATTATGATCTTCGAAATTGATAACGTTGAGCTTTATTTTGCCGAAAAACAAATCCTTAACGGGATTTACTTAAAAGCAGAAACAGGAAAGCTAACCGGCATACTGGGAGCTAATGGTTCGGGAAAAAGTAGTTTGCTCAATATTTTCTTCGGAAGTTTACAACCACGGCACAAACTAATTAGGATTGATAAAAAACCTTATCTAAAGCCACTTTTTAAATACAGAATCGTAACATACTTACCACAGCAAAATTTTATTCCACCAAAAATGAAGATGGCAACCTGCTTTCAACTTTTTAAGGTAGATATTATAGAATTTCTACAGGACTTCCCAGAATTTAAAACCTACAAAAAAGCTAAAATGCGTGAACTTTCGGGAGGACAACGGCGTGTTATAGAAATTTATATTTGCCTAAATAGTGGAGCTGAACTTATTCTTTTAGACGAACCTTTCTCACATCTTTCCCCGCTTTATATTGAAAAAATTAAAAACTTAATTCAGGAATTAAAAAAAGAAAAAGCTATAATTCTTACCGATCATATGTACCGACATATTTTAGATAGCAGTGACGAACTTTACCTGCTAAAAAATGGTAGTACCAAATTGATTAGCAAAACTAGCGAGTTGGAAGATTACAATTATCTTAAAGCAGGAACACTTTATTGAATTCACTCATTTAAGATAACTACTCAGGCTAAACTTGAGCTTAAACCTCTCTTTGCTCCAGGTTATTGTTAGAATCTTCTATGGGTTTTATCCAAAAAAGAAGTAGCAAGCCTAAAGCGAGAATATGGAAAAACCTATCGGGGTAGTAAAATACCGGCACATCAAGATAAATTGCGATAAAGAAATTAAAATCGGAGAGGGCCAAAAAAAGTGCAGCCAGTAAAAAATAAAAACTTCTTTTATTGCTCACTATATTATTATAAGTGAATGCAACTCCAACCAATAATATGGTCAATAGCGTGAGTGCTAAATATACCGGATAGAAATAATCGTATATAAAAGCTTCAGGCACCATAGCTAGCAATTCAAATAATAAATAAATATTAATAGCCACCACGGCAATTCCCAGCATCAATTCAAAAAACTTAAATTTTACAGAACGGATCTTAGGAAAGACAATAAAAATTAATAAAGAGAAAATGAGCGACCTGGCGAGAAATGTTATAAAATTAAAAACCTGAATTTCATAATACACTAACGAGATGTCGCAAAGTAAATAGGACACTAAAACATAGTCCATTTTAGACTTGAAAATTCCGGAGGAGAAACTCCATATCACAAAATAAAGCGAACTTGCTACTCTAAACCATCTACTAATTTCTTCACCTAAAAAATAGATACTGAGTAAATTAATAATAACCCAGAATACTGTAGATATAATTATAAATTGAGAGCTATAGAGATTCCGTGTTTTCGCCAAAAGGATATATTTTTAAAGTTTAAGAAGCACAAATATTTTTTTT
>Ga0098069_100763_pt1 | contig 11083 bp, 9 predicted proteins | sample 27_taG_FD_92584 | JGI IMG/M metagenome (GOLD analysis project Ga0098069, IMG submission 92584) | Marine viral communities from Cariaco Basin, Caribbean Sea - 27_WHOI_OMZ | ecosystem: Environmental > Aquatic > Marine > Oceanic | place: Caribbean Sea: Cariaco Basin | collected 2014-11-09 | reverse complement strand
GATCCTGTCTTCGGGTTTGCCGGTAACCATTAAGGTATCTGCATGAATATAGAGAGAGTCCTGCTCCTGAACGCTCACTGCCACCGCACGTTTGGTGATAAAAACTGAATCTTTTTCCCTAAAAACTTCAGCGTAATGTCCTCGTATAACACTTTCATTAATGGTGTCTGTAACCTTTATATTATTTGTGGCCGAAGCAAAATTGGTGTCTCGATTAAAGTAGAGGCTATCCCCCTCTAAAATGCGGTTTTCATAATCAATTCTTGAATTTTTCACGAAGTAGCCGGTATCACCACGGGTGTCGTAAAATCCCCGTTCGGCATATATGGTAGATTGATCGCTCGTTATTGTTGTGGGGCCATAGAAGTAGGCGTGACCATTGTCCGAATAAAAATCCAGCTGAGTAGACCGCAAAACATAATCGGGATTGGTGATTACCACTTCCGAAGCGAAGGTGTATTTTTCATCTTCCAGGTAGTAGCGACCAATCCGGCTTTTAAGGACACTGGCAGTATCACGTATAGTTCCGCCGCTGCGGTAGTAAGCCTGCTGTTTCGTACGGTCAAAGAAAAGCGTGTCGGTTTGTAAGCTGGTTTGGGGGTTGCGCATAAAGACATTTCCGCTGGCAAAAGCAAACTGCGTATCACCATTGTATTCGGCATACTGGCTGGTCATGGTGATGGTATCACCCTGTTCCATACGCACATTTCCGTAAGCTTTAAAGAAGTTCTCTTCGGCATAATGAATGGCCTGGTCGGCCCACACTTCAATACCCTGGTGAATAAAATGAACCTGCTCGTTCACTTTACTCAGAATAAAAGCACCCGGATAGTTCTCTTCATCTTTTAGAGTACGTTCGCTTTCATAACGAATCTTCTTTTCTTCCTGGCTATAACTGCTGAAGCCTATGAAAAAAAAGATTGAAAAGAGATATAGAACCTGAACGTACTTCACCAGTAGAATTTTGCTTCAAAAGTAATGAATTCTAAAGTAAATAGATGAGCTGCTGAGATCTTTTAAAGGTTGAAATACCAGGTATTTCTATAATAGAAAAACTTCCTACAGCATCACAATCCCGTTAAGAACGCATTCAATTTTTGACATTTTTGACAGACTTATTGATATGGCTGGTATTGTGAGAAAGATTTAGTTTAAAGACTATGCCGCGATTTGTCTTAGTGATTGTTAACCACCAGCTGCGTCTCAAAAAAATGAGAGCAGGGGAGTAGCCAAGTTTCGAATCTGGAAAGGTTTAGGGATGATATTCCCTCAGTTGTTTGTCTTCGCAGTTTTTAAACAGTATTAAAAATCAGCCTTAGAATGAAAAAAAATAAAGCTCAAATTATCCCGTTATTGAATTGTTGTTCCATTAATCCCATGTTTCTTCATTTTCTTTAATAAGCTTATCGTCTATCTTACTTACTGTAGCTGTAGTTCTTAGCATGATTCAGATGCCTCAATACGCTGATATACCGTCGGATTCTTGGGCATATTGTGCTTACATGGCTTTTCTATATTTGTATTGAACACCGACTCAACTATCTCAAAGTTCTATTTCAAATTATCCCGCACCTTATTTTCTGAAAGGGTACTAATCTATCTTGGGTAAAGCAGAAGAATTTTTCATTTTTTAAATTTTTTTACAGATTAAATTAAATATCCTCTGCAAATCAAATAATGCAATTCGTCAAGTTAAGGAGTTTTGAATAATATTATGTAAAACCTAATGTTTTGACCTGGATTCTTTCATTTGTTTTTCATCCTTTACTCCTATTTTTTTCAGAATATCTTCCATTAAACACCAGCAGGTCAAGGATGATTGCAGTAGGTTTACTCCCACAAAGGCTGTAAACCAAAGCCAATTGATGTTTATATAAATTGCCAGAAGTAAGCTGATAAGGATAAATGTTCCGGCGATGCCGCGGATAAGTCTATTTAGCATAATATTAAATTTTTTAGTTGATAATTGATCATTGTCAAAGAGATTGTTCTACTGGTAACACCACCGCACGAACGGGATTATTGGTTTCCAGTTTTTCGTTGTACTCCTTCAGGTACTTAAAAAGATCTGTGATCTTTTCTTCTTTGGTGAAAGAGAAAAGCATTAGGGATTCATTGCCGCCTTTTTTTCCCGGAAACCAGCTCTGAGTAGCAATAAGTGAATTCGTGTTTTTGTAGCCATCGATCTCCGAAGAGCTGAAGGCTTCAATATTGGTTTTCTTGAATAGCTTCAGAACATCCTTCTGGTATTCTGAGACTGTAGTGACTAATAATAGTTTCATTTTTAAATTGTTTTAAAATTTGGTCGGTTATCGGTTCTCAGTTGTCGGTTGTGAGCCTTGAACCTGCAAACAGGCAACCCGCAACAGCCAACCGTTAATTACTCAATTTTCTCAGTTTCTCTTTCCTCCACAACCTCTGGTTTCACCTCCCGATCCTCATATTTCTTCCGCTCTATCATGTAATACACTAATGGTACTACCAATAGCGTAAGGAAAGTAGAGATGATTGTTCCTCCCATAAGAGATATAGCCAGTCCCTGGAATATTGGGTCGAAAAGGATTACAAAGGCTCCGATGACAACTGTTCCGGCAGTTAAAAGAATAGGAGTTGTTCTCACAGCTCCAGCTTCGATCACTGCCTGTTTCAAAGGAATTTCGTCTTCCAGTCGCAGGTTCACAAAGTCAATGAGCAGTACCGAGTTTCTCACCATGATCCCGGCCAACGCGATCATCCCAATAAAGGAGGTGGCTGTAAAGAAGGTGCCCATGATCCAGTGACCCAGTACAATCCCTATCAGCGATAGCGGAATGGCGACCATCATTACGATTGGTGCCCTGAAGTTCTGGAACCAGCCCACTATCAGGATGTAAATGATCACGATCACTCCCAAAAATGCAATTCCGAGGTCACGGAATACCTCCAGGGTGATCTGCCACTCGCCATCCCATTTCACAGTATAGTCATCTTCATATTGCGGCTGACCCATGTACAAATCACTAATCTCATACCCAGCAGGCATGTCGATCTCTTTTAGTTTTTCTTCCATTCCGAGAATGGCGTAAACAGGACTTTCCAATTCCCCGGCCATATCGGCCAGCACATAAACTACTCGTTTTTGATTTTTGCGGTAAATACTTTTGTCTCTTATTACTTCTTTAGGTTCTACCAAATCGGCTATTGGGATCATTTGGCCACTTTGGGAAACAATCTCGATACTCATAATATCCTCCACCGAAGATTTTTCTTCTTCATCTAGGGTTAGCACAATTCCCACCCTTTGGGTAGCTTCTTCATCATAAAGCTGCGTAATGGCTCTTTCTCCCATGGCAGAGTTCAGGGTATAAACGATCTGCTGCGGAGCAATGCCATTGAGCATGGCTTTTTCCTTGTCTATCTCGAATTCGTACTCTTTTTGATCGGCTTCTACCATCCAATCAATATCCACCACGTCTTCAGTATTGTGAAGGATAGTCTGGATACTGTCTGCCAGTGCAATCTGCGTTTCATAATCTGGTCCATAGACTTCCGCGACTATGGTGGACAAAACAGGAGGTCCCGGCGGAACTTCCACCAGTTTAATGTTTGCTCCATATCTATCACCTATTTTTTGAATATCGGGACGCAGGAGTTTAGCGATGTCGTGGCTCTGCAGGCTGCGGTCGCCCTTTGGAAGCAAGTTCACCTGTATATCGGCTGTGTTGCTTGCTCCCCGCAGGTCGTAGTGCCGCACGAGTCCGTTAAAGGTGATAGGGGCAGAGGCACCGATATAGGTTTGGTAATTCACCACCTGTTCGCTTCCGCTAAGATATTGTCCCACCTCTTTGGTCACCACAGCTGTCCGTTCTAAAGTTGTTCCTTCGGGCATATCAATGACCACCTGAAATTCATTCTTGTTATCAAAAGGCAGCATTTTTACCGCTACATCTTCAGTAAAGAACAAGGCTACAGATCCTAAAAGGAGTATTGCGGTAATTCCCAGGAAAGTCCAGCGGATCTTCGAATTGTCAATAAGCGGTTCCTCAAAGCGCTTGTAGATCCTGTAGATCATACTGTTTTCGATCTTTTCTTCAGATTCTTTTTCAGGTTTTCCTTTTTTTCCTTTTTCACGTAGAAAAATAAATCCAAGGTATGGCGTGATTGTAAGGGCCACGAATAGTGACAGGATCATGGCGATAGAAGCTCCAATTGGCATCGGGCTCATATAAGGTCCCATCAATCCGCTTACAAAGGCCATTGGCAATACAGATGCGATTACCGTAAAAGTTGCCAGGATAGTAGGATTTCCTACTTCATTGATGGCGTAAAGTGCAGCTTGTTTGAATGGCAGGCGCTTCATCTTGAAGTGCCGGTGCATATTCTCGGCTATAATGATCGAGTCATCCACCACAATACCCGTTACGAAAACAAGTGCGAACAAGGTGATCCTGTTCAGCGTGTAATCCAACATATAATAACTCAGCAGGGTGAGTGCAAAGGTGATAGGTACCGAAAGAAAAACTACCAGTCCACCACGCCAGCCCATTGCCAGCATTACCACAAGCGTTACCGCTATAATCGCCCCTATAAGGTGCAGTAAAAGTTCTCCCACCTTTTGTGAAGCAGTTTCTCCATAATTACGGGTAACTTCCATGTGTACATCTTCGGGGATAAGATTTGTTTGCAGATGTTCGACTTTTTCCAGGATCACATCGGCAATTTTCATCGCATCGGCTCCTTTGCGTTTGGCAACAGACAAAGTTACTGCAGGATATTCGGCGGGGTAGGATTCCGAAGCATCAACCGCTTGCCCGTATCCAAAAGTGACATATGAATCAGGAATTTCGGGACCGTCTTTAACAGTGGCGATCTGCTTCAGGTAGACCGGTTGACCATTATTGACTCCCACAATGAGGTTCTCCACATCTACAGGAGATTCTAAAAAGCTCCCGGTACTCACCAGGATTTCACTGTCATTGCGATCAAAACTTCCCGAGGAAAGTTGCTGATTGGAAGCCTTAATTTTTTCCGAAACTCCCAGCATATCCACTCCGCTGGCTGCCATCCTGTTTTTATCAAGCACCACCCGTAGTTGCCTCTCACGGCCGCCAATGGTGTTCACTATAGAAACATCTTCCACCTTTTCGATCTCATGGCGCAGCTCGTTGGCCATTTGCCGCAGCTGATAATCGTCGTAATTTTCGCTCCACAGGGTAAGTCCCAGTACCGGAACGTCATCAATAGCTCGTGTTTTCACCAGCGGCTGGGTGACATTTGGAGGGAATTGATCCATATTTTTCATAAGCTCATTGTAGAGCTTTACATAGGAACGTTCAATATCTTCGCCTACATAAAATTGCACGATCACCATTCCCTGTTCCTCCATGGAAGTAGAGAAGACGTACTCCACACCCGGAATGTTGGAAACCATCTTTTCCAGGGGTTTGATGATACGCTGTTCCACCTCGGTTGGGCTGGCACCCGGGTAGCCTACAAAAATGTCGGCCATGGGCACGTCAATTTGCGGCTCTTCCTCGCGGGGAATAAGAAACGAAGCGTATACTCCCACGATCATGAACACGATCATGAGTAATACCGTTAGTTTTGAATTTATAAAGCCTTTGGCAATCTTGCCTGCTAATCCTTCTTTCATATTTTTTATCTCTATTTGGGCGTTTCCCCACCTTCGCTCAAGCTTCGGCGGGGCCGGGCTTTCGGCGCTATCTCCCTTCCTCTGGTCGGGAGGATAACTGCCTCAATCCCTAACGCAAAATTTTACTCCCGTATGCTCACCTTTGCTCCGTTAAACAATTTTCCGTCTGCCGAAACTATATAGGCTTCATCAGGATTAAGTCCGCTTAGAACTTCAATACGGTCTCCGTAAGTTCTTCCCAGTCTTAGCCATCTCAACATTGCCGTATTCTGCTGACTTACGGTATAAATTCCTTTTAAATCCCCGCGGGAAATTATGGCTTCAGCCGGGATCATTACCGCTTCAGAAGTATTTTCCTGCTTCTCTACCGGAAACCTGACTGTGGCGTACATTCCCGATTTTAAATTGGTTTCAGTATCTTCAAGAGCCACTTTTACTAAGTATTGTCCACCCGTATTACTGGCCGAAGTACTTACTTCAGCCACCGTTCCCGGGATCTTCTGGTCAACAGACTTTACAATGACATCAACCTTAGTTCCCATTTTTATCTGCGAGATATTAGACTCTGCAATTCTGGTAGTTACTTCAAAATTCCCGGGAGCTTCTATTGCTAAAAGCGGTTGCCCGGGGTTGGCCATAGTTCCTTCCTCGGCAAATTTATTGGTGATTATCCCGCTAAAAGGTGCACGTATGTTGACATAGGCAAACTGTGAATTCACTTCATTTTTCATCTGCTTTGCAGCTTCAAGCCTTGCCTGTGCCATTTCGAAACGGGCGGTTTGGTCGTCCATTTCTTTTTGAGAAGCCGACTGCTCTTCGAATAGTGCCTTAAAGCGTTCATAATCTTTTTCAGCATTTCGATAAGCAGCCTCAGCTTCGGTGATACCGGCGTTTACCTGGGCACGTTTGGCCTGCAGGTCGGTGTTGTTGATAGAAACCAGCAACTGGTCTTTGTTCACTTTGTCTCCCACGTTCACGTGGATGTCATCGATAAAGCCCATCATTCGGGTGCTAAGATTGGCACTGTTCACCGCTTCAATTTGTCCGCTGGCAGTGAGAAAACGGTCTCCTTCTCCCGAAGGTGTTTCCACCTGCACCGGTACTACCGGCCGGTCATTCACCGCCTGCTTTTTATCATCGCCGCCACAGCTCGTAGCGAATAATTCCAGGGAAGCTAATGCTATTGTATATATTGTTTTTTTCATTACTCTATGGTTTGTTATTTCTTATTTTTTGTTCGGAGTTTTGTACTTCTCACTCCCTTTTTTCCCCCGCCCCCAAAAGGGGGAGAAGGGCATTTTGTTTCAATTTTTATTTTTGTCATAAATTTTTCCGCCTCCCTTTAGGGCTGGGGGAAAGCGGAAAGGTTCACTACTCAATACTTTCCGTTAAGAACTCCAAATACGCCACTGCATAATTATATTCATAAACAGTTTGAAAATACTCCAACTGTTTTTCTGAAAACTGCGTTTCGGCTCCTAATAGGTCGGTAGTTTTTTCGAGGCCTTGTTCGTAACGGTTATTCCGAATTCGCAGAGCTTCTTTAGATTGTTCTAACGCCAGCTGCGTGAGTTGCAGCTTGTTTTCGGCATCTCTTAAGGCACGGGTGGCGCGGTTTAATTCAAGCTGACTCTGTTGTACGTGTTGTTCCAGTTCTAGTTGTGCCTGTTTATATTCTGCTTTGGACTGCTGGGCCTTTCCGAAGCGTTTGCTACCATCAAAAAGATCCCAGGTAAGTCCCACTCCAGCCATATATCCATTCGCATCACCCTGGAAAAGCTCATCGTCATAAAGCTCATAACTTCCAAAGGCATTAAGGCGTGGCAAAAATGACATTTTTGAGGCCGTATACATTTTTCTGCGTGCCTTTGCAGCGAGTTCCATGGCTTTAATGTCGGCACGGTCGCCGGGAAGGACAGGAGTATTCACTATTGCCATCTCCACGTTCAAAGAATCTTTGGGGAGCAGTAGCACGTTAAGGGAATCTCCCATGAGGAACATGAGATAATCACTGGCGTTCTGCACATTACTTTTGGCGTACTGTAACTGGTTATTCACCTCGGTCACACGTACTTCTACGGCAAGCACATCAGATCGCTGTAGGTATCCCTGCTTAAAGTTACTCTCTGCCAGCCGTAGATTGGCTTGAGCTGTTTCCAGTGCCTGCTCCAGTACGGCCACGGCTTTATAAGCAAGCTGTAGCTGCATATAAGCCTTTTCGGTTTCGAGTTTTATGTGGTCTCCCGTTCGCGAGCTCTGTAACTCTGTAGCCTGCATCTTGTTCTTAGCAGCACTGCGTTCCCAAAAACCATCGAGGTTCACAAGTGGTTGTTGAACTTCCAGCTTGGTAGCAAAATTGTCAATACGGTCGGGATCATTAAGCCTCGCAGGATCGAAATCATTTTGGGTAATGCTTTCCTGGTTCAGTTTAAAACCAAATGCCATAAGAGGATTATTAGTGGTCATCCCGGTGTGGGAGACGCTTATATTAGGTAAAAAGATCGCATTAGATTGACGGTATTGTGCCCTGGCTACGAGGAACTCCTGTTGGGAAATCTTGAATTGACGGTTATTCTTCTGCACTTGCTCCAGCACTTCCTCTTTTCCAATAGATATTGTTTCCTGCGCCTGTAAAAGGAGCCCAAGAAATAGTAACGGAAATAAGAATAGGGTTTTTGTTCTTTTCATCTCTTCAAAATTTGTTGAGACAAAAGTATTCTTAGAGTAGGCGGTGGTCAGTAACCTTTGTTACCTACGAGTGTAGCATTTGTTACAAAACGCGATAATTTTTTAAACTGCGAAAATTCCAGGCACGGATTTATTCACCAAATGAAAAAATAAAATTTATTCGATGACGAATTCCTAAACCAATTTAAATTTGGAGAAGAGCTCAGTAGCTTTCTCAAACAGCTCCAAAAGTATGTGCTGGAGAAGATGCTGGAAGCTAACTCGATGGTCACCTGGACTACCACAAGAAACAAAAGTCCAGTGCAGGTAATACCCGCAACGGATATTCAACCAAAAAAGTACGAAACTCCTGCGGAAAGAACAGTAACAAGTTCCCAGAGACCGTGATGGCTCTTTTAATCCAATAATTGCGAACATGGTTGATGGCATTGAAAATGTTATAGTATCACTCTATGCTAAGGGAAAGAGCAACAGTGATATCGAAGAACAAATCTTAGATGTTTATTGTTTTAATGTCTCCACCTCTACCATATCCCGAATTACAGACCGCATAAGCAATGATATTGTTACCTGGCAGAACCGTCTTTTAGAGCCTGTTTATTGCAGATAAATAGGATTATAAGTACTTTTATACCATCAAAAGCTGCGGAACAACTGGGAAGACCTTACCGTATTTTATGAATTTCCTCTGGAAATAAAATGTATTATCTATACTGCCAGTCTTATTGAAAATCTTAACGATAAGATCAGAAAGTACATCAAGAATAAATTGGCTTTCCCAACCGATGATGCTGTGATGAGATCAGTATATTTGATTTTTAATCTTTTATATTGAATCTTAAACCTTACCTAAGAATGAGTTTTTTTATAAGGTCGCGTCCCAATTCTTCATTCAGCATTTTCACGATCTTCTCTTTGCCGTAGCTCAATTCTTCGCGCAGTACCGAAGAACTCAGTTGTACGTAAACCGTATCTTTGTCAAGTTTTATAGAAGTGGTATATTTTTCTATGGCAGGCCCCATCTGGCTGTTCCAGACTTCGCGAACGTGTACCTTATCAAGGCCCTTTTGCAATTTGTTGTCGCTCACAAATTCCTTTAGAGCTTCACTTATGCTTATATGTTCGTTAATCCTCTTTGCCATAGTTTCCTGAATATGGAGTAAACCGTTTATATGTATAGATAATTCCCCTTGGGTTGATAACCACCAGCTCGTTCTCTTCCGAAGAAATTACTGTTTCTTTCCAGTTTGCGTAGGGGGTAGTATAGTACAAATTAATGCTGTCATTTTCAAACTTAACCTCAAATACTTCTTCATCATTTGTGGTGATAAAGCTGCCATCAATTTGTGGACGCACTTTTTTTCTGAAGCCTGTAAGACTGTCTACCTCTATAAAATCTACAATTTCGGAATATTTAAATTCTTTGGTGATCCCTTCCGGAAGTTCGGCCTTTGTTATTTCCCAATACCCGTTGAGGTTGTCCACTTTTTCAAGGGCAGCATCGGAATTGCATGAGAGCAAGATCATTATTAAAAGGAATCCAAAAATGGCATTTTTCACAGGTAAAACATTTTATAGGTTTGTGCGGTACTTTTCACCACTTTTTCTGTTCGGTCTCCGTGCGTGTCACTTATAAAAAGCTGTCCCAACTCATCTGTAGCAACAAGGTCTACAATATGCGCCACCCTATTCTCATCCAGCTTGTCGAAAATATCGTCCATGAGCAGAATGGGAGAGACCTTCGCCAAATCTTTAATAAAATCGAACTGTGCGAGTTTAAGGGCAATCAAAAATGATTTTTGCTGCCCCTGTGAACCAAATTTTTTAATGGGATGCCCTTCAATCTCAAAAACCAGGTCGTCTTTATGTGTACCCACGCCCGTGTATTGCAAGGTCATATCCTTTTGCAGGTTTTGCTCCAGTTGATTTTTAAAATTGCCGTCTTCCAACTGACTCTTGTAAGTGATGGAAACTTTTTCGCGACCATTACTTATTATGGTATAACGCTTCTGAAAAATGGGAATAAAGGTTTCGAGAAAAGTTTTACGTTTTTTAAACAGGATGTTCCCCAGATCTTCCAGTTGCATGTCATATACTGAAAGCGTGTCCCTGTCAAAACTATTATTGGCTGCAAAATACTTCAGCAGGGAATTGCGCTGCGCAAGAATCCTTCCGTAGTCAATGAGACTATTGAGATATTTATTATCGCTTTGAGAAATAACACCATCAATGAACTTTCTACGGGTTTCGCTTCCTTCAATAATAAGGTCACGATCTGCCGGAGAAATTATAACAGTAGGGATAAAGCCAATATGTTCACTGAATTTCTCGTAGGGTTTGTTGTTGCGCTTAATGACTTTTTTCTGTCCGCGTTTGGCACTAACAATGATTTGCTCTTGCCGTTCATGCTTCTCAAAAATGCCATCTACAACAAAAAATTCGGCATCGTGATTTATGTTTTGGCTGGTGATAGGATTAAAATAACTTTTTCCAAAAGAGAGGTGATATATGCTATCTAGAACATTGGTCTTTCCAATGCCATTATTTCCAACTATGCAATTGATTTTGCGGTCAAAATTAAATTCGGCCGAGGTAAAATTCTTGTAATTAAGTATGGAGAGGGTTTTGATAAACATAAGGAGCTGTTATTCAGTGCTGTAATAGCTACACTCAAGGAGGCCTTAAGCCGGTGCAAATTAGCATAAATAAACAATTTAATTCCCTTTTAATTTTAAAGAAATATTCTATTTTTGCGCTTCAATT
>Ga0098069_100761_pt1 | contig 11127 bp, 8 predicted proteins | sample 27_taG_FD_92584 | JGI IMG/M metagenome (GOLD analysis project Ga0098069, IMG submission 92584) | Marine viral communities from Cariaco Basin, Caribbean Sea - 27_WHOI_OMZ | ecosystem: Environmental > Aquatic > Marine > Oceanic | place: Caribbean Sea: Cariaco Basin | collected 2014-11-09 | reverse complement strand
TCGCTTGACGCGCTGGTAGGGAACACGGCCAAATTGCCGCGGATCGCCATCGAGAAGCCCGAAAGCGACAGCGTCATCGGTCGCAACACCGAGGACCAGATGCTGATCGGGGTTTTCTGGGGCTATGTATCTCTGATCGAAGGACTTGTGGCCCGCATGAAGGCTGAAATCGGACGTCCCGCCAAGGTGGTCGCGACAGGGGGCCTGGCGATCCTGTTTGATGAACACACCGACCTGTTCGACGTGGTCGATCCCGACCTCACGCTCGAAGGGCTTGCCATTCTGGCAGGGCGCGCCGCGTGAAGAAGGACTTCACCCCCGAAGACGAACTGCTGTTCCTCGCGCTCGGCGGTTCGGGCGAAATCGGCATGAACGTCAATCTCTATGGCTGCCAGGGCAAATGGCTGATGGTCGATCTGGGAATGACCTTCTCGGGCGACCAGTATCCCGGCGTCGACCTGGTGTTCGCCGATCTGGAATTCATAGAGGAACGCGCCCATCAGCTCGAAGCCATCGTGCTGACGCATGCGCATGAAGACCACATCGGTGCGGTCCCCTATTTCGCCGCCGATCTCGGCGTGCCGATCTATGCCACGCCGTTCACCGCCGACCTCGTCCGCCGCAAGCTCAAGGAAGCGGGTCTGGTCGACGAGGTCGGGCTGCATGTCATCGAAGAGGACCACGGCCAGTTCGCCGTCGGCCCGTTCGAGGTGACCTATATCCCGCTCGCGCATTCGATCGCCGAAGGCAATGCGCTGCTGATCGATACCCCGCACGGGCGGATTTTCCACACCGGTGACTGGAAGCTCGACGAAGACCCCATCATCGGCGAACCGACGACCGAGGAAGAACTGGTCGCGATCGGCGACGAGGGCGTGCTGGCGCTGGTCTGCGACAGCACCAATGTCTTCAATCCCGCGCCGAGCGGTTCGGAAGGGGCGGTCTACAAGGGCTTGCTCGAGGAAGTGCAGCGCCATGCGGGCAAGCGGGTGATGGTGACCACCTTCGCCAGCAATGTCGCACGGCTCCAGACGCTGGGCGATGTCGCGCGCGAAACCGGCCGCCAGGTTTGCGTCGCCGGCCGCTCGCTCGACCGGATCATCGAGGTCTCGCAGGATAACGGCTATCTGCAGGACTTCCCCGACCCGGTGGATTTCGACACCGCGATGGGGCTGCCTCGCGGCGAAGTGCTGATCATTGCGACCGGCGGGCAGGGCGAGCCGCGCGCCGCGCTGGCGCGGGTGGCGGACGAAAACCACCCGATCGAACTGGTCAGCGGCGATGTCGTGCTGTTTTCGAGCCGGCAGATCCCGGGCAATGAACTGTCGATCGGGATCGTGCAGAACAAGCTCGCTGCACGCGGTATCACCATGGTCACCGACCGGCAGAGCATGATCCACGTGTCGGGCCATCCGGGCCGCCCCGAGCTGGAAGCGCTCTATGGCTGGATCCGGCCGGACATTCTCGTCCCCGTGCATGGCGAGATGCGCCACATGCAGGAGCAGGGCAGGCTGGGTAAGGAATGCGCGATACCCGACCACGTCGTCCAGCAGAACGGCGATCTCGTGCGGCTCGCGCCCGGTGCGCCCGGCAAGATTGCCGAAGTGAAGGCGGGCCGCCTGGTGCTCGATGGCGATCTCATCATCCCGGCCGATGGCGAGGCGATCGCCATGCGGCGCCGGATCATGCGCGAAGGCGTGCTCATCGTCGCGCTCGACGGCGATCTCAACCCGCGGATCGACAGCCTGGGGCTGCCGCTGGACGAGGATTACGACGATTTCGTTGCCGAAGCGACGCGGGACATCACCGCCGCGATCGGCAAGCTTCGCGGCGGCGACCGGCGCGACGAGGCAAGCGTTCACGAGGCCGCGCGGCTCGCCGCGCGCCGGGCGGCGCAGCGCTGGTCGGGCAAGCGGCCGCAGGTGCGCGTGATCGTACCCAATCTGTAGGAGGCGCAGCCATGCAGTGGACCAGCATTCTCGCGATCTATTTCCTGTTCTTCGTGTTCAGCGCCTTCGTGCTGCTGCCCTTCGGCGTGCGCACGCATGACGAGGCGGGGATCGAGAAAATCCCCGGGCAGGCCGATAGCGCGCCGGTGGAATTCCGCGCCGGCCGTTTGCTGCTGCGCGCGGTGATCCTCTCCGCGGTCGTCACCACGCTTTACGTGCTCAACTACATCTACGGATGGATCACCGTGGACGACATCATCCTGTGGGGCCCGTCGGCGGGCTGATCACTGGCGCAGCCGTTCCAGCGCCTGCGCCAGCACCACGTAGAGCTTGCCCATATCGCTGCTGAGCAGCGTCACGCTGATGGCATTGCCGTCGCGCGTGGACAGCAGCGTGCGCAGCATCGCCTCGAAATCGTGGATGTAGCGGCTGACATGGTCGCGGAAATCGTGGTCCGCATCGTACAGTTCCGCGATCTCGCGCGCCTCGGTGTTGTCGAGCAGGCGGACCGCGCGCCGGGTGAAAATCCCCCGGTCGCCGCGCAGATAGCTGGTCCATGCGGTATCGGTCACATCGGTCGACAGTGCCTTGGTGATGTCGATCGCGTTCGAATTGAGGCTTTCGCTGATCAGCGCGACACGGCGTGAGAAATCATTGTCCACGTCCTCGGCCGCGCGTTCGCGCGCGTGAGCAATGCGGCTTTCCAGATTGGCGGTCAGTTCATTGACCTTGGCCAGCTGGTCGCGCAGCTGCCGGGTGATCTCGCGTCCCGCTCCGGCAGAACGCTCGTTCGCGGCGTCCAGTTCGGTCAGCGCATGCGCGGTCTGCTCGCGCAGCGCGTGGTCGATCGCCTCGGCGCTCTGCTGGCCGACCTCGCGCGCGATCCCGGCGATGCGTTCGGCCTGTTCGGTCTCGATTGCAGCCAGCGCTTCGCGTGCGCTGGTTTCGAGCGCGGTGATCGCATCGCGCAGCGCGGTCTGCGCCTGTTCGGAAACCCCGGCGCTTTCCTCGCCCAGCGTGGCAATGCTGCCGCGCAGCCGAGCGATTTTATCGGCATGCTCGGACGCGGTTTCGCCGAAACGGTTCTGGAACACCTCGATCCCGTCCATTGCCTCGCGGCTGCGCGCCTCGGCGGTATCCATGCTCGCGGTCAGCGCTTCGCCGGCGGATTTCGCCTGGTCGAGCAGCGCCTTCACTTCTTCGGCGCGCTGTTCGATCCGGTCCAGCCGCGCTTCGCTTGCCTCCATCGCTTGCGGCAGATCGTCGCGGCTGTGCTTCGCGCTCGCCTGAATCAGCTCGAGCAGGCGGACGCTGGCGTCGGTCAGCTGCGATACCGCTGTCTCGGTCCCGTCGAGCGCGCCGCGGCTGTCCGCCAGTTTCGCATTGAGCGCGCCGATCCCGTCGGCGAGCTCGGTCCGTGCCTCGCGGCCCTGTTCGGCAATCGCCGCGAACACCGTCCCGAGCGCCGCGATGCGTTCGCCCAGTTCGTCGCCTTCCGCAGCCATGAGCGACAGCTGTTCGGCCTGCGCTGCCCGGCGATCGGCAATCGCTTCGTCGAGCGCGGCGAGCCGCTGGGTGAGGCGTTGCTGGGCTGCCTCTTCGGCCTCGGCCATGGCGACCTGTCGCTCGGTGGTCTCCTGCGCGAACATCCGGTTGCGTTCGGCAATCCGGGTATCGACGCGTTCGGCCTCGGCAGCCAGTGCCGCAAGCTTGGCATTGGCCGCTTCCAGCGCGGCATCATCGACGCGGGCGATCTCCTCGACGGCGTCGTTCATCCTCTCGCGCATGGCCTCGATCTGCTCTTGCCATGCGTTCATCGCCTGCGCTTCGCCTTCGCGTATGGTCGCCGCCGCATGCGCGGTTTCCTCGCGAATGGCGGCGAGCCGCTCGGTCAGGCTGGCGACCGCGGTTTTACGGTCCGCCGCGGTAGCGGTCTCGGTCTCGGCGAATTCGCTGCGCAGCTTGTCGAAGCGGGTGCGCAGCGAAGCCAGCGCCTCGACTTCGCGGCGGTCGAGTTCGCCGCGGAAATCCTCGCTGCCCTCGCGCAGTTCCGAGAACCGCCGATCGGCGATCTCGGCAAGATGATCGGCCTGCTGCGAAAAAGCCTCGAGCGCGCCATCGATCCGCTCGCGTAGCGAGGCGACCTGCCGCTCGCTCGCAGAGCCGAACTCGTTGAGCCTGGCGAAACCGTCAACCAGCCCGTCGAGCTGGTTCTGCGCTTCGCGGCCGGCGCTACCGATCTGGTTCGACACATCCTTGGCCGAGCTGGCGACAACAGGCAGGTTGTCGCGGAGTTTGTCCATGTTTTCCAGAGCAGTAACGCTCACACGTGCGATCGCTTCGACCTGTTCGCCATTGTCCGCGACCAGCGCCTGCAACCGGTCGGCATGTTCGGACAGCCGGTCGGTCGCGGTCCGACCGAGATAGTCGAGATCGCGCGTCTGGCTGGTCAGGAATTCGCGCGCGAGGCTGAGTTCGCGGTTGATCGTCGCCAGCCGGCTTTCCAGTTCGGCGCTCTGCGCTGACAGATCGTGGGCGACAGTGGCGAAGCGGCGCGCTTCGCGGGCCGAATTGCGCATTGCCAGAAGCCATACGCCGATTACCAGCAGGACGGGCACTGCCCATTGGGTGACCAGCGCGGTCCAGGCGCGGGGCGTGGGGAGGGCCATCAGCTGGCTGGCATGCGCCCAGGCAAAAAACGCCGTCCAGCCCGCTATCGCCAGGATCGCGGCAGCTGGGAGCAGCCAGGAAAAGCGCCGCCGGGCCGCGGACTCATCGTCCCAGACCACCTCGTCGTCCTCTTCGAGTTCCGGCGAAGTTTCTGCGACAAACTCTTCGGAAACAACGGTTTCCTCATGGGTTTCGTCAGGCGTCTGATCGACGGCCTGGATAAGCGAGCGCTTTCTCATAATGGGGCAAACTACCACCAAAGCGATCAGGCTTAAACCTGAATTAACCGCCTCGCGTTTACGGTTGCCCGATGGCCTATCACACTACAGGTTTCGAAGCCGCGCTGGCCCATGCTGCCGGGGACGACTTCGCCCTGCGGGAAGACCTGAAGCAGGCGTTCGTGCAGAGCGCGTCGGCGCATCACGACCTGCTGCGCCGGGCCCGGTGCGATGCCAATTGGGCAATGGCGGCCGAGCGGCTCGGGAAACTGGCCGCGAGCTTTCATGCAACGGAACTGATGGATCTCGCCGAAGAAGCCCGCGCCGGGGCACCGGGAGAACCCACGGTGATCAGCCGCATCGAAAGCGTCATCGCCGCTCTCAACTGAGGGAAACCGCCGCCGCACCCTTGGCGGAAGCTGCCCCGCACACTTAAAAGCAAGACATCAGTCGAACCGCCAACCGGAGTCCTGCGTGCGCGTCGCCCTGCTGTCCGTGCTCGATCGCCAGACCGGCCCGCAGCAGGTGCCGGCTCCCTTTCGCCTGCTTGCCGGCGCGAGGCTGGTAGAACGCCAGCTCGACATCGCGCTGGCTGCGGGATGCGAAACCATCGCCTGTCTCGCGCAGGCGGTCGGCCGCGAGGTGATCGAACTCCAGCACCGGGCGGAGGCCGCCGGTGCCCGTTTCATTGCGCTGCACGAACCCCGCAAGCTGTCGGGCATGGTGAGTGCATCGGACGAATTGCTGGTCATGGCGCCGGGCGTGCTGCCCGAAGAGGAGGCGGTGCTGCGGCAGCTGGCCAAGCCGGGCGTGCTGGTCTTTCCCGAGGATCCTGCGGTGCAGCGCGGCTATGAGCGCATCGATGCGCATTTCGCCTGGGCCGGCGTCCTGCTGACGAGGGGGCAGGCGGTCGAACAGCTCGCGCAATTGCCCGACGATGTCGATACGCCCTCCGCGCTGCTGCGTATCGCGCTGCAATCGGGCACGCGGACCTATCCGCTCGAGACCCGCCTGCTCGACGAGGATATCTGGCTCAACGACCCGGCGCCCGAACAGCTTGCAGCGCGCGAACGCAGCTGGGTCGCGGGGCATGCCGACGTCGCGCCGTTCAAGGCCCCCGGCCTCGCTGTCGCGGAACGCATGGGGGCGCGGCTCGCGCGCGATACGATGCGCGGCAATCTGGCACGCTTCCTCGCGCTGGGTTCGGCTGCGGCCGCCGTGCTTGCGCTGGCCGTTGCAGTATTCGGGTGGCTGGTGCCCGGTTTCGGCCTCGCTGCGGTCGCCGCGTTGCTGTTCGCGATGGAGGCGGTGGTGCGCCGCGTATCGTCGGCGGGCCAGGTCCGCCCGCGCGTACCCTTGCTGGTACAGGCCCTAGCCATCCTCATCGATCCCGTGATCGTCCTGCTGATCGTCCTCGCATCGCCTGAAGACACCGCCTGGCTGCGGCTTTTCGTGCCTGCGGTCCTGTTCGGCCTGCTGCACCTGGGCGAGCGGTTGGCGCAGCGCGACTGGCGCCGCAGCTATGCCGATCGCGTCATGCTGACGGCGCTGCTCATCCCCGCGGCGTTGTTCGGCGTGATCCAGCCCGCAGCCGCAGTGCTCGCGCTGGGCGCTCTCGTGTCGCTTTTTCTCACTGCACCGCCGCGCGACTAACGGCCATTTAACTATGGCGATGGTACCACCCGGTCATGTCGATCCCTGATCCCGCATCCGAGCCGCAGGGCGCCGGCCACGATTCGCTGCGCGAAACCCTTGCGCAGGGCAATGCGTCGCTTGCGCGGATCACGCCGATCCTGACGCATCTGCTGGCCACGCCCGATCATTCGCTGTTCAGCGACGAGATCGTCGCCCGGGTTCGCGGCATGTGCCACCACCTTGCCTGGCAGGTGCTGCGTGCGCAGGCCGAGGCGGCGGGGCAGTCCGAACGCGAAACCTTCGTTGAACGCCACGGCGAAGCCCTGGCCGAACATTTCGTCGGACGGCCCGCTCTGCTGTCGCACTGCCATTCGCTGGCGATCGAGTGGCAGCTGGCGGAAGCGCTGGAAGTGCGTTCGGGCATCGATCCGGTGCTCTCGCCGCTGGTGCAGGAACTCATCGCGCATGACGACGATGGCGTCTCCGGCGCGGCAATGGCTGCATTGACCGCACAGGCGCGCTTCGCCCAGACCCAGCGCCGCATGGAATTGCCGCTCAGCGAATTGCCGGGCGACCTCCTGCACGATCTGCTGGTCGGATGGCGCGAATTCAGCAACCAGCTGCGGTCGGATGCGATGATGCGGGCGGAAACCAAGCTCCGTTCCAATTTCGACGAAGGCGCAGGGCGGCTGTCGCTGCTTGCGCGGGTCGTGACGGGTATGGGGGCTGCGGGCGCGCGCGCGCTCGATATCGATCGCGCTGGCGTGGCGCTGTTCCTGACAGCGCTGGCGACACGGTCGGGCCAGTCGCGCACAGCTGCGGTGCTGTCGACCAACAACCGCCAGACTGCGCGTCTTGCGCTGGGCCTGCGCGCCGCAGGGCTGTCGGGCGAGGACGCCGAACGACAGGTCCTGCGGATCAATCCGCAGGCCGAACCGCCCGCCGAGGCCGTTACCATCGATCCCGACGATGCCCGCCGGCTGATCGCCGATACACCGCTCACCGAGGTAGACTGACCATGGCGACGACTGTTGGAACCCATTATATCGCCCGGGCCCGCGCAGATGCCGAGGCGCGACTGGTCGAAGCGGACGAAATCGTCGCGCGCCTCCAGCATGCCTGCGGCGGTTCGCTGGGTACGCGTATCGCCATTCCCGAACTGCTTGCGCTGGTCGAGAAGGCCCAGCGTTATGGCCTGCGCCTCGCGCGCCAGTTCGAAGCCATCGACGGCGAGAACCGGGTCACCGCCTGGGTCGAAATCGCGCCGGTAACAAACGATGCGGGCGAATCCGATGGCTGCGCGATCGACGTGGTCAGCTGGCACAGCGAGGAACTGCCGCCCGAGAACGATATCGAAGCGGCGCGGCGCCGCGTCGAGATCAACCGCCATACGGCCGACTGCACCGCGCGACTCGATTCGCAGCAGCGGCTCCTGTCGCTCGAAACCGAAGCTTCCGACCTTGCCGAGTTTTCCGAGCAAGCGCGGGCAAAGGTCGGCAAGCCGTGGACCGAACTGGTCGACCTGCCCGGCAGCAGCCACCAGCAGGCGCTGCACTGGCGCCTGCTCGACGGTGCGAGTTGCAGCATCGCGGGGTCGAACCGCAACTGGACCGCGCATCTCGAACCGCTGGGACAGTCGCAGCCCGGCAGCGCGGGATTCGTGCTCTATCTGACCGCCGACCGGCCGCTGGCCAAGGGCGATGCCGAGGACGAGGACGAGGGCGCGGAAGGGCCTTCGTTCGGCCGCGACCTGACCCCCGTCCTGCGCCAGCCGATCAACCGGATCATCGCCAATGCCGAGACGATCCGGACCAAGCTGGCGGGCCCGCTGGCCGACGAATACAGTTCCTACGCCGCCGATATCGCCACCGCCGCGCAGCACCTGCTCGCGCTGATCGATGATCTGTCCGATCTCGAAGTCGTCGAATCCGAGGATTTCGTGACCGCGCCCGACCGGATCGAACTGGCGGATGTGGCCCGGCGCGCCTGCGGTATCCTAGGCGTGCGCGCGCGCGAGAAGGGCATCACGCTCGTCGCGCCGCCCGAAGGGGAAAGCCAGCTGGCAATCGCCGAATTCCGGCGCGTGTTGCAGATCCTGCTCAATCTCGTCGGCAATGCGATCCGTTATTCGCCCGATGACAGCCAGGTATGGATCCGGCTCGACCGGATCGGCAGTCGCGCACTGATCACCGTCGCCGACCAGGGGCATGGCCTCGGCGAAGACCAGCAGGAACGGATCTTCGAGAAGTTCGAACGGCTCGGCCGCAGCGGCGATGGCGGGTCTGGTCTCGGACTCTACATTTCGCGCCGCATCGCGCGTGCGATGGACGGCGACCTGACCGTCGAAAGCGCGCCGGGGCAGGGCGCGCGCTTCACGCTGTCGGTCCCGGCCGCAGAGGATTTGCGCCAGACACCGCGCTGAAGCCTTGCCGTTGCCGCGCCCGCGCGCAGCGGCAGTAGCATCCCCAACGAAAAACGGGCCTTGCGAGGGGCAGGAAGCCGCCTCGCAAGACCCGTTCGTGTTACCTGGCGTGAGCCTTAACGCTGGCCGATCTGGACGTAATCGCGTTCGGTCGGGCCGGTGTAAAGCTGGCGCGGACGGCCGATCACCTGAGCGGGATCCGAGATCATTTCGTTCCACTGCGCGACCCAGCCCACGGTGCGGGCGAGTGCGAACAGCGCGGTGAACATGGTCGTCGGGAAACCGATCGCGTTGAGGATGATGCCCGAGTAGAAGTCGACGTTCGGGAAAAGCTTCTTTTCCTTGAAGTAGTCGTCGTTGAGCGCGAGCTCTTCAAGCTTGAGCGCGGTCTCGAACACCGGGTCGTTGACGTTCAGCGCTTCGAACACCTCACGCAGCGTCTGCTGCATCACGGTCGCCCGCGGATCGTAGTTCTTGTACACGCGGTGGCCGAAGCCCATCAGGCGGAACGGATCGTTCTTGTCCTTGGCGCGCTCGATATAGTGCGGGATGCGATCGGGCGAGCCGATTTCCTGCAGCATGTTGAGCGCCGCCTCGTTGGCGCCGCCGTGCGCCGGACCCCACAGGCAGGCAATGCCGGCCGCGATACAGGCGAAGGGGTTTGCGCCCGACGAACCGGCCAGTCGCACGGTCGAGGTCGAGGCGTTCTGTTCGTGGTCGGCATGGAGGATGAAGATGCGATCCATTGCACGCTCGATGGCGGGGTGGATTTCATATTCCTCGGCCGGCACGCCGAAGGTCATGCGCAGGAAATTGCCCGTGTAGCTCAGCGAGTTGTCGGGCTGCATCATCGGCTGACCGACCGAATACTTATACGCCATGGCGGCGATGGTCGGCATTTTCGCGATCAGCCGGTGGCTGGCGATCTTGCGCTGCTCGGGATCCGAAATGTCGGTGCTGTCGTGATAGAAGGCCGACAGCGCGCCGACCACGCCGCACATGATCGCCATGGGGTGCGCATCGCGGCGGAAACCCTGGTAGAACTGGCGCAGCTGGTCATGCAGCATGGTGTGCCGCGTGATCGTGTAGGTGAAATCGTCGAGCTCGATCTGCTGCGGCAGTTCGCCGTTGAGCAGCAGGTAGGCGACTTCCATGAACGACGAATTTTCCGCCAGCTGGCCGATCGGATAGCCGCGGTGCAGCAGGATGCCTTCTTCGCCGTCGATATAGGTCAGCGCGCTTTCGCAGCTGGCAGTCGACTTGTAGCCCGGGTCGTAGGTGAACTTGCCGGTGGTGCCGTACAGCTTGCGGATGTCGACCACGTCGGGGCCAACGCTGCCCTGCAGCACGGGGAATTCCTGGGTCTGACCACCCAGATCGAGGGTTGCCTGCTTGTCGGCCACGCGTGTCTCCTCACTCGTTCTCTTCGGTGCCTGCGGGCGAGGCGGCCTGCGCATCGATACGCAAGAGCGACTCTTCCTTGCCCAACAGGACCAACACATCGAAAATGCCGGGTGACGTCGTCGTCCCCGTCAGTGCTGCGCGCATGGGCTGCGCGAGCTTGCCGAGACCCAGTTCGAGCTGCTCGGCATAGGCCTTCGTAGTGGCTTCCAGAGCCTCGATTGTCCAGTCATTTTGCACATGCAGCATTTCGGACAAACCGGCGAGCCGCGCCCGCGCTTCATCATCGAGCAACCCCGCCGCCTTGTCGGTCATCTGCAAGGGGCGCGTGGCGAAAAGAAATCCTGCACCCTCAGCAAGTTCATTCATGGACCTTGCACGCGTCTTGAGCACCGGCATGGCTTCGGCAAGCAGCGCGCGGTCGGCGTTTTCACCGATCCTGTCGGCGACGATGTCGGCCAGCCGTTCATCATCCGCCTCGCGGATGTAATGGCCGTTGAGGTTCTGCAGTTTCTTGATGTCGAAACGCGCCGGGCCCTTGCCGACGCCATCGAGGTCGAACAGTTCGATTGCTTCGTTGCGGCTGATTTCCTCGCGATCGCCATGACCCCAGCCGAGCCGCAGCAGGTAGTTGAACAGCGCTTCGGGCAGCACGCCTTCTTCGTCGCGATAGGCTTCGACGCCGACCGCGCCGTGGCGCTTCGACATTTTCGCCCCGTCGGGTCCGTGGATCAGCGGGACATGCGCATAGACCGGATCGGGCCAGCCGCCCTCGATCGCATCCATCGCGCGGATCACCGGCAGCTGGCGGAAGGCGTTGTTGAGGTGATCG
>Ga0098069_100758_pt1 | contig 11147 bp, 10 predicted proteins | sample 27_taG_FD_92584 | JGI IMG/M metagenome (GOLD analysis project Ga0098069, IMG submission 92584) | Marine viral communities from Cariaco Basin, Caribbean Sea - 27_WHOI_OMZ | ecosystem: Environmental > Aquatic > Marine > Oceanic | place: Caribbean Sea: Cariaco Basin | collected 2014-11-09 | reverse complement strand
GTTCAGGGGCGTTCGGATTTCATGGCTCATGCTGGCCAGGAAGTTGGCCCTCGTGCGGGCGCGCCGTACCGCATCCTCCTTTGCCTTGACCAGGGCCCGGTTACCCCGCTGAAGGGCGTCGTTTTTCTCGGAAATTTCCCGGGTCCGGTCCGCAACTTCCTGTTCCAGCTGGCTGGAATAGTTCTTCATGGTAGCTTCAGCCGTTCGCAGTTGCGAAACGCTGTTGTCCATGTTTTCCAGGTGTTCATTGATAATGCCCACCATGGTGCCGATCTCGTCTTCCCGGTGGTTTTCCGGAACCGGCAGGCGAACTTTTTCCGGGGAGCTGGCGTTTACCTGGCTCAGGGCGTTGATTACGTTGAGCATGGGGCGGGTGAGCACAAAGTAGAAAATGGCCAGCAACACCCCGGATAACGCCAGGCTTTTCAGTAGCCCGATAACCAGGGTGTAGGTGGCACGCTCAAGGAACCTTATGCCGTAGTGGTAGGTATCGATGGTGACCACTAGCTGGCCCAGGGGCAGGTCTGCCAGCTGGGGTACCCGAAGGCTTTCCCGGAACACCCGGTCTGCGCCGAACAACAGGTCGCTGGCCCAGCGGTAGCGGGATTCCGGGCTGCTTTCGCTGGAGGCCGACATGGTCTGGCCTTCGTTATCGATCAGCCGGGCATCGATGGCGGCCGGGTGCTGCAGCAGGCCGTCGAGGAGTTCATCGGCCAGCCGCATGTCTATGTTGTAGGCAATCTGCGACGCGGGGCTGTGGCTGGTTTCAATCAGGGCTTGGACTTCCCGCTCCATGGAATCGCGGGCGTCAAAATAATCCAGGGTAATCTGGATCAGGTTCAGTACCAGGCCTACGGCCATGGCAACCAGAACGGTGTCCCGGGTAAGGCGGTAGGAGAGCCGTTGCCTGAAACTTTTGAACACGGTGGTGGTGGATCCCTGGATAAGCGCGGTGTTTTGCGCCAGAGCGTAGCAGAATTCTCCGGATCAGTCCGTTAACCTGCGTAACCGCATCATCCCATTCATTTAATGAATCATATGATTCCTGTATATTGAAGCGGTGAATAGTCGGCCGGTTGTCGGGCCGAGAACCCCTGATGGAGTTGCCCATGGATATTTCCCGCGTAGACCTCAACCTGCTCGTATACCTGGATGTGTTGCTGCGGGAGCGCAATGTAACCAAGGCCGCCAACCATCTGGGCATTACCCAGCCGGCCATGAGTAACGGCCTGCGCCGCTTGCGGGACTTGTTCGGCGATCCCTTGCTGGTTCGTACCAGCGAAGGCATGACCGCGACTGAACGGGCCCGGGAGCTGCAGCCCCTGGTGCGGGGGATCTTGTCGAACATCGAACAGGCGGTGCAGGAAAAGACGCCGTTTGCGGCCCACGACAGCCAGCGCGTGTTCCGGATCATGGCCAGTGACTACGCAGAATCCTGCCTGATGCCGAGGGTATTGCGGCGGATTCGCCAGGAAGCGCCCCATGTGACCCTGGATGTCCTGACCCCCAGTGATGTCAGCTTCCTGGATGTGGAGCAGGGCCGGCTCGACATGGCCATCAACCGCTTCGACAAGATTCCCCAGTCGTTTCACCAGAAAACCCTCTGGACCGAATACTTTGCCTGCCTGATGAATTCCCACAATCCGATCCTCAAGCAGCCGTTCACCCTGGACACCTACCTGGAAGCCAGCCATATCTGGGTCAGCAAAACCGGTTTTGGTGTGGGTGTCGGGGTAAACCCGAAAGATGTCCAGCGTTTGGGGTGGGTAGACGAAGCCCTGGGGCGGATGGGGCGTAAACGCCAGATTTCCGTGTTTACCCGCCATTACCAGGTGGCCATGTTGCTGGCCGAGCAGCACGACCTGATTGCAACGCTGCCGTCACGGGCGGCCTGGCTGCAGAAAGATAATCCGAACCTGGTGGTGAAGGTGCCGCCGTTCGAAATCCCGCCGTTCGAACTGAAAATGGCCTGGAGTCCCTTGCTGCAGCACAACAGTGACCATCAGTGGTTGCGCCGGCTGATCATTGAAGTGGCCGAGGAGGTGGATGAGGAGTTTGCGCCGTTCGGTGCCCGTTTCGAATCGCCCCAGGCAATCTACGGGCAACACTCAGAGCGGTAGTTCCCGCAGTTCCATGGAGGGGCGGGCGGCGTCCCACATGCGCTGGAAGGATTCTTCCATCAGTTTTACCCGGCCTGATGCGGCGAAGCCGGCAAAGCCGTCGGGTTTGTTGAAGTGGTGGCGGTACAGAACCCCTTCACGGTCAACCAGCATGAACGGCTGGTCTTCCATCGGGTAATCGGTGTTTACCAGCATCAGCTCCATGCGGCTGCTCAGACGACGCATCAGCTCAACCAGCTGGTGTCGGCGTTTCACCAGGGGTTTGTCGTCGTGGATCAGCAGTCGGACTTCGCTCAGGCGGTGCCGCCGGGCCACGGCAGAAATCAGTTCCCGCAGCCGGTAACGGTCGTACAGGTCGTGGTCCAGCAGGTTGTCATACAGCCACAGGCGCTGGCCGGCCTGGCCCACCAGCGAATCCATCAGGCCGAGCATGGTGCCTTCGTCGTGAAACAGCCAGCTTTCGGTGTCGGCCCCGAGAATCAGTGGTTGGGTGCGGTCAGCAAGTGCCTGGTGGGCCAGCGAGGGCGCAAGGCAACGCATATCCAGGTGCGGGATGCCGGCGTCATCGTAGGGCTCGGAGCAGATGTGGAAGCCGAAGCGCTCGTAGAATCCGGTGGCGTGGTTCTGGGCCGATAGCCGAAGCTCCTGGAAGCGCCCGGCAGATTCTGCAATCAGGTGCCGCAGCAGCGCCTCGCCCACACCTTTGCCACGGGATTCCGGAAGCACAGCCATTCGCCCGATAAAACCGGTTTCTTCCATGGTGGAAAACAGCCGGGCCGTGGCCATGGGGGTATTGCCCTGATCGACTGCCAGGTAATGGTCGGCAATCTCGTCAGTGTCGTCCCACTCAAGCTCCGGCGGCACCTTCTGCTCATCGATAAACACCCGCTGGCGGATGTCGCGGATGGAGGCAGGGGCCAGTTGCCAGCTGTATTTGCGAAATCTCGGAGTCATGGCTTACTCGAAGTACAATGAACCCTGGTTATACAGGTTGGTCAGCAGGCCCAGCAGGGCCTCGTCACCGGCAAATTCGGCCAGGGCCGACATATCTATGCGGGCTCCGGCACACAGCACGGGTGCCAGTAGCTGGGCATCGCCTTTCAGCAGGTATTGCTCACCATCCACAAACAGGGCGGTTTCACCGGCCAGTTCATGGTAGGCAAAGCGGGAGCCTTCGTTCCAGCGCAGCTGCTCGCCGGCGCGGATGGCTTCCGCCAGGTCTTCTGCTTCAGCGGGTTCCTCTGCCGGCACCACGATGTCCATGCTCTTGGGAGCGGTGGTGAACTGGCCGAACCACAGGGCCAGGTTGCGGCGGTCGCCCAGCTGTTCGCGGATTACCGTATCCAGCCGGTCGATAACCTCAGCACCGATGGTGCCCGGGTTGTCCTGAACCTGCAGGTCCGGGTCGTCCAGGTGTTCGGCGGCCTTTTCTTTCTGACTCAGGAAATCGGTAAAGCTGGTCAGGATGTCGTCGATGGTGGGCGCACGAAAGCCGACAGACAGGGTGATGCAGTCGTCTTCCGCCACACCGTGGTGGCCGATACCCGGGGGCAGGTACAGCATATCGCCCGGTGCCAGGGTGACGGTTTCTTCGCCGCCCCAGCTGCTCAGGATGCGCAGGGGCGTGCCTTCCACCCTTGGCGATGTGTGGTCGCAGTGGCCGCCAAAGGTCCAGCGGCGATGGCCCTGGGCCTGCAGCAGGAAGACGTCGTACATGTCGTAGTGAGGGCCGACGCTGCCACCTTTCGGGGCGTAGCTGGCCATGATGTCATCCAGGCGCCAGTTGGGGACGAAACGGAAATTGTCGAGCAGGTCGGCGATTTCCGGTACCCAGTGGTCCAGGCCCTGAACCAGCAGGGTCCAGTCCTGTTCCGGCAGGTCGCTGAAGCGATCCGGGTTGAACGGGCCGTTGTGCAGTTGCCAGGGTTTGCCGGCATCGTTCTCGATGACGATGCGGGATTCCACCGCTTCTTCACAAGCCAGGCCGGCCAGTTCGTCCGGGCTGACCGGGCACTGGAAACCGGGAAATGCCTGACGGATCACCAGGGGCTTTTTCTGCCAGTAATCCCGCAGAAATTCAGAAGCTGTCAATCCGCCAAGCATGTCCATGGTGTTGCTCCCGTTTAAATGTTGCCGGCCTGTTCGACGGCATTACCGATGTAGGTGTCCGGAGTCAGGTTGCGCAGTTCGGCCTTGGCTTCTTCCGGAATTTCCAGGGTCTCCACGAAATTCTTGATGACTTCCGCGCTCATGGTTTTGCCGCGGGTCAAGTCCTTGAGTTTTTCGTAGGGCTTTTCGATGTTGTAGCGGCGCATCACGGTCTGGATCGGCTCGGCCAGTACTTCCCAGGCGTTGTTCAGGTCTTCGTTCAGGCGCGCCGGGTTGATTTCCAGCTTGCCCAGGCCTTTCAGGGAGGCTTCGTAGGCAATCAGGCTGTGTGCGAAACCAACGCCCAGGTTGCGCAGTACGGTAGAGTCGGTCAGGTCACGCTGCCAGCGGGAAATCGGCAGCTTGGCAGACAGGTGGCCGAAGATGGCGTTGGCGATGCCCAGGTTGCCTTCGGAGTTTTCGAAGTCGATGGGGTTCACCTTGTGGGGCATGGTAGAGGAGCCGATTTCGCCGGCCACCGTCTTCTGCTTGAAGTAACCCAGTGAGATGTAGCCCCAGATGTCCCGGTCGAGGTCGATCAGGATGGTGTTGAAGCGGGCAATGGCATCATACAGCTCGGCAATGTAGTCGTGGGGCTCGATCTGGGTGGTGTACGGGTTCCAGTCCAGGCCGAGGCTCTCGACGAACTCTTCGGCGTTGGCGGCCCAGTCTACATCCGGATAGGCAGACAGGTGGGCGTTGTAGTTGCCCACGGCACCGTTGATCTTGCCCATGATTTCCACTTCACGAATCTGCAGCAACTGACGGCGCAGGCGGTAAACCACGTTGGCCAGTTCCTTGCCCACGGTCGTGGGAGAGGCGGTCTGGCCATGGGTGCGGGACAGCATCGGCTGTTCGGCGTGTTCCTTGGCCAGCTCGGCCAGCTTGTCGACCACCTTTTCCATGCCTGGCAGCAGTCCATGGTCCAGTCCTTCGCGCAGCATCAGGGCGTGGGACAGGTTGTTGATGTCTTCGGAGGTGCAGGCGAAGTGCACGAATTCGGTCACTGCGTGCAGCTCGGGCACATCGGCGATCTTTTCTTTGATCAGGTATTCGACCGCTTTCACATCGTGGTTGGTGGTGCGTTCGATTTCCTTGATGCGCTCGGCATCGGCCAGGCTGAATTCGCTGACCAGCTTGTCCAGGAAGGCATTGGCTTCGGCAGAGAACGCCGGCACTTCGGTAATGGCCGGGTGTGCGGCCAATTGTTGCAGCCAGCGGATTTCGACGGTTACCCGGTTACGGATCAGGCCGTATTCACTGAAGATGCTGCGAAATACGCTGACTTTACTGCCGTAGCGGCCATCGACCGGGGAAATAGCGGTCAGGGCGGTGAGTTCCATCGAAAACCTCTCAGTTCATCAAAGAAAAATCGGATCGGGAAAATATGAAGGCGTTAATGATACACCAGAGGACGCTGCGAATCAGCGCAGCAGCTCCCTGGCGTGCAGGATCACTTTCTTGCGCTTGAAGATCAGTTGCCAGCGGTGGCCGCCACTCTGGCGCCAGAGTACAGCCGAACGGATGCCGGCCAGCAGCAGGGCACGGACTTTGTGCTGGTTGTCTTCCCGCTGCAGCATGTTGGGGTTACCGCTGACCTGGATGCGCGGGCCCAGGGTACTGATGGTGTCGCTGTATACGGATGCCAGGTTGCTCAGCAGGTTGCTGTGGGTGTAACCGAAATGGCTGGCGGTGTGGCGGGCCTGCTCAATGCGGTTGCCGAGCACATCCATTACATCGCCCTTGCGCTTGAGCTTGGATTCCAGGTGAATCAGGTTCAGCACATAGCGCAGGACCTCTGCGTCCTGCGGACGGGCTTGCTGGGCGAATACGGTCGACAGCACCTGCAGGCCATCGCGGATGTCGGACAACTCGCCACCGTAAACATCCAGCGTGGTCTCAGGATCTGTGGCAAACAGCGAGCGGATGCAGGTTTCCATGGCCGCTTCGTTGCAGTAGCCGGTGTGGGCAATTTCCCGCACCAGCGCGGCTGCCTGAAAGATACCCGCCAGGGCCAGGGTCTGGTCGTGCAGGGAACGGCTCATGCGTCGGCTTCCGCAGCCAGGCGGGCGGGCAGGGGCTCGCCATCGCGCCAGGTTTCTTCAATCACACCGCCACCGAGACAGATTGCGCCTTGATAGAACACTACAGATTGCCCGGGGGTCACCGCACGCTGGGCATCGTCAAAGACCACCTTCACGCCTCCATCGATGATCGTGACTTCGCAGTCCTGGTCCGGCTGGCGGTAACGGGTTTTGGCCTTGCACCGGAACTGCTGCGCCGGCGGTTCGCCTGCGACCCAGTCGATGGCGCCGGAGACCAGGCCCCGGGAAAACAGCAGCGGGTGGTTCTTGCCCTGAACGGCGATCAGCACGTTGCGGGACAGGTCTTTTTCTGCCACGTACCAGGGTTCATCGCCAAACTCCGCCAGGCCGCCAATGCCCAGACCCTGGCGCTGACCAATGGTGTGGTACATCAGTCCCTGGTGCTTGCCGATCACCTTGCCGTCCGGCGTTTCAATGTTGCCGGGCTGGGCCGGCAGGTATTGCTTCAGGAAGTCGGTGAACTTGCGCTCGCCGATGAAGCAGATACCGGTGGAATCTTTCTTGTCGTGGGTTACAAAACCCTGGGCTTCGGCAATGCGGCGAACTTCCGGCTTTTCCAGTTCGCCCACCGGGAACAGGGTGCGGGCGATGCGGTCGCCGGAGACGGCGTGCAGGAAGTAGCTCTGGTCTTTGTTCGGATCCAGTCCCTTCAGCAGTTGCGCTTTGCCACTGCCATCGTTGAGGGGGCGCTGGCGGGTGTAGTGGCCGGTGGCAATGTAGTCGGCGCCCAGGGTGACGGCGTAATCCAGGAAAGCGCGGAATTTTACTTCCTTGTTGCACAGGATGTCCGGGTTCGGGGTGCGCCCGGCGCTGTATTCGGACAGGAAATGCTCGAACACCCGGTCCCAGTATTCGGCGGCAAAGCTGGCGGTGTGCAGCTTGATACCGATGGCATCGGCCACCGCCTGGGCATCGGCCAGGTCTGTCATGGCAGTGCAGTACTCGGTGCCGTCGTCTTCATCCCAGTTCTTCATGAACAGGCCTTCCACCTGGTAGCCCTGGTCTTTCAGCAACCAGGCAGCTACGGAGGAGTCCACGCCGCCGGACATGCCGACGATCACGCGGGTGTTCTGGGGAGTCTTGGGTTCTGCAGTCTGGGTCATTGGTTTTCCGGGTTACCGCTGAAAAGGGGCGATTTTACCATCTTGTGGCGGTTACGTCTGTCCGTCGACCACCACTTCAAGGGGGAATCGCCGGCCGTTTCGGTAATCCTCGATGCACTGCAGCACCAGCGGGCTGCGCAGCCGGGTGCCCAGGTTGCGGATTTCGTCCAGGGTAAGCCAGTGCGGGGCGATAATGCCGGTATCCAGCTCGGTGGTGATTTGCCTGATGGCTTTGGCGGCGTAACAGAAACGGTAGTAGGTAACGCCGTTGGCCGGGGCCTTGTAGGTGTAAACGCCAAGGAAGGACTCCGGCTCAACCTGCCAGCCGGTTTCTTCCAGAGCTTCGCGCCGGACTGCATCCAGAATGGCTTCGCCTTCCTCGATATGCCCGGCAGGCTGGTTGAAAACGACCTTGCCGTGGCTTTCCTCTTCAACCAGCAGAAAGCGGCCCTGTTCGTCTTCGGTCACAACGGCCACGGTGGCATGGGGTTTCCAGGTCATTTTCGGCTTGGCCTCCTGTTGGTCGTGCGGCGCCCGGGCTTGGTCTTGCGCGGGTTTTGCTTGCCAGCCGGCGGAGTGTCTGGCAAGTGAATGGTTTCAAGGCGGAAATGGCCGGGTTTCAGGCCATCCAGTGTCCAGTCCCCTATCCGGTAGCGGATCAGTCTCAGGGTAGGGTAGCCCACGGCGGCTGTCATGCGCCGCACCTGCCGGTTACGGCCTTCGGTAATGGTGAGTTCCAGCCAGCTGGTGGGGACGGATTCACGGTAACGCACCGGAGGTACCCGGGCCCAGACCTCCGGTTCTGCTATCCGCCTGGCGCTGGCGGGACGGGTAAGGCCGTCTTTCAGTTCGACACCGCTGCACAGTTGTCCGATTGCATCGTCGGAGATTTCCCCTTCAACCTGTACCCAGTAGGTTTTCTGCATTTTGTTGGCGGGGGAGGCGATCCGGTGCTGCAGCGCGCCGTGGTTGGTCAGCAGCAACAGGCCTTCGGAGTCATAGTCCAGCCGGCCGGCGGGGTAGAAACCGGGTTTCTTGATCCATTGGGCAAGGGTTGCGCGGGGTTGTCCGGCGCGGTCATCGGTGAACTGGCTCAGCACCTGGAAAGGTTTGTTGAACAGAATCAGCTCGGCCATGCACGGTTCCTGTTGGTAATACGGAGGAGTGGCAAGCCTAAAGGATTCGGAATTCTGGAAAAAGCACAAAAAAACACGGCCTGCCGGCTACCCGGCAGGAATCGGGGAAATAATCGCCGCGACTGTCTCAGCCGTTAACAGCTCTCGGAGGATACCCCGAGTGGCCTGACAGCCCGCTATCCGGGGACTCGCCACCTTGCCTGGACTCCTGGCCCGGTTCCCGCTTTGCTGGCGCTTCATCAGGTACGATGTTGATGGCGTGAACGCCTTTTTCGACCGGCTTTTTGTCGAAGGTGACCGACTGGCCCGCCTTCAGGGTTTTATAACCCTCCATCTGTACCGAAGAAAAATGGGCGAACAGATCGTCACTGCAGCCGTCTTCGATAATAAAGCCGTATCCCTTGGCGTTGTTGAACCATTTGACTTTGCCTCTTGGCATGATGAACTCCCTTGTTCCCTGTCTGTCTTATTATTGGATTGAGCGTTGTGCGAGTGTTGCTTCTGGTTACATAAGTCTTGCGTTTATTTACATTGTTTTACAATGAAAGTTAACTCTCTGCCAATCCGGCGTCTTAGTCAAGAGTTCTGACGGGGTGAATGAGTGGTTGAAGCAGGTCTGGAAGCTGTATCATGTCCGTATTGATAAATAACGCACGCTTGCTCCGCTTCCGGCTTGAAGAGCCGCAGTCGGGCAACCACATTTAGTCAGGAAACCGAATAACCGGTAAACAGAACCATGCGGACAATTAAGAATTCTCTACTAGTATTCAATCAGGGGGAGGACGAACAGCCAGGGCGCCATGAGGGGGTCAGTGTTGCGCCTGAAAAGCCTGCCCTGAAGCGCCCGGCCCGATTCAGGGTGGTGCTCCTGAACGACGATTACACACCCATGGACTTCGTGGTGGAAGTATTGATGAAGTTCTTCGGAATGAATGAGGAAAAGGCGACGCAGGTGATGCTGCTCGTCCATACGCAGGGAAAAGCCGTATGTGGGGTATATACCCGTGACATCGCAGAAACAAAGGCGGCACAGGTGAATCAGTATTCTTCGGAATGTGAGCATCCGCTCCTTTGTGAGATTGAACGTGCTGACTGATAGACGGCGGGGTGGCCCATGCTGAGCAAAGATCTTGAAATTACGCTGAATACGGCCTTCAAAAATGCCCGGGACAAGCGTCATGAGTTTATGACCGTGGAGCATTTGTTGTTGGCCCTTCTGGACAACGAATCGGCGGTGGGCGTTCTCAAAGCCTGTGGTGCAGACCTCCAGCGGCTCGAGGAAGAGCTGGTCGAATTCGTGGATTCAACCACACCTCTGATACCGAGCACCGACAGTGAACGCGAAACCCAGCCGACACTGGGCTTCCAGCGTGTGCTGCAGCGGGCGGTATTCCATGTGCAGTCTTCCGGCAAGAAAGAAGTCACCGGCGCCAACGTACTGGTGGCGATCTTCAGTGAGCAGGAAAGCCAGGCGGTGTATGTGCTGAAGAAGCAGAACATTGCCCGGATCGATGTGGTCAACTTTGTCTCCCACGGCATTTCCCGGGTACAGGGTGCAGAAGACCAGGACGGTTTGGATCATTCCGCCCACGAAGAAGCCGGAGAAGAAGGCAGCCAGTCCAGCCCGCTGGACAGCTACGCAACCAACCTGAATGAACAGGCACGGCAGGGCCGGATCGACCCGTTGATCGGCCGCGAGCACGAAGTGGAGCGGGTGGTGCAGATCCTGGTGCGCCGTCGCAAGAACAACCCCTTGCTGGTGGGCGAGGCCGGTGTCGGTAAAACAGCCATCGCCGAGGGCCTGGCCAAGCGCATTGTTGACGGCCAGGTGCCGGATATCATCTCCGATGCGGTGGTGTATTCCCTCGATATGGGCGCGTTGCTGGCCGGTACCAAGTACCGCGGTGATTTCGAAAAGCGCCTGAAAGGCCTGCTGAGCGACCTGAAAAAACAGGATCATGCCATCCTGTTTATCGACGAGATCCACACCATCATCGGTGCCGGTTCGGCATCCGGCGGTGTGATGGATGCTTCGAACCTGCTCAAGCCGATGCTCAGTTCCGGCGAACTGCGCTGCATCGGTTCGACAACGTTCCAGGAATTCCGGGGAATCTTCGAGAAAGACAGCGCCCTGGCCCGTCGCTTCCAGAAAATCGATGTGAACGAGCCGAGTGTTGAAGATACCTACCAGATTCTCAAAGGCCTGAAGCCGAATTTCGAGAAACACCACGACCTGACCTACACCGACCAGGCTCTGCGCGTGGCTGCAGAGCTGGCAGACCGGTACATCACCGATCGCCACCTGCCGGACAAGGCCATTGATGTGATTGATGAAGCCGGTGCCCGGCAGCGGCTGCAACCGGAAGACAAGCGCAAGAAAACCATCGAAGTTTCGGATATCGAAGACGTGGTGGCGAATATTGCGCGCATTCCGCCGAAGAACGTTTCCACCAGTGACAAAGACCTGCTGCGTAACCTGGAGCGGGACCTGAAAATGGTGGTGTTCGGGCAGGATCCGGCCATCGAATCCCTGGC
>Ga0098069_100757_pt1 | contig 11169 bp, 11 predicted proteins | sample 27_taG_FD_92584 | JGI IMG/M metagenome (GOLD analysis project Ga0098069, IMG submission 92584) | Marine viral communities from Cariaco Basin, Caribbean Sea - 27_WHOI_OMZ | ecosystem: Environmental > Aquatic > Marine > Oceanic | place: Caribbean Sea: Cariaco Basin | collected 2014-11-09 | reverse complement strand
GCGTGACAAGGCATTAAAGGCCAAAGCAACCCAGGTGGTTGTTAAAGAGATACGTTTTGGTCCTAATACAGACGATCACGACTATGAGTTTAAGAAAAGGAATGCAGAAAAATTCCTTAAAGATGGAGCGAAATTAAAAGCTTTCGTTTTCTTTAAAGGACGTTCTATTGTATTTAAAGAACAGGGAGAGATCCTTTTACTGCGCCTAGCTACCGACCTTGAAGAACTTGGAAAGGTAGAGCAAATGCCAAAACTTGAAGGGAAACGTATGACCATGTTCATCTCCCCCAAGAAGACCAAATCAAAATAATTTCTGCAGCCTTAAAAATTTGCAGGATTTACGATAATAAGTGAGATAATTTAAAAGAAGGACAGAATGCCTAAGATGAAAACAAAATCCAGTGCCAAAAAGCGTTTCAAGCTTACCGGTACCGGAAAGATCAAAAGAAAGCATGCGTTTAAAAGTCACATCTTGACAAAGAAGACTAAAAAACAAAAGCTGGCTCTGACTCATAGTACTTTAGTACATGAAGCAGACGAAAAAAATATCAAACTTCAATTACGTTTGTTGTAGTTGAACCTTTGATGGTTTACCAAATTTAATAACCCTGGAGTTAGGCAACTTAAAGTTAGAATTTAGAATTTAGACCAGAAAGTTAAAAGTGTCGAGAAGGACCGCCTGCTACAAAAAAATTTTAAAATATGCCAAGATCAGTAAATTCAGTTGCGAAGAGAGCCAGAAGAAAAAAGGTTCTTAAGCAAGCAAAAGGTTACTTTGGACGACGTAAAAACGTTTGGACAGTAGCGAAAAACGCGGTTGATAAAGCAATGCTATATGCTTACAGAGACCGTAAAACCAAGAAAAGAAACTTCCGTTCACTTTGGATTATGCGTATCAACGCAGGAGCCCGTATGCACGGAATGTCTTATTCACAATTCATGGGGAAAGTTAAAGCCGCAGGAATCGAATTGAACCGTAAGGTTCTTGCCGACCTGGCGATGAACCATCCCGATGCGTTTGAAGCTATCGTCAAAAAAGTAAAATAAATTAAACTGTTATCTCACTTATAAAATCCCGTTCGAAAGAGCGGGATTTTTTTATATTGAAGCCTGCCTTTGATCTTTTTGCCACGAATACACGAATAATTTATTATACATTCCACCACTAAATTTTTCTCTTACCTGCAAGGTTTTAAAAACCTTGCAGGTCTCATCTTTTCTACGCGTCCCATCATGACCCAGCGGATTTTTGTTAAGAAGATATGGGTAGAAGCGGTTACTAATTTTGTAATAATTTATGTATTCCTGGACTTATCTTTTTTCACCATAAATAGTAAGCACCAGTTTCCTGCTGCCACCGTGGTCGCGATGTTCGCACAGGTAAATACCTTGCCAGGTTCCCAGGTTTAATCGGCCATTGGTGATGGGTATTTGTAAGGAGGTCCCGAGAAGTGCAGCTTTAATATGTGCCGGCATATCATCACTGCCCTCAAAAGTGTGCTTGTAATAAGGTTGATCTTCGGGCACCATTTTATTGAAGTGACTTTCAAAATCCTCTCTCACGGTAGGATCGGCGTTCTCGTTGATGGTGAGTCCGGCGGAAGTGTGTTTGATGAAGATCTGTAAAAATCCTACCGAAACTTCTTTTATTTCTGGGATTTGCTGAAGCACTTCCTCTGTCACCAAATGAAAGCCCCTGGCTTTAGCCGATAGTTTTATCTCCTTCTGAAAAATATAGTCCAAATTTGCCATTTTTGACACCTTAGTTAATTCTACTTCAAGTTATAAAATTCAGCAGCATTCTTCCCAAAGATCTTTTCCCTATCTTCTTTTGAATAACTGCTGAAGAATTCTTCCATAATTTCAATTACTTCTGAATAATTTGCTGCAGACAAACAAACTGGCCAGTCAGATCCAAAGATTAAGCGATCTACACCAAAAGCATCGGTGACCACCTCGAGAAAAGGGAAGAAATCGGTAGTTTTCCAGCTGAAGTTGGGAGTTTCGGTTACCAAACCTGAGATTTTGCACCACACATTGGGAAAGGAGGCCAGTTGCTGAATATGCCCTACCCATTGCTTATCGGGTTTTCCTGAAATTTGTGGTTTCCCCATGTGATCAAGAACAAATTTTTGCCGGGGAAAGACTTTTACAAGTTCTACAGCACCGCCAAGCTGATAATCGAAAGCAAGAATATCATAAGTAAGACCCAGGTTTGCCAAAAATGATATTCCGTGCTGAAATTCAGAAGACATCATAAATTCCCCTTTTTCGTCCCAGACGGTGTGACGTATACCTTTCAAAAATGTGTTTTTTGAATAGTGCTTCAGGCATTCTTCAACTTCAGGGGAAGCTAAATCTATCCAGCCAACCACTCCTTTAATAAAGTCGTGCTTTTTTGCCATTTTCAGCAGGACCTCAGTCTCTGCTTCAGATTGATCGGCCTGTACAGCAACACAGCCGGAAAATCCATTTTTTGAGAGGAAAGGCTGAAGATCTTCCGGAGAAAAATCTTTTCTGATAGCCGACATTTCATCAGAAATCCAGGAATATTTTTCGGCATCATATTGCCAGAAATGTTGGTGCGCATCAATTTTCATGGGGAAAATTTATTTAGAATCGGCACTTTCAGGATTTCCTTCTATTGCATCCTGCTTTTTAACAGCCTCATCTTCCTGATTATTGGAAGCTTCAAGATGGTCTTTTACATACAACTCTTCAATAATAACAATAAGGGCGGCAAGAATAGGCGTAGCCATGATAAGCCCGAGAATTCCGGTAATAATTCCTAACAACACCATCCAAAACAGGGTAAGCGCGGGCGGCAGGTGCACCATTTTCTTTTCAATCATAGGGGTGATCAAATAACTCTCTACGATTTGAATACTAAAGTATAAGATTAGCACATAGATATACATGTTGCCACCCTGCATGAGTGCGATCAACACGGCCGGCGCAAGGGCCAGATAAGGCCCAATATTGGGAATGAAAGAGAACAAGGCTGCTATCAACGCGAGGGCGTAAGGCATGGGCATGCCAAGAATTTCCAGGCCTATGGCTGTAAATACTCCAACTACCAGCATGGAGATGAGCTTGGCCATCATCCAAAGGCTGAGGGAACGCTGGGTTTTGTCCATCACCTCACTTAAACGCGGACGGAAATTTATTGGAAACAACCTTATAAATCCGTGGGTGTAAATTTTTGGACTGGAAGCCAGAAAGATCCCGGTTACGATGATGATAAAAAAGTTCGCAATCGCCCCCACAGTGGTTGAAAAAGACCCCACAATTCTCGACACTACTTTTTCCCGATTTTCAATTAAAGCCCCAAGATCTGAAGGTAATTCTTCAAATAAACTACGCCCCACGGAAGTCTGCCTTATCTCCTCCCTCAAATTGTTAAGAGATTGCGGTAACGTGTTTGTCATTTCCTTCACCTGTTGTACCATAGAAGGGCCTATGAGCACAATGATCAACACCAGGATTCCCGTCATGGACAGCAGCACCAGCAATAACGCCAGCCAATAGGGCATTTTGGATTTGCTCACTATCCAGTTGGAAGAAAAATTCAACAAGGTGGAAAAGAAGATCCCGGCAAAAACCAACAGGAAGAAATTGGCGTGAAAGATAAGTAGTGCCAGGGCTGACAGCATCAGCAATGCTATAAAAACGGTTTTGGTAATCTTCTTGTTGTAGCTAGTTGTTTTTTCCATAAAGGCGTAGCAAGGAAGGTCTCTTAAGTTTTTTGTTTTTGTTTTTTGGCAGCCGGAAACAACACGTTGTTCAAAATAAGGCGGTACCCCGGAGAAGTGGGATGTAGTTCCAGTTCGGTTTTTGGATCTCCTACCATGTGCTGGTAATCTTCGGGATCATGCCCCCCGTAAAAGGTGAAAAATCCGTTGCCTTTAATTCCGTGGATATATTTGGCTTCGCCGTTGATCTTGCTTTCTCCCATTACAAGGACGGTAGGTTTTATTGTTGAAGGATCATAAGCTGTGGTTTGCCCCATAAAACCTTTTACCAACATGGTATGATTTTGAGTAAGCATGGTAGGAATTGGATCCCATTTGGCCGAATATTCCATAAGGCTGAAGTAGTCAACATCCATAGGCACCTGCCGTTTACCGGTCATGTCTATTGAAGAAAACTCATACACCATTGGATTTCTTTCCAGAATAAAATTTTCAAATGCAAAGCTTTTGTCGAAATTTATTTTTTTCTGATAATCGGCGTCACTGGGATCTCCGTCAAACATAGGTTCGGCAATATCTACTCCCTCGGCAGAAAGAGCGATATCGAAACTATCGGTCGCGCTGCACATGGCAAACATGAATCCGCCGCCAACCACATAATCCCTGATCTTCAATGCCACGGCGAGTTTTTCTTCTGAAACTTTCTCATAACCAAGTTTAACGGCCAGGGCTTCAGCCTGTTTTTTATCTTCAATATACCAGGGCGCAGTGCGGTAACTGCGGTAAAATTTCCCATACTGGCCAGTAAAATCTTCGTGGTGCAGGTGCAGCCAGTCAAACAGCAGCAGGGCATCATTTAAAACCTCCTCGTCATAAATGGTCTCGTAAGGGATTTCTGCATAAGTGAGCACCATGGTCACGGCATCATCCCAGGGTTTGTTGCCCTGCGGGGAATAAACTGCAATTTTGGGCGCTTTTTCAAGCAGAACTGCCTGCATATTTCTGGAAGGACTCGATATTTCTTCAAGAATATCGGAAGTTTTCTGGTCGCTAATCACCTCATACGAGACACCACGGATTTTACATTCCCTGCGGAGTTCTTCGGAATCGGGCAGCAAAAAGGAACCGCCACGATAGTTGAGCAGCCACTGCACTTTGAGGTCTTTGTTGAGCATCCAGTAGGTAATGCCATAGGCTTTTAGGTGGTTGCGCTGACTCTCGGCATCCATAGGGATGAGAATTTGCGATGCAAAAGCTGATGCCGAAAAAAGAAAGAAAATCAACAGCATGCAAAAGCCGGAAAAAGATAAACTCTTTCCGGCTTTTTGAGATTTGATTTTAGTAAAAGGCTCTTCGGAAGAATTCCGGAGAGGAGAAAATATATTGTTAAAAAGGCACGTCGCTGTCGTCATCATTTAAATCATCATTCATCGAGCTTCCGAAGGCTTCATTGGCGCTTGGGAAATGGCTGGTATTAAATCCAAAATCTCCCGAGTCATTGTCATTCATCTTGGAATGAAATTCAGAAGGGGAATCAAAGTCATCTAAGTTATCGAATTTACCTAAATGTCCAAGGAATTTAAGCCTAATATTCTCTAGCCCGCCATTCCTGTGCTTGGCGACAATAAATTCTGCCTGGCCTTCGGTTGGGGAGCGTTCTTCATCATCCCATTCCTCAATTTTATAGTATTCGGGACGGTAAATGAACGACACGATATCGGCATCCTGCTCAATCGCACCCGATTCCCTAAGGTCACTCAAAAGTGGCCTTTTTGAGCCCCCTCTTGTTTCCACTGCCCGCGATAACTGCGATAGCGCAATTACCGGAACGTTAAGTTCTTTTGCCAGAGCTTTCAGGTTTCGCGAAATTGTCGAGATCTCCTGCTCCCTGTTTCCGCCTTTCTGGCTACCACCGGCCGTCATGAGCTGCAGGTAATCAATCACAATTAGTTTGATCCCGTGTTGAGAAGCCAGTCTCCGCGCTTTTGCCCTAAGGTCAAAAATGGAAAGGGAGGGCGTATCATCAATAAAAAGCGGTGCTTTTTCAAGGCCTTTTACCTTGACGTTAAGCTGTTCCCACTCGTGTTTTTCAAGATTTCCGGTACGGAGTTTTTCTGAAGACAGGCCAGTTTCAGAAGAGATCAAACGGGTGATCAACTGTACCGAAGACATTTCCAGGGAGAAAAAAGCCACGGGGATATTTTGCCCTACCGAAATATTTCGGGCCATAGACAGCGTTAAGGCCGTTTTACCCATACCGGGACGGGCCGCGACAATAATCAAATCACTGGGCTGCCAGCCGGAAGTGAGCTTATCGAGCTTTTCAAAGCCTGAAGGAATCCCAGAAAGACCCGATTTATTGGAGATTTCCTGAATTTTTTTCTTTGCCTGCATCACAAGGTCCTGCGCAGTTTCCGAAGATCTTTTGATATTCCCCTGGGTTACCTCATAGAGTTTGGATTCTGCGGTGTCTAAAAGGTCAAAAACGTCGGTGGTTTCATCGTAAGATTCTTCAATGATCTCGTTTGAGATCTTTATAAGGCTACGCTGAATATATTTCTGGAGAATGATCCTTGCATGGAACTCAATATGTGCCGAAGAAGACACTTTTTGAGTGAGTTGAACAAGGTAAAAATCACCTCCCACCTGCTCCAGTTTCTGATCTTTTCGCAATTGATTGGAAACCGTTAATAAGTCGACCGGTTCAGAATTCTCGAACAACTTAAAAATGGCTTCAAAGATATACTGGTGGGCAGATTTATAGAAAACATCGGGATGCAAAATATCGATGATCTCGTCAACTCCTCTTTTATCGATCATCATTGCACCAAGCACAACTTCTTCTAAATCAACAGCTTGAGGCGGAAGCTTCCCTTTCTCGAGATTGATCACATTCCCGGGATTGAAATTATAATTTTTAGGGGCTTTGACTTTTTCCATGTTACGAAAGTAGAGAAATAGAGTATAGAATTCGGCCGCAAACGGCCTTACTTAGTTCACAGGTTATGAACATTTTAACTGTTAACAACTTAGTTTATTTTGTTGATAAGGCCAAAAAAATCCGAAGAGAAGCTCTCCGGATTTTTTCCTGTCTTATGTATTAAGGATTTAACCTTTAAACACCCCCATTTGGGAATATTTGTCCATTCGTTTTTTCACCAATTCATCTGGTGATAAGTTTTTAAACTCGCCATAAGCTTCAGAAATGGCATCCCTGACTATAGAAAATGTCATTTCCCTGTTACTATGGGCACCGCCCACCGGCTCTTTCACGATCTCGTCAATGAGCTTTTGTTTTTTCATATCGCGGGCAGTAAGTTTAAGTGCATCGGCTGCTCTTTCCTTGTACTCCCAGCTTCGCCACAGAATTGACGAACATGATTCGGGGGAGATCACAGAATACCAGGTATTTTCGAGCATAAGAACTTTATCTCCTACTCCAATACCCAGGGCGCCACCACTGGCTCCTTCCCCAATAATCACCACAATAATAGGAACTTTGAGCCTGGTCATTTCAAGGATATTTCGGGCTATTGCCTCTCCCTGGCCGCGCTCTTCTGCTTCAAGACCGGGATAAGCCCCGGGAGTATCTACAAAAGTCACTACAGGGATCCCAAATTTTTCTGCAGATTTCATTAAACGAAGGGCCTTGCGGTAACCTTCGGGATTTGCCATTCCAAAATTGCGGTACTGCCGGGTCTTAGTATTATAACCTTTTTGCTGCCCCACGAACATGTAACTCTGATCACCAATTTTTCCAAGGCCGCCAATCATGGCTTTATCATCTTTTACATTTCGGTCTCCATGAAGCTCGAGGAAAGTCTCACCACAAATGGCATTAATATAGTCTAAGGTATAAGGCCGGTTTGGATGGCGTGAAAGCTGCACCCGTTGCCAGGCAGTGAGATTCTTGTATATTTCTTTCTTGGTTTCGGTGAGTCTCTTTTCGATTTGACGACATGTAGCTGAAACATCAACATCACTTTCCTTACCAATGGCACAAGCTTTCTGGTACTGCTCTTCCAACTCTTTTATAGGTAATTCAAAATCTAAATATTCCATAATGAGTTATGGGTTGTTTTTAATTAGCTTACAAATATAAGAAACTTAAGAGGTAGCTTTTGGCAGTTTTTTGAATTTTCTCCTCGTCTTCAAAAAGCCGTTGAGGAACACGGTAATTAGAATAATTGCCGCCCCGTAATAAAAGCCGGGATCCATGGCCTCATCACTTCCGAAGACCCAGAAAGCCAGAAGAATTCCGTAGACCGGCTCCAGGTTTATGGTGAGCATTACGGTATAAGGACTTAAATGCCGCATAACTGCTACCGAAGCTATAAAGGCATAGGCGGTACAAATGGAAGCCAGAATGAAGAGGTAAGCCCAATCTGTCATTGAAACATTAAAGAACCCGATGCTAAAACCAGTGCTACTGCTACTTCCGAAGAAAGTAAGAACAAGAAGGTAAACACTAATGGCAGCGGTACCGGTAAGGAGTTCGTAAAATGAGATTACAGCGGCGTCTTCCTGCTTTGCCAACTTCCCGTTTATTAGAGAGAAAACCGAAGAAAGAAAAGCCGAGATGAGGGCAAGCAGGATTCCCAGAACATATTCGGTCTCTACCTGAAATATGATGTAGAGCCCGCAAATTACCACTATACCTAAAAGTATCTCATACCAAATCACCCTGCGTTTGTAAAAAACAGGTTCGAGAATAGAGGTAAAAAAAGCACCTGTAGAGAGCAGGGCCAGGGTAATGGAAACGTTAGAGACCTTAATTGCCCCAAAAAATGTTAACCAGTGCAGGGCGATGACCAGCCCGGCGACAAGCATCAGCTTTATTCGCCCCGCTGAAAGTTTCAGGTTTTTTTTCTTCCATTTGATCCAGAGAAAAATAAAGCCACTGGCCAATAGCATACGATACCATACCAAAGGCACGGCATCTAGTGTTATTAATGCACCTAAAACCGCAGTGAACCCCCAGATAAACACAATGAAGTGAAAATGCAGGTAAGCCTTAACTTTATCGCTTAGCATTCCAGAGCAGGTAAACAGCTAAAATTCCGAAGAAAATATTGGGGAACCACACGGCAATCAAAGGTGAGAAGGTACTTTGCTCGGCAATGGTACCAAAGACCTTGTCCATAAAAATGAAAATAAAGGCCAGGGTAATTCCCAGAGCGAGGTTAACCCCCATTCCGCCTCGGCGTTTCATTGAAGAAACCGCAACTGCAATAATGGTAAGTATATATGCTGAAACCGGAAGGCTCCAGCGTTTATAAGCCACAACCTTATACCTGTTTATATTCCCCGAACCACGTCCTTTTTCCTGCTCAATAAAAGCTTCGAGTTCATTGTAGTTGAGTGTCTCTGCCATATAGGAAACAGGTGTAAGCTCATCAAAATCGAAGGGCAGGATGGTGTCTTTTGTCATTTCAGAGATCAACTTATCTCCTTCTTCTCCAATAATCCTTTTATGGTAATTGGTAAGGGTGTAAGTAGAATCTTCTTCATTCAGCTTCAGTCGCGACGCACTTATTTTAAATTTAAGTTTGTTCCCTTCAAAATGCTCAAGAGTAAAATTTTGAGCCGAATTGATTCGGGGTTGAAAGTGAGACGCATAAATAAATTCATTGTCGTTAATCTGCCGGTACACATCACTGGTTTCCTGTACATCGCTACTCCTTTTGAGGTAGGTGTATTTAAATTCATTAAACCCCTTACTGGCACTGGGAGCAAGATACATCCCCAAAATAAGTGCAGCGAAACAAACTATGGTAGAACCAATAATATACGGACGAAGAAAACGCCAAAAGGAAACCCCACTACTCAAAAATGCCACAATTTCGGTATTCTGGGCAAGCTTAGACGTGAACCAAATCACCGAAAGGAACAGGAATAATGGAAAAAGTAAATTGGCGAAGTAGATGGTAAAGTCTATATAATAGTACACCACTTCAAGAAAAGGCACCTCATTCTCCAGGATCTTGTCGATCTTTTCAGCAAGATTTACGGTGATGCCAATAGGAATGAAGAGGAGCAACATTAACACGAATGTGCCCAGGTACCTTTTTAATATATACCAGTCTAGGATCTTCAAATTACAGGCGTTTGTTCATTTGCTGTACCATTTTATTCTTCCAGGAAGCAAAATCCCCGGCTAAGATATGTTTTCTTGCCTCCCGAACCAACCAAAGGTAAAAGCCAAGGTTGTGCATGGTAGCAATTTGCTTGCCAAGCATTTCGTTCACAGTAAAAAGGTGGCGCAGGTAAGCTTTTGTATAAAACGTATCTACGTACGTGGCGCCAGATTCATCTATGGGGCTAAAATCATCTTCCCACTTTTTATTCTTGATATTGATGGTCCCATGAGCAGTAAAGAGCATTCCGTTTCTGGCATTTCTGGTAGGCATCACACAGTCGAACATATCTACTCCCAAAGCTATATTCTCGAGAATATTGATTGGGGTTCCCACCCCCATGAGGTATCGGGGTTTTTCCTTCGGAAGAATGTTTGTTACGACCTCGGTCATGGCATACATTTCTTCTGCCGGTTCCCCTACTGAAAGTCCGCCTATGGCATTGCCCTCTGCTCCTGCTGAAGCAATGTACTCAGCCGATTCTTTCCGAAGGTCTTTATAAGTACTTCCCTGAACTATTGGGAAAAGTGCCTGAGAATACCCGTACTCTGGCGGAGTCTTATCAAGATGAGCAATACACCTGTCTAACCACCTGTGGGTGCGGTGCATCGAATTCTTGGCGTAGCGGTAGTCGCAGGGATAGGGAGTACATTCGTCAAAAGCCATAATAATATCTGCCCCAATGAGCCGCTGAATTTCCATCACGTTCTCTGGCGTAAAATTGTGGTAAGAACCATCAATATGAGATTTGAACCGCACGCCTTCCTCTTTGATCTTCCTCCTGTCGGCCAGCGAATAAACCTGGTAACCACCACTGTCGGTGAGAATATTCCTGTCCCAGTTCATAAACTTGTGGAGCCCGCCGGCTTTTTTTAGGATTTCGGTTTGCGGGCGCAGGTACAGGTGGTAAGTATTTCCCAGGATAATATCGGGGTTCACCTGTTCTTTAAGGTCTTTCTGGCTTATCCCCTTTACAGAAGCCACTGTGCCCACCGGCATAAAGATGGGGGTTTCAATGGTTCCGTGGTCTGTAGTTATCACTCCTGCCCTGGCACTGCTGCCTGAATCGGTAACTGCTAATTCAAATTTCATAAACAATTTTAATGGGCGCAAAGATAGTTATTTTTAGTGGTCAGTGCGCAGGGTAAAACAGGCAGAAAAGTTAGAAGGATGATCAAAGTACCAAGTTACAAGTGCCAAATTACAAGCACACCAGATGCACTTCCCTAATTAGTGTTGACCGGTTTTATGTATTAATTTTCATTATCAAAAATAGTAATTACAGGTCGTTCTTCTGGCTTGAGAGTTGACCAATAATTTATAAACTCTTTAGGATTCCT
>Ga0098069_100755_pt1 | contig 11224 bp, 11 predicted proteins | sample 27_taG_FD_92584 | JGI IMG/M metagenome (GOLD analysis project Ga0098069, IMG submission 92584) | Marine viral communities from Cariaco Basin, Caribbean Sea - 27_WHOI_OMZ | ecosystem: Environmental > Aquatic > Marine > Oceanic | place: Caribbean Sea: Cariaco Basin | collected 2014-11-09 | reverse complement strand
GCCCAGATCGCCCTTGCCGATCGTGCCGCTGGCCATTTCGAGCATGCGGTCGAGGCTCTGCTTGGCCTTGAGGCGCAGCCCTTCCTCGATCTCGATCCGCGGTTCGAGATCGCGCAGGCAGGCGTAGAGCTTTTCCATCGTGTTCAGCGCCATATAGGGGCAGATGTTGCAGCTGCAGTTGCCGTCGGCGCCGGGCGCGCCGATGAAGGTCTTGTTGGGCAGCGCCTTTTCCATCTGATGCATAATGTGCGGCTCGGTCGCCACGATCAGCGTATCGCCCTCGAAGGTCTCCGCGAATTGCAATATGCCGCTGGTCGAACCGACGTAATCGGCATGATCGACGATGGTCGGCGGGCATTCGGGGTGCGCGGCGACCGGCGCATCGGGATGCTGCGCCTTGAGCTTCAGAAGCTCGGTCTCGCTGAACGCCTCATGGACGATGCACACGCCCGGCCACAGCAGCATCTCGCGGTTGAACTTGCGGCTCATATAGCCACCCAGATGCCGGTCGGGGCCGAAGATGATCTTCTGGTCCTCGGGAATCTGGCTGATGATCGTTTCCGCGCTGGAGCTGGTGACGATCACGTCGCTGAGCGCCTTAACCTCGGTCGAGCAATTGATGTAGGTCAGCGCGATATGGTCGGGATGCGCTTCGCGGAAGGCCCTGAACTTGTCCGGCGGGCAGCTGTCCTCGAGGCTGCAGCCCGCGTCCATGTCGGGCAGCACCACGATCTTTTCGGGGCTGAGGATCTTGGCCGTATCGGCCATGAACTTCACGCCGCAGAAGACGATGACATCGGCATCGGTTTCGGCGGCCTTCTTGCTCAATTCCAGACTGTCGCCGACGAAATCGGCGAGGTCCTGGATATCGGCGGTTTGGTAGTAATGCGCGAGAATGATCGCGTTCTTCTCCTTGCGGAGGCGATTGATCTCGGCGAGCAGGTCCTGGCCGGTCGGCAGGTCGGTCTGTGCGGTCATATGGGGTCCCGTATGCTGCGTTTGTGGCGCTTATAGACCGAACGGTCCGTAAGGCGAGGGCGTTCCGTTCAGTCTTGCGGCTCGCCGTCGAAGCGGACGTTCACCGTCACATCGCCATATCCTGCCATCTGCAGCGGGATTGTCAGATTCTGCCGTACCGCATCCTTTGCCGCCTGCCGTGCCAGCGCGAGGACTTCGGGGTTCTTGGCGAAGGCGGCGGCCTTACGCTCTGCCTGCTGCGAATTGTTGCGCGCGAGGTCGGTGCTGGCATCGCGAGTGACATAGGTGCCTTCGGTAAAGGTTGTCTGCGCCGCTTCGTCGAGATTGGGCCGCGAGATCCGCAGCGCCGGCAGCACCACCGAAAGGGTCTCGCTTCCCGCGTCCCACGCGAACCGGTCGCGGTCCATGCTCGACAGGTCGAGCCGGTATTCGACTGTGGCGGGAATGATCGCCGCCTGCCGGCTTTCGAGCAAGTCGATGTTGAGCACGCCGCGGCGATCGACGCTCTCGGCAACGACCTCGAAGCGGCTGGAAAAGACGGTCAGCGAATTCTGCTTCTCGAACGCCAGCATCGCGCTGCCCACCGGGTCGCCTTCTTCTTGGTAGAAAAACGCGCGCCAGCCGAGCCAGGCAACTGCCGCGAGCAGAACGATGACGATCAGCCACGGCACCGCCTGGACACGCGCCAGCGGGCGGTCCTGCCGGACTTCGGGCGCTACCGTGCGCTCGCTTCGTTTCAGATCGTCTGCCATGTCTCGCCCGAACGGGCGACGAGGCCGCGCTGTTCCAGATCGATCAGATGCGCGGTCACCGACATTTCGGCGGCCTTGTGCAGCTTGGGGTCGAGCCCCTTGTACATCTTGGGCACGAAGTCGCTCGCTTCATGCGGCCCTTCGCTCAGCAGCCGGACGATCTGGTTCTCGCGCTGGCGGCGGTGGCCGATCATCCCGCGCACCAGCTGGCGCGGCTTTTCGACCGCTTCGCCATGCGCGGGGTAGAACACCCGGTCCTCGCGCGCGTAGAGCTTGTCGAGGCTCTTCATGTAATCGCCCATGTCCCCATCGGGCGGGATCACGACGCTGGTCGACCAGCCCATGATATGGTCGCCGGTGAACAGCGCACCGCTTTCCTCTAGCGCGAAGCAGAGGTGGTTCGACACGTGTCCGGGCGTAGCAACCGCGGTCAGCGTCCAACCGGGGCCGGTCATCTGTTCGCCATCTTCCATGACCCTGTCGGGTTCATATGTGCGGTCGAACGAGGCATCAGCGCGCGGGCCGTTATCGTCGAGCACCAGCGGGGCGCAGCCGACGATCGGCGCGCCCGTGCGCGCGGCGAGCGTCTTCGCTGCGGGCGAATGGTCGCGGTGGGTATGCGTGCACATGATCGCGCAGACGTGTTCCTCGCCGATCGCGGCATCGAGCGCGAGCAGGTGGTCCTTCTCGTCCGGGCCGGGATCGATCACCGCGCAGCCATCGCCGATACCGACGATGTAGGATTGCGTCCCGGTGTAGGTGTAGGGCGAGGGGTTGGGGGCGAGCACGCGGCGCACCAGCGGTTCGAGCTGCATCGCCTGCCCGGTGGGCCACGGTTTGGGAGGAGGTCCTGCCATGGTCTTGCATATGGGGGTTTGCTTGCGCCATGTCACCACCCGCTATTCGCAAGGGAGAGAGCATGGCCGATCGCATTCTCGTCCTCGACGCGGGGACCACCTCCACCCGCGCGATGATTTTCGCACCCGACGGGACGATGGAAGCGGTCGCCCAGGAGGAGCTGACCCAGCATTATCCGCGCCCCGCATGGGTCGAACACGATGCGTCCGAGATATGGACCAAGACGCTTGCCTGCGCGCGGCAAGTCACTGGCGAGGCGGCCGGTGCGATCGCAGTGATCGGAATCACCAACCAGCGCGAAACGGTCGTCGCGTGGGACCGCCATACGGGCGAGCCGCTGGCCCGCGCCATCGTGTGGCAGGACCGCCGGACCGCGCAGTTCTGCGCCGACATGAAAGGCTATGGCCATGAAGCCGCCGTGCAGCAGCGCACCGGGCTGCTGCTCGACCCCTATTTTTCGGGCACCAAGATGCGCTGGATGCTCGACCATGACGAAACCGTCCAGGCCGCGGCGCAGAACGGGGCGCTCGCCTTCGGCACGGTAGAAAGCTGGCTGGTCTACAAACTGTCGGGCGGCGCGCATCTGAGCGATGCAAGCAATGCCAGCCGCACGCAGTTGCTGGCGCTCGACGGGGCGCAGTTCGACGAGGATCTGTGCGAACTGTTCGGCGTTCCGCGTGCGGCGCTGCCCGAGGTCGTCGATACGCACGGATCATTGGCGACGAGCGAGGCCAAATGGCTCGGCAGGGCGATACCCATCTGCGGCCTGGCGGGCGATCAGCAAGCGGCCACGATCGGGCAAGGCTGCCTCGGTTTCGGCGAAACCAAGGCTACCTACGGCACCGGCGCTTTCGTACTGACCAATATGGGGCAGGCGATTCCGCGGTCGGACCACCGCCTGCTGGGTACCGTGCTCTACCAGCAGGATGGCGTCAGGACCTATGCGATCGAGGGGTCGTGTTTCGTTGCGGGCAGTTTGGTCCAGTACCTGCGCGACCAGCTCGGGCTGATCGGCAGCGCTGCGGAAACAGAGGAGCTGGCCCGTTCGATCGAAGATAGCGGCGAGGTGGTGATCGTGCCCGCTCTGGCCGGGCTGGGCGCTCCGCACTGGAAGCCCGATGCGCGCGGCGTGATTTCGGGGCTCAGCTTCGCCAGCGGGCGGGCGCAGATCGCGCGCGCGGCGCTCGAGGCGATGGCGCACCAGACGCATGACTTGGCAAGCGCCTTTGCGGCCGATGGGGCGCCCTGGTGCCGGCTCAACATCGATGGCGGTATGAGCGTCAACGACTGGATGGCGCAGGACCTGGCGAATATCCTCGACCTGCCCGTCGAACGGCCCGATTTCGTCGAGACCACGGCGCTTGGCGCGGCGATCCTTGCAGCGGTCGGCTGCGGATTGTTCGCCACGCTCCTTGACGCGGCGCCGGCGATGCGCGGCGGCACGCGGTGCTTTGCTGCCGAAATGGCGAAGGATGTACGCGACGCGCGGCTGGCGCGCTATGCCAAGGCGCTGGCCGCGGCCTGATCAGCCGCGCGCGAAGGCCGCGGTGATGCGTCCGCGCAGTTCTTCCACCGGTGGCTCCCCGGCGTTTGTGCGCCATTCGCGGTCGAGTCGGGCAACGCGTGCATGCAGCGCCTCGCCCTCTTCGATCAGCGCCCGCGTGGCGGGCTCCAGCAGCGCGAGATTGTCCGCATCTGCAGGGGGCTCGTCGGGCAGCCGCCCGCTGCGGGCCAGCTGGCCTGCAGACAGTTCGCCGGAGCGATAGGCCCGCTGGTTGAGCAGCCAGGCAAGCACATGCATTAACCGCGTGGTCGTGCGCAGGCCCTCGATCGACAGCGCGACGCGCGTCAGATCGTCGGGCTGGACCGCGGTGTCAGTCCGCCGCAGATCGAACACGGTGCGCGCGTCATCGGCAAGCACGAGCGCTTGCGAATACAGTTCTTCGATAATTTCGCAGTTGATGTCGCGTGTGGGCATGGATGCACCCTACGCCCCGGCCGGGGGGCTCGCCACTGCGTTTACCATGGCAGTCTTGCGATGGGACGCCTTGCGGCGAAGTCGTTGTGATCAGGCGATTATATCGGGGATCAGCACGTCCTCGATCGCCGCGATGCGGTCCCTCAGAGCCAGTTTGCGCTTTTTAAGGCGGGCCATTTGCAGCTGGTCGACGAAGCCGCTCTGCGCGCCGGTCTGGATCAGCGCCGCAATCGCGACGTCGAGATCGCGGTGCTCGCTGCGGAGCAGGGCCAGCCGTTTGCGCAGTTCCTGTTCGTTCACGCGAACCTTTCCCGGATGATCGCCCTTCGCGACCGTTTCGCCGCATGGCCCCAACTCTGCGTTTTGTAAATCGGCAATCCTGTGGTTTGATACTCCCCTGCGGCGCGTGCCGCGCAAGCGCACGAGTCGCTCCAGAGGTCGCACAACCGTCTAGGAGACAATTCGATGCACTCATCCCATGTCGACGCGCTCAAAGCCAAGCACGCCGGGCTCGAGGCTCGCCTGCACGAAGAAGAAATCCGGCCTGCGCCTGACATTGCGATGATCCGCCAGATCAAGAAGCAGAAGCTGCGGATCAAGGAAGAGATCGCGTCGAGCTGATCGGATCTTTCGGGAAGCGGGGATTGGCATCCCGCTTCCGCCCCCCCATCAATTTGCTATAGGCTGCAGCCATGACAGCTGCAGCCTCCGCCCGCCAGATCCTTACCCGCCTGCACGAGGTGATGGCCGGGCGCACGCATGCGCAATACAAGCTCGACCGGGTGGTCGAGATCATCGCCGAGAGTCTGTCGAGCGAGGTCTGCTCGATCTACCTGCTGCGCGAAGGCGCGCTGGAGCTTTATGCGACGCAGGGCCTCAATCCCGAAGCAGTGCATGTGACGCGGCTGGCCGTGGGCGAGGGGCTCACCGGCACGATCGCGAACAATATCGAGACGCTCAATCTGGCCGAGGCCAAGGCGCATCCCGATTTCGCCTACCGCCCCGAAACGGGCGAGGAACAGTTCCACTCCTTCGCGGGTGTCCCGATCGTCTACCGCGAACGGGCGGTCGGTGTCCTGTGCGTCCAGCATGTCGATCCGCGGCGCTATGAAGATGTCGAGATCGAAGCTCTGCAGACCACCGCAATGGTGCTGTCGGAACTGATCGCACACAAGGAACTGGTCGACGGCGAGAGCGTGATCGACCTCGAGATATCGCATGTGGAAAACGACATCCTCGAAGGACTGCCGCTGGTCAAAGGACTCGCGGCGGGGCAGGCGGTGTTTCACCAGCCGCGGATCGAGATCGACCAGGTCGTGGCGGAGGATGTCGAGGCGGAACGCCAGCGTGTGTACCGCGCCTTCGACAAGATGCGCGACCAGATCGATGCGCTCGCGCGCGAGCCCGAATTCGGCAAGGGCGGCGAACATGTCGAGGTGCTCGAGACCTACAAGATGTTCGCCTATGACGAGGGTTGGAGCCGGCGCATCAATGAGGCGATCGACAGCGGGCTGACAGCCGAGGCGGCGATCGAACGGGTGCAGCAGCGTACGCGGATGCGCATGCGCGAGATCGACGATCCGCTGCTGGCCGATCGCATGCACGATCTCGAGGATCTGTCGAACCGGTTGCTGCGGATCGTCTCGGGACAGTTGGGCACGGCGGCGACGCAGGGTCTGCGGCGCGACACGGTGCTGTTCGCACGCAATCTGGGGCCGGCGGAACTGCTCGAATATGACCGGCGCCGGCTCAAGGGCGTAGTGCTGGAGGAAGGTTCGCTCACCGCGCATGTCGTGATCGTGGCGCGTGCGATGGGGGTGCCCGTGCTCGGCCGCGTATCGGGACTGCGCACCCGCGTGGCCGAAGGCGACGAGGTGATCCTCGATGCCGATCACGGCACGGTCACGCTCAGGCCCAACCAGCAGGTGCTCGAGGCGTTCGAAACGCGCTTCGCCCGCTCGCGCGAGAAGCAGGCCGCCTATGCCGAATTGCGCGATGTCGAACCCTTCACGCGCGATGGAACCCGGATCACGGTGATGATGAATGCGGGGCTGCGCGACGACATGAGCGCGCTCGCGATGAGCGGGGCCGACGGGGTCGGCCTGTTCCGAACCGAGTTCCAGTTCCTGGTGTCCTCCACGCTGCCGCAGCGCGACCGCCAGATGCGGCTCTACCGCGACGTGCTCGACGCGGCGGGAGACAAGCCGGTGATCTTCCGCACCGTCGATATCGGCGGCGACAAGGCGGTCCCCTATCTCGACACGGCGGTGGCCGAACGCGACGAGAACCCCGCGATGGGCTGGCGCGCGCTGCGCCTGTCGCTCGAGCGCGAGGGCCTGCTCAAGGCTCAGGCCCGCGCGCTGCTCGAAGCTGCGGCGGGGCGGTCGCTGTCGGTGATGTTCCCGATGGTCAGCGAACCGTGGGAATTCGATGCGGGCAAGAAAGTGTTCGAAGACCAGCTCGCGTTCCAGCGCGACAGGCGCAGGCAGGTCCCCGAAACGATTCGTTATGGCTGCATGCTCGAGGTGCCGGCGCTGGCCGATATGCTCGACGTGCTGCTGCCGAAGCTGTCCTTCGTGTCGGTGGGCACCAACGACCTGACCCAGTTCCTCTTTGCGGCGGATCGCGCCAATCCCAAGCTGGCGGAGCGTTACGACTGGCTGAGTCCGGCGATCCTGCGCTTTCTTGCCCGGGTGTCGCGATCCTTCGTCGGCCACGATGTCCAGCTTGGCGTGTGCGGCGAGATGGGCGGACGTCGGCTCGAAGCGCTGGCGCTGCTGGGTATCGGCTATCGCCGGCTTTCGATCACTCCGGCCGCGGTCGGTCCGATCAAGGAACTGGTGCGCAAGGTCGATCTGGGCGAGCTTACTGCGCAGATGAGCCGCTGGCTTGCCGCCCCGCCGCCGGATATGCGCGGCGCCTTGCAGCAATGGGCCGGTGAACGGGATATCGAGGTTGAATGATTTCACCGCGAAAGCGGCTCTTTTCGTCGGTCGTGCGCATCTGTGCTATGATGCGTGCTTGACAGGGCTGCCCGCGCTTCGCTTTGCCTGCGTCAAGACAACATGCGGGTAAACCGCAGGTTCGCATTATCGGGGATCGCATGAGCGACGAAGAATACCTTGAAGAGGAAGTGGTTACGCACACCGGTGTCGGCGCACGGCTCAAGGCCGCGCGCGAAGAGCGGGGGCTCGATCTGACGCAGGTTGCCGCGGAGACCCGGATTCCGCAGCGCCACCTGCTCACCATCGAAAATGGTGCGCTGTCGGACTTGCCCGCGCGCACCTACGCCGTGGGTTTTTCGCGCACTTATGCGCGGCTCGTCGGGCTCGACGAACGCGAGATCGTCGATCAGGCGCGCATGGAACTCGCCGAAGACGAAGAACGCACCGCTTCGCCAGACAAGTTCGAGCCGGGCGATCCGGCACGGGTGCCGGGCCGGGGACTGGCGTGGTTCGCGCTGTTCGCGGGGATCCTGCTGATTGGCGGGATATACGCCTTCTACAGCAGCTATTTCGCTCCGGGCCTCGGCCCGGCACCCCTCGAGGCGCCCGAAGACCGCACAGCATCCGCCGCACAAGAGAATGATGCTGCGCCGCGCCAGGCGGCAGCGTCCGCTGCATCGGGCCCGGTCGTCTTCACCAGCGAAATGGACGGGACCTGGGTCAAGTTCTACGATGCCAATGGCGAACGTCTCTACGAAGCGCAGATGGATGCCGGCGACAGCTTCACGGTGCCCAGCGATGCCGAAGGGCCGCAAGTGTGGACCGGGCGTCCCTATGCCCTGGCGATCACGGTCGGCGGCCGGTCGGTGCCCAAGCTTTCCGAAGAGGACGAAGTGATCAAGAACGCACCGATCACCGCCGAAGCGCTGCTGGCACGGGGCCAAGACGGTGCTGCACCCGCGCAGCCCGCCGCAGCCGCCGCTGGCGAGGGTTAACGAACCCTGCTTTGTTAAGGGGATAAGCGCGCCTCGCGCCCTCGACAGCGACGCGGCGCTAGGGCAGTTTTCTTCCGCTACCGATTTTCCACCAGGAGCCCTCGATGACTTTCGCATCGCTCGCCCGTAACCTGTCGTTCTTCGGCGCCGGTTTCGCCCTGCTTGCCACGGCCACACCCGCCTTGCCGCAGGACGGCAACGACGAAGCGCGCCTGCGCCGGCTGGAAGCCGAAGTGCGCGCCCTGCAGCGCACGGTATTCCCGGGCGGCGACGGCCGTTTCTTCGAGCCCGAGATCAGCGCCCAGCCAGCGACCCGCCCAAGCACCACCGGGTCATCGACCACTGCAGTGACCGATATCCTCGCCCGGCTCGACGCGCTCGAAGCGCAGCTCCAGCGGCAGACCGCGCAGAACGAGGAAAACGCCAATGCGCTGCGTCAGTTGACCGAACGCATCGACGCTCTGGAAGCCTCGGGTACCCGTACCACTGCAAGCGCACCGGCCGGTAGCATGTCCGCGACGACGGGCAGCGTTGGCGCCGCGCGAACGGTCGCGGCGACACAGGCGTCGGGCCCCAGCGCGGAACGGCTGGCCGCAGTGCAGGCGATTGCCAAGCCGCAGACCGAGGATCCGGCAGACGACGAATACTCCTACGGTTTCCGTCTGTGGGATGCCGGCTTCTTCCCCGAAGCGCAGCAGCAGCTGACCATGTTCGTCGAACAGCACCCGGATCACTGGCGCACGACCTATGGCCGCAACCTGCTCGGGCGCGCCTATCTGGACGACGGCAAGGCCAAGGAAGCCGCGCCCTGGTTCCTCAAGAACTACCAGGAAGACAAGACGGGCGCCCGTGCCGGTGACAGCCTGCTGTATCTGGCCGAGGCGATGATCGCGCTCGACGACACCCGCCGCACCTGCATCGCGCTGGCCGAATTTTCCGAAACCTATCCCGCACTGGCCGCCGGCCGCCTGCAGGGTCAGTATGAAGCCAATCGCGCCAAGGTGACCTGCGATTGACCCGGCGATCGACCCGCCGCTGCTAGCGCGCTTCAGGGCCGATCTTGCCGCCATTCGCCCGGAAGGCAAACTGGGCCTGGCGGTGTCCGGTGGTCCCGACAGCATGGCCTTGCTGGGTCTTGCAGCCGCGAGCTTCGATGGTGCGGTCGAGGTCGCGACCGTGGATCACGGCCTGCGGGAAGAGGCTGCCGAGGAGTGCGCGCTGGTCGAGCGCGTATGCGCAGAGCGGTCGATCCCGTGCACGACGCTGCGAATCACCGTGGCAGAAGGCAATCGCCAGGACCGCGCGCGCGCGGCGCGTTACGCAGCGCTGGGCCACTGGGCGGGCCAACGCGGCCTTGCTGCCATCGCGACCGCGCATCATGCGGACGACCAGGTCGAAACGCTGTTGATGCGGCTCAACCGGGGGAGCGGGCTGGCCGGTCTCGCGGGCATTCGCGCGCGAGCGGAAATCGAGGGCTGTCCCGTCCCCGTCTTGCGCCCACTGCTGGGCTTCACGAAGGGTGAGCTGCAAACCGTCGTGGGCTGTCTAAGCCTGCCCGTGGTTCAGGACCCGAGCAATCGCGATGACCGATACGATCGGGTGCGGATCCGGCAACAGATCGCCGGAGTGGACTGGATCGACTGCAAGGCATTTGCCCGCAGCGCCGCACACCTGTCCGAAGCGGAGCAGACCCTGGAGTCACTGGCCGAAGAACTCTGGAATGCCGCGGCTGTCGAAAGCGGGCAGAAGGTCGAAATTCGAGTCCCGTCACAGCCCGATCTTGCCGCGAGGCTGATCGCAAGGGCAGTGCGGACCCTGGGCGGGACGGTTTCCAAGGGGGAGGCGCAGGCGTTCTTCAAAACGATGGGTACGCGCGGCAACATCGGCGGCGTGCTGATCGAACGACGCTCGGACCGGTACGTCTGTACCCCCGAACCGCCGCGTCGCGGCGGGTAGCGCGATCAGATGATGGCGTCGCCCAGGCCCAGCCGTGCGCCGTCGGTGATCACGATCTTGTCACCCTCTTTCGCAATCGCGAAAAGCCGCTCGGCGATGGGATCGGGCACGCCGATGCATCCGTGGCTGGCGTATCCGTTCTCAACTTCGCTGCCGCCGTGGATAGCCACGCCGTCGCTCGTCAGGAACATGCTCCACGGCATCGGTGCGTTGCCGTATTTCTCCGACACGTTGTGGCGCTGCTTCCACAGGATCGGGAAGACACCGGTCGGCGTGGGATGCTCATTGGTACCCAGCAGCACGGCGGCGGCACCGATTTCGTAGCCGCCACGGAAGATCGAAATGACCCGCGCCTGTAGGTCGACCGTCACCAGCAGCGGGCCTTCGGGCACGCCTTCGTCGTCCCAGTGCCACTCGCCATAGCGGATCGGACCGTCGATCGGCAGCACGCGGCGCACGGTGTAGAGGCGTTTCGCATCGGCGACCGCCTTGGCGGCAATCGCGCCATGCGGGGCAAGCGGCTTGGCGACAGGCTGCGGCGCAGCCCGTTCGGTCGTCATGACCTCGCTCTCCGCGGTCGCGCTGCCGCCGATGGCGATGCCGGAGAGCACCAGCGCAGCCGCGACTGTGCCCCCGCCAATCCATTTCAGAATGACATCCATGCGCACCTTATGCGCATAAAGAGGTGAATTTTCCACCTATGCCTGCCGCCGCGTGCCGTTTTCGCACACTCGGCACCGAACCCTTAACGCGAGAGGTCGG
>Ga0098069_100754_pt1 | contig 11249 bp, 7 predicted proteins | sample 27_taG_FD_92584 | JGI IMG/M metagenome (GOLD analysis project Ga0098069, IMG submission 92584) | Marine viral communities from Cariaco Basin, Caribbean Sea - 27_WHOI_OMZ | ecosystem: Environmental > Aquatic > Marine > Oceanic | place: Caribbean Sea: Cariaco Basin | collected 2014-11-09 | reverse complement strand
TTATTTACTATTTTATTTACTGTTAAATGAGGCTTGTCCATGACTCCACTTACCGCACTCTCTCCAATCGATGGCCGTTACGCATCTAAAGCCGACAGCTTGCGTCCTTATCTATCTGAATTCGGTCTGATTAAAGCCCGCGTTACCGTCGAGATTCGTTGGTTGCAGTCATTGGCAGATAATAGCGCAATTGGTGAATTAGCAGCGTTTGATGCCGATACCAATGCCTTTTTAAACAGCATCGTTGATAACTTTAGCGAAGCGGACGCGCAAGCGATTAAAGATATCGAAGCGACCACCAACCATGATGTAAAAGCGGTTGAATACTTTATCAAAGATAAATTCCGCGGCAATCAACAATTAGAAGACAGCTTGGAGTTTATTCATTTCGCTTGTACCAGTGAAGATATCAATAACTTGTCATACGCATTGATGCTAAAAGACAGCCGCGAAATTGTGGTTGCAAAAATGCAGCAAGTGACCGATAGCATTGTTGATTTGGCGATTACTCATGCTGACCAGCCAATGCTATCACGCACGCACGGTCAAACGGCCAGTCCAACGACGCTCGGTAAAGAAATGGCAAACGTTGCTTATCGCTTAGCCCGTCAAATCAAGCAAATTGGGCAAGTAGAGCTACTCGGTAAAATCAATGGCGCTGTTGGTAACTATAATGCGCACTTCTCAGCCTATCCTAATATTGATTGGCAAACTCATGCTGAGCAATTTATCAATGAGCGTTTAGAATTGACCTTTAACCCGTACACCACGCAAATTGAGCCGCACGATTATATCGCTGAGTTGTTTGATGTGGTCAGACGCTTTAATACTATCTTGATCGATTTTAACCGTGATATTTGGCAATATATTAGCTTAGGCTATTTTAAGCAGCGCCTAAAAGACGGTGAAGTAGGTTCTTCTACTATGCCGCATAAGGTCAACCCAATTGATTTTGAAAACTCAGAAGGTAACTTAGGCGTGGCGAACGCGATGCTTGCACATTTGGGTGAAAAACTACCAATTTCACGTATGCAGCGCGATTTATCAGACTCGACTGTACTGCGTAATATCGGTGTTGGGCTGGCGCAAAGTATGATTGCTTATGATGCGTGCCTAAAAGGCGTTGGTAAACTTGAATTGAATGCACAGCGTTTAAATGACGACTTAGATAATGCCCAAGAAGTATTGGCTGAGCCGATTCAAACGGTCATGCGTCGTTACCGTGTTGAAAACCCGTACGAAAAACTTAAAGCCTTGACCCGTGGCAATGCGATGACACGTGAGGCCATGCTGACTTTCGTAGAAAGCGATGAATTATCTGCGGTTTCAGATAGCGATAAAGCGCGCCTACGTGAGCTGACGCCGGCGACTTATACTGGTAATGCCGCTGAGCAAGCTCGCACGATTAAAGACTGGATTGCTAAGCTTTAATCTCTGATCAAGCTTAAAGTAGCTAGCGGACATATTTTGAAATAGATATAAATGAGTAGGACAGCCTATTCATTTATATTAAGAAAAACATTAACCTTACCTACTATTACTTGTCTTAAAAGACAGTTAGTTAATGGGTAAGGTTTTATTTTTTATCTTTTTTATCATCGTCATCACTATCGCCCGGTATGATAGCTTTACCGACCGCCACAGTACCTTTGACCACGCCTTTGGTGGTTTTATAAGCGATTTTAGCTGGCACGGTCACAACCTTGTGCACACAAGCTTGTAATAAAAATACGCTGGCGATAATAACGATAAAATGTAATTTTTTCATAAACTTCCTACGATTGATGAGGTGTTCTGACAGCAACTATTCATACGGTAATACTCGCTATCAGCTAGGCGATAATCATAAACCATTAAAACTTTCCTATAAAGCATCTCTTGTTATTTCTCTTATACCCATTTTTAGACATGGATTTATCAATGACCACAATTCCTCTTTGCTTGCCCGACTCTCTCACGCCTGAGCAGTTTTTAAGCGAATATTGGCAAAAAAAACCGCTCCTTATTAAACAAGGCTTACCGCAGCTAATTGGCATGTTTGAGCCAGACGATATGCTTGGCCTTGCTATTGAAGAAGACGCGGCTGCACGCCTGCTCACTCAAGCCGCTACTAAGCAAGACGGCCTAGCGCAATGGCAACTTAAAAAAAGTCCCTTAACTGAAAGCGATTTTGACAATCTGCCAGAGCAATGGACCGTACTGGTGCAGAATTTAGAGCAATGGTCGCCTGAGCTTGGGCAATTGTGGCAAGCATTTGACTTTATTCCGCAGTGGCAACGCGACGATATCATGGTGTCTTATGCGCCAAAGGGCGGCTCAGTCGGCAAGCATTATGACGATTACGATGTGTTTTTAGCGCAAGGCTATGGTCAGCGTCGTTGGCAGCTCGGCAAATTTTGTGATAAAAACACTGAGTTTGTCGCCGATGAGCCTATCCGCTTGTTCGATGATATGGGCGAGATTATTTTTGACGAAATACTAGAAGCGGGTGATGTGCTTTATGTACCGCCGAAATTATCGCACTTTGGCGTCGCGCAAGATGATTGCCTAACCTTTTCGTTTGGCTGTCGTCGTCCAAACTTAATGCAAATTATTGATAGTCTGGCTGATATTGCTACCAACGATAGCGATTTATTTATTCCCATGTTACTGCCACAAGTACTACAAGCGTCGGGTGAATTGACAGCAAGCAGTATCGAGGCGATTAAAGACCAGCTCTTACAAATGCTGCAATCTGAGCGCGGCAACGATATCATTCGTCAAGCGGTATCTGAAGTGGTTAGTAAACGCCAGTATGATGCGCTGGTGCCAGAAGAAACGCTAGATACTGATGAGTTGATGCAGGCCCTATCAGAAGGCGCGACATTACAAGCCGACTATAGCAATCGATTGCTGTATAGCCAAACCAATGATGGCGTGACGCTATATGCCAACGGTCAGCGCCTTGATGGTTTGGATGCGGAAGCGGCCGCTGTGCTAATGCGTTTAACCAATGGTGAGCATTTACAAACTCAAGATGTTAAGGGTATTGACCCAGACGATTTGAGCGAATGGTTAGAGAATGGTTGGGTGTGGCTAGATTACGCTGAGTAATATAATACCTATAACCACTCACTAATTATGAGTGTTGTTGAAAAATTCACCTTGAAATAAGCTGGCTATTTGTCAGCTTATTTTATGTCACCCCTTTTTTATACCGCGCCTTTTTTATAACGGCTCATGCCAGCAATGACTGTTTCTTCAATCACTCTATCGTCGCCAAGCATCATCAGCACAAATAACTGCTCATCGAGTGATTTCGTCTGCGTCATTCGGCGCGCGAGTAGCTCTGTCGCGCCCATGTCTATTATCACAAAATCCGCTTCTTTATTTGGCATAAAATTACCGATTTTATCGTCTAATAATAGCGACTGCGCGTTACCTAAAGTAATCTGATACAAGCCTTGATGCGAGGATAACGGTTTGTTTTGTAATTGTTGCACTTTATAAGCTTCCGATAACGTGGTCAGCATCGACAAACTGGTTCCGGCGCCGACGTCGGTAGCGATACTGACACCGGTATAGCGTAAAGTCTTAGACAAATCAAACAGACCACTACCCAAAAACAAATTGGACGTTGGACAATGGGCGATTTGTGTACCAGTATCACGTAGCACCTCATACTCTGGGGTGTCAAGATAAATACCATGCGCTAAAGTAGTACGCCTTCCCAGTAACCCCAAATCATGATAAACGTCGAGATAGCCCGTATGTTTGGGATAAAGCTCACGTACAAAGGCAATTTCAGTAAGGTTTTCGGCCAGATGCGTTTGCAGATATACACTCTCATAGCTGCGATATAACTCGCCCGTCATTTGCAGCTGTTTTGGCGTCGAGGTGATGGCAAATCTTGGCGTAATCGCCACATGTTGACGCCCGCGCTCATGCCATTTATCAATGATATTTTGCGAATCACGGATACCTTGCTCAGTCGGTACACACAAATTCTCGGGCGCATCTTGATCCATCAGTACATTACCGGTAATCATGCGCGTATTTAGGCGAGTACTTTCTTCAAAAAACGCTTCAACCGACTCAGGATGACTGGTCGAAAACACCAAAGCGCTGGTCGTACCATTGGCAAGTAGCTGGTTTAAAAAGAACTTTGAGGTATCATGCGCAACCTGTGGGTCACTAAAATTGGCTTCGGTGATAAAGGTGTAATTATTGAGCCAATCGAGCAATTGCTCACCAAAAGCGGCAATCATATCTATCTGAGGATAGTGGACATGAGTATCAATAAAGCCTGGCATGATAAGCTTGTCTTGATAATCGTGAATCTCTACGGGCACTTTGCCCTCTTGCGCGTGACTACTGGCATATCGCGCCATGATCACATTTTTACTGCCATAATCTAGCACGCGACCACTCACATCATCGACGACCAAAGCACCTTCGGCAATATACTCAGGATAAACATTAATACCTGCGATTACAGGGCGCAATATGACGTTTTTATCAACCACTGGTAGTGTTGCATCATTGGCATGTATATCATTTGTGTTTGTATCACTGTTGTTGGTGCTTTTTTCTCTCTTAGCCAGATTGTCTTCGGTCAGATAATGCAGCAGTCGTGCTTGATAAATATGTATGGTCATAAAGGCGTCTCACCTAAATAGAGTAAAAGGCAATAAAGTTTTATTGCTAACTGTTCGCTTTAAATAACATTTATGCTTGATGATATAGCTGCAAAATTTGACTGGCGATAGATACAGCAACTGCCATTGGTTGTTTACCGCCAATCTCAAGGCCAATTGGCATCGTTACCGTATCAACGACTTTTTCGCTATAACCGCGCTGTAGCAACTTTTCTCTAAAGCGCTTGGCTTTGGTTGCCGAGCTAATACAGCCGATATAAGGCCGCGCATTGCTTTCCTTTAATGCAGTCTTTGAATCAGTAGCTAGCAAACAATCTAAAGCTGCGCGCACCAAGTCAAAATCAAGACTGTGATCATGGGTCATGATTAAAATAAAATATTGCGTGCCTTTATTTGTAGATAGCCTGCGAGCGCCATTAGCTAGAAATGGGCGAATAAAATCAACCGGATCGTCGTCAATATGTACACGAATATGCGCTGGTAATTGGTCATTCACCTGTCCGTCCGCTGTGCCAGATTCAGCGCTTAGATAACGCTCAAACATCTCAGAGCGACTGTCTATCCAGTCCACTTGACATGGCAGCTCAGCCAGTATGCTCATTAATGCGGCAGCTACGTGCCCGCCCCCAAAAACCAATAGCGACATCGGCGGTGTCAAATGAAAGCATTCAAACATCACCGTCACGCTACCACCGCAGCACTGTGCTAACTTAGCGCCCAATGGATAATGTTTGCTGTAGACTGCTTCACGGCGTACCGCTTGTGCTTTTGTAGACCTGCCTGCTTTTAATGGTTGAGAGGAGGCTTTCGAATTATTTGGCTCAAGCTCGCCATTTAATAGTTGCCGCGCTGTTAGCGTCACATCATGCTCTAAACTCCCACCGCCCAGCGTATCGCAGCAGTCATCGAGCGTGACAATCATTTTAGACTGTAGTTCGCGAGGTGCCGAACCATTGACGGCAACGACCGTCGCCAATACATGGGCAACCCCCTGCTGCTGATATTGCGCCAGTCCCTCATACCATTTCGTTGGTGGCATCGGCGTGATAAGTGACTTATTCACTATGAGCTGGTCCACGAGCTGTTGAGACGTTGGGGTTTTCTATCGCCTCAGGCTCTTCATCAAACAATTGACCTTCAGACGCAGGCGGTTCGATATCTTTACCATGCGCTACTTGCTGCGGCAGTACGCGATCGTCATCAATGCCCCAGTCATCGTCAGCTGGTGTTAAGCTTTCAATGGTTTCGGTATCTGGTTTAGAAGCGATTTCCCACGCTTGACCTTGTAGACGCATGACGGCTTTTAGTACGGCCTCTGGCGTTGCAGGCATGGTCAGCTCTGGGTTCTGCTTATAATCACCCAAGCTTGCGATGGCATTATTAATCGCACACCAAACGCTCGCTGCTAGCATAAACGGTGGCTCACCAACGGCTTTAGAATTATAAATGGTCTGCTCTTCATTTTTACGATCAAACAGTTTGACGCGCCATTGTTTAGGCAAATCATGTGCCGTAGGAATTTTATAATTAGCGGGGCTGTTAGAAGCAAGCGTGCCTTTTTTATCCCAAATAAGCTCCTCAGTGGTCAGCCAGCCCATACCTTGCACAAAGCCTCCTTCAATCTGACCAATATCAACTGCAGGATTAATCGATTGTCCGACATCATGCAAGATATCACAGCGCAGCACTTTGTACTCTCCCGTCAAAGTGTCAATCTCAACTTCTGCGCAGGCAGCGCCCAAGGCAAAGTAAAAAAACGGTCGACCCCACGCTTTTGAGCGGTCGTAAAATATCTTGGGCGTTTTGTAATAGCCGGTCGAAGACAAGCTGATACGGTGCTGATAAGCGAGCAAGACAAAATCTGCAAAGGTAAGCACTTCTTTAGTACCGATATGAACGTGATTGCGCTCAAAACGAATATCTTCGGCGTTTACTTGAAAATGCTCGGCAGCAAACTCAAGCAAACGATTTTTAATGGTGATACAGGCATTTTGCGCTGCTTTACCATTCATATCCGTACCCGATGAGGCAGCAGTCGGCGAGGTATTTGGCACTTTATCGGTGCGAGTAGCTGTGGCTTTGACGGTATCTAAATCGACATCAAATTCATTAGCAACGACTTGGGCAATTTTAATATATAACCCTTGACCCATCTCGGTGCCGCCATGATTGACTTGAATCGTGCCATCGGTATAAATAAGTACCAAAGCGCCAGCTTGATTGAGGGTTTGCACGGTAAATGAGATACCGAATTTCACTGGCGTTAACGCTAGACCCCAGCGTTTATCATTGCCTTCAGCTTCAGCCTTTTTATTTGCTTCGATAATTTGCTGACGGCGCTTATCGTAATCGCTATCCTCTGCGAGTGTCTGCATAAGAGTCGCCAAATCAAAATGCTCAATCGGCTGACCATAATGGGTGCTTTGACCATTTTGATAGAGATTTGCCAAACGCACGTGCAACGGATCCTTTCCTAAGGTATAGGCGATATGATCCATCATATATTCTGCGGTTAGCAAACCTTGTGGCCCGCCAAAACCGCGATAAGCGGTGTTAGATACCGTATGGGTCTTGCAGCGGTGACCTGCTATCTGCGCGGCTGGATAATAATAGGCATTATCACAATGAAACATCGCCCGATCGACAATAGCATCGGACAAATCAGGCGAATAGCCACATAGTCCTGCTAGCTGCATATCGACGCCAAGTACTTTTCCGTCCTCATCGACGCCGACCTCATAGCGATTGGAAAACTCGTGCCGTTTACCAGTCACCACCATGTCATCTTGTCGATCTAAGCGCATACTGACTGGCATATTTTGGCGCTTAGCCACGATAGCGCACAGGCACGCCCACGCCGCAGCTTGCGTTTCTTTACCGCCAAAGCCGCCGCCCATTCTACGGACAATGGTAGTCACCGCATGAAAGGGTAAATCGACTACTTCAGCGACCAGTTGCTGCACTTCGCTTGGATGCTGCGACGACGTATAAACTTCAAGGCCGCCATCATCACAAGGCACAACGTAAGATACCTGCCCCTCAAGATAAAAATGCTCTTGCCCAAGCATATGAATATGCCCTGCAATACGCGTCGGTGCTGATTTTAGCTCAGCTTGCGTATCACCGCGCTGCATAAAGTGGCTCGGCCGTATAAACTGCTCTTGCTCTAATGCGTCATCGATAGTCAAAATGGCTGCTAATGGCTCATATTCTATCAGCGCATTCAGCACTGCCTTTTTGGCCGCACGATGACTGGTTGCGACAACCGCAAACAAGGTTTGACCGACGTATTCGGTGACTTTATCTGCCATTAATGGATCGCCATCGAACACGGGCCCGATATCAGTTTTGGCAGGTAAATCTTGAAAAGTAATGACATCGACTACCCCATCGGCCGCCCATACTGCACTCAAATCCATATGTAAGATACGGGCATGGGCGTGAGTGCTTTTACCAATCGCTACATGCAGGGTGCTTTGTGGTTTTAGCATGTCATCGACGTAGGTAGCCGTTCCCATCACATGGCTGATAGCACTGTCATGTTTGACTCCCGTACCGATTTTATTTTTTGGCGGGCGCTGTCGGCGTATACTATAACTGTCAAATAGTGAAGAATGATGGCTCATAGTGTCTCTTCCTTGTATTCTTTACAAATGGCGATAAACGTTAAGCGCTCGCAGGTTGTATATCCGCGACCAATTGCTTGGCGCATTTAATCATTAAGCGCTGCACGACATGCATACGATACTCACGACTGGCTCTAACGTCCGTCATGGGCGAGACATCTAACGCCAACTTTTGCGCCGCTGCTTCAAAACTGGCAACCTCAACAGATTGTCCAATCAGCATTTCCTGACAATTTGTCGCTAATAAAGGAATCGCCGCCATACCGCCAAGACCGAATTTTGCATCTTTAATCGTTAACCCATCTGCTGCCAAATCGATTCTTGCTGCCAATAAGCAAGCAGAAATGTCGTCTTCATAACGCTTACTTACCTTATGAACATATAAATGCTGATGGTCTTGTAACAGTGGAATATGCAGCGCCACGATATAACTGCCAGCGCGCAGTTTGGTCTGTTTATAATCCAAGAAAAATGCCTGCAAAGGTATAATCTCATCAATATAACCATTTTTATTAACATCGCTACCATCAATAGCTGCGCAATGACGCAAATGAATTTGTGCATCTAATGCCAATAAAACTGGCGGCAAATCGCCAATTGGCGAAGCATTAGCGACATTACCGCCAATGGTGCCCATATTGCGAATTTGCGGCGAGGCAATGCGTTCAAATAAATGCGCAAAACTTGGAAAATACTCTTCAAGGACAGGCAGCAGTTGCTGATAACTCATGCCCGCGCCCAATATTAAAGACTGTGCTGCTGATTTCATTTCGCCATTAACTTTGTCACTGTTAACTTTATCGACATTAACCCTAGATTTCTCATCAGTATGTTGATGTAAGTCTTGTAGCGACCAAATTTTTAGCGCCTCAACCGCTGATAGCTGCACAATTACCTCATGATCGACCAAGTGCTGGGTCACGCTTAACCCCAAATCAGTACCGCCCGCCCAAATAGTTGCGTTTGGATACGTAGCTAACACCTGATTGAGCTCGTCAATGGACTGCGGAATAAACAGCTTACGTGATGCTTCGGTAAGTACAGGCGCAATAGTATTGTTGGCATTTGTAGCAGCATGTTTGCTGTTTGCCATCGTATCGGTTGCCAGCTTTATCGTTAAATCTTTAGCAATGATTTGCTCAGCATCGCGCTGCTTGCCAATTTTACCCATCGCTAAACCTGCATCGATAATAGGACGATAACCGGTACAGCGGCACAGATTTCCGGATATAGCAGCGACAATATCATCGTAACTAAGATCGTCCGATGCCAGTCCTGCTGCCAGTTGCAGACGATGGTTTTCATAAGTACTCGCCAGCGTCATGACAAATCCAGGCGTGCAAAAGCCGCACTGCGAGCCATGACAATCAACCATGGCTTGCTGAGCTGGGTGCAATAAGGCGCGATCTGGGTGATTGGCGGGATTATCGGCAATATAAGCGGCCGTTATGAGATGATGACCATCCATCAATGACAGTAGCGTGATACAAGCATTAAGGGTATAAAAAGGTGCTTGCATAGATTGGTCTGCGTCATGAGCAGGCAAGCGCTGCGCCATGATGGTACACGCGCCGCAGTCGCCACTCGCGCAGCCTTCCTTGGTATCGGTTTGCTTTTCATGCAGGCGTAGATACTCAAGAACGGTGGTGTTCGGGTTTAGATCAGTGACTTGTTTGTACTGACCGTTCAAATAAAAACGAATCATAGCAACGCTCGGCTGTCAGGATAAAAGGCAGATAAAAACTATAGTTTTATCTGAAATCGAATATAAAATGTTAACAATCAATATCTGCAAAGGTCAGGCGTTATTACGACACCGCCCTAAGGTAGTATTCAATTATCATGTTAATAAAGTTTATACGATGACGATCATCATACCTACATCAATACTGATAGTTATACGGGTATTGAATAAGCTGACTGCCTATCTGACTACTGACTTGCTCAGGCTTAATCGGTTTGCGGTTTGAACTTTTTAATTCACCAATCATCTATGCGTCAATTAAAAAGCGGTCATAAAGGTTTGGGTATAGGTGAGGCTAACTACCCTATTGGAAAAGCGGAGAATATAAGCATGGGTCACACTCCTTTTTAGCTTAAAGTACCTCAACATTCCGTGTTGAAGCTGTCTATTAGCATTCAATGAATAAATGCTGACTAAACGGTTAACTTATACTAGCACTAACTTTATTTAACTTACAACTCAAAAAAGCACATTATTTTGTTTAATAATTCAAAAACTTTTTAATACTATATATTTTTAGCCAACCTTTTTGATTAATTTTATCCTTAATTTTTCATAAAACAATAAAAAACGATCAGTAATCATTTCCCAAATTGCTTGGAAAATGGCTACTGACCGCCGCTTATACAATACTAGTTTTTTTATTTAGCTTTACAGCACTTACTCGGTGCCAAGCTCGAGCAAGCTGGCATTACCGCCAATCGCTGTGGTATTAATGGTCCTTACCCGCTCAGTGACAAAGCGGTACAGATAATCGGGCGTTAGCATCTCTGACATCCCCTCCATATCAGTGACCGCAATGACCTGCGTCAAGATACCATCGGTCTTAGCAAGCTCTTGGCTGATGGCTTGCACTTCGCTTTGGTTGCCTGCGACCGCAACTTGCGCCAATCGATCGATATATAGCAGTGTAATGGTTTGCGAATCATTGGCAACGCTTAAGACATCATCGCTGATGCCAGTGTCATGCAATATTTTTGCCGCTTCAACACACATCTCGCTCTGACTTGGACAATGCAGTATCACCTCGTTGCCAGTCAATAAAGCTGCCACCAGCTGACCAAGTACCGCCATCGCGCGGGCAGATTCGCCGCCGATAACCATGGTTTTACCGCGAGCTGTCACATACAAATCATTGGACTCACCCGTTGCGCCCGTCATACGCTGCACGTCATCGAGCATCGGCGCGGCATTTAATAAATGGGTAAATAAACGCTTGGCTTTATTGGCGTCACCAGTAAG
>Ga0098069_100753_pt1 | contig 11293 bp, 9 predicted proteins | sample 27_taG_FD_92584 | JGI IMG/M metagenome (GOLD analysis project Ga0098069, IMG submission 92584) | Marine viral communities from Cariaco Basin, Caribbean Sea - 27_WHOI_OMZ | ecosystem: Environmental > Aquatic > Marine > Oceanic | place: Caribbean Sea: Cariaco Basin | collected 2014-11-09 | reverse complement strand
TTAAATGCGTAGAAGCTACTCTCCAAGCGCTTTACCATTTGAGTTTTCATTATCATCGCCAATTGACGTGATATAAGGGTAGCGTTTTCATAAATATCTAAATACTCTTCATTTATAAACTCAATAGCCCTATATCGATAATAACCAACCTCATCAATGAGACTAAATACTGTTTCATAAAACAGGTCGTTTAAGCCTTTATTAAATGCATATTCTACCTTAATAGGTTGCCTGATCTCAGGAAATGACATCCCTTGAGCATCTACATCTTCTTTATAGCGTTTAATATTTTGAATATCGGCCCTTGTGCGCCTTATAACCAACTCTGTGAATATCTTATCTCGAATTGGCAAATAGATATCTTTTACCTTTTGAATTAACTCATTATGATCTTTAATCTGGTAAAGCTTTTTATAAGCTTCAATTTTAGGTGAAAAGAAAGATTGTAAATTAGGAACCCCTTCAATAGTAGATTTACGGGAATCCTGGAATAAATATACTTGATTAGCAATATCCTCAGGCCTATTATTTAAAGGTGTTGCAGAAATTAGCAGCACTTTTTTCTTTCTATTAATATCATTGCCTACTGAAATACGAGGGGTTTTACAAATCAGTTCTAATAAACCGTACATATTGGAAGTAGCAGATCTAAATTTATGGGATTCGTCTACTACGATTAAATCATAATTTTCAGGGTTGTTATAATTTATATTCTGACCGTCTATAATTTTATGTAAACTTCCAACAGTAATAAATTGAACGTAATTGGTTATTCCAAAATCTTTAATGGTGTTTTTCCAGTTAGCTTCTAAGGCATTTGGGTAAACTACCAGAACCTTAGTGTTATAGCCGTTTTTTTCGATATATTTTTTAATAATTCTAGAAGCCACTACCGTTTTCCCTAAACCAACTACATCGGCAAGAATAAAACCGTTATGCTTCATTAATTTATCGAATCCTTCAACTACAGCATCGGCCTGGTATTGTAAATTAGTATATCCATCCGGTAAATCTTTACCGGAAATTTTATCCCTAATTACGGCATCTCCGAAATACTCAATAAGCATTTTGATATATAATTCATAAGGGGTAATATCTTCGTTTAAATAGGTTTTCTTTTTTAAACCTTTTAGATCAACAGGTAGAAGTTCTGTGGATTCTTCCCACAATTCTTCAAATTCTTTTGTGGCGAATACAACGTCCTCATAATCCTTAAGTAAAACATTAAATTCGTAATTGGAAGAATCCTCTTTACTACCTAAACCAGCATCAGTAAGATTTGAAGAACCAGTAATTACACTGCCGTGGGTATGATGATTAAAAGGTTGGGGGCGAAAAATATAGATTTTAGCGTGAAGGTTTCGTTTGCCGTGAGCTTTTATAACAACCTTCTTAGAAATTATATCATCAATAAACTGCAGAATACCTTTTTCAATTTCCTCTTTATACTCCGCGTTAGAAATATCCTTCGCAACAAATTTCAAATATTGCTCTTTAGTAAGACTGGTATCTTCGAGATATAATTGACCTTTTTTTTGTGCCTCGTTTATAAGCTCATCAACATTAATACCTACCAAAATTCTAATTTGAGGAACTTCCTCCAGAAACGGACGCACTTTAAAATAGCCCGAAGCTCTAAAATACCCTACTAAGGCATCAAAATTATGAATGTTTTGATTTTCAAAAACTCCCTTGAATTTATGAAAGAGACTATTATTGTGATTATTAGTAAAAAATTTACTGGACATTGAAAATTGTTAAAGATATTGTAAATATAAAAACCATTTCTGATTATAAAGGCAGATTACTTTATTATCTATCCCATTCTTTATGCTTTAATAGATTTCCGCTTAGTGAAATAAAAAAGAGGGTAAATGGTATCAATTAACTGAAAACGGTAATAACCATTATGCCAAACGATGTTGGGTTTACTTTCATCATATTTCAGGGATTTTAACATACTTATTTTATCTATTACTACTGTACCGTAATTCTTTTTCACCTTCACCAAGTGAAGATTTTCAGCTTCAGATTTCAACAGGGATGCTGATGCCTGAGAGATGCCAAAAAAATTGCTAATCCAGGAAACGGAAACCGGAGCGGGCTCCCTTTTAAAATTGAATTTGGAATGTGGAAAATTATAGGTGCTTCCCATTATTTGCACGCTTTTCCTTTTTGCCAGCCTTCTCCAAAAACCTCTATGAAGATAGCTGTATAAGACCGCCCCTGTAACCGCTTTTACCTGTTGGTAATTATGATATCCAACCGGAAATGCCAGCCTGTTTTGCCATTTGTTTTCTTTTCTTATCCTATCGAAAGATTTAAGGATATAATATTGTGTTTTAGGATTGTAGTAGATCCAGGACTTCTTTATAAAAAATTGCAGGTACTTTTCAGTGGTCTTTCGGCCTATACCATCGGTTAACTCCAGAAAGCTTAATTCTCTTGCCGTTAATTTTGATTTCCCTTCGGGGTAAACCAATTTTAAAAGAATAAAAAATTGAAGCTTTCTGGAATACTTATTTTGAATAGCATCTATAAAACACCAAACAGGAACCGAAACCGTATACACTGAAGATAATTCTTTCATTTAATTATACCTATGATTATCTAACATTTCCCGGATATCCTGAAGTCGGTAATAAAACTTATTCTTGATTTGAGAATAGGTGATTAAGCCTTCTTCTCGCCAGGATTGTGCAGTTTTAGGACTTATTTTAAAAAGCTGTATAAAATCGGCATTATCTAAAACCACATCCCCGCTTTCCATTAATTTCCGGTTCCCAAATGTTCTTACGAATTCATCAAGCTTTTTCTCCAAGGCTTTTATACTTATTATAAATGGATGATCTTTCATAATTCTATTTTTTAGGGTTATTAATTTGAATTAAAGCTTCTTCTAATTCGCTTCTTTTGTACCTAATTAAATTGCCGAGTCTATACGGGTTTAGAATTCCTTTTTTATTCCAATCGGAAAGTGTAACAATAGAGACTTTAAGTAGTTTAGCTGCTTCGCGCCTGGTAAGAAATTCGGGTGGCGCAACGGGTTTAAAGTTTTCAGAAATTAATTTGAGTTCTGATCTAACATCCTGAAGAATACTCTCTTTAAATTCTTCGGGAGTAATGTTGTGAAGTTGGGTGATGTTGTTTTGCATCGTACACATTTTTAAGTGATTAATGATGCTAAATTACAACGGGATATAAGGGTTTAACAAGCTGGAGTAACTCCAGAGGGTACTCCAATTTATTTTAAGCTGTCTAAAATTTGGTCTATTTTATCAATATCTGCCTGGTATTTCGGCGGGATATTAGGTCTCTTGTAATTATCCAATTTTCGAATGTGCTGTCTGAAATTATCCTTACCCAAACCCGTAATTTTGCTTAATAAATCTGCTTTTTTAACTTGAGATAGGTCTTCAATTTTTGGATCTGTAAATAAGGAGAGCTTATCTAAAAGGATTACGATTTGGTTGGCGGTTAACTGATTTGATTTTGTGGATTCTTTCGACCCTTGTTCTGAAATTTCTTTTTTAGATTCTATAAACTCTAGCATCCTACGTGCTTCTTTTCCCGCCAGGAAAGCATAGAATTTATTTTGCAAACTTTCGATTTTGAATTGTTCTGATGGACTTAAGTGATAAGCCCTGTAATAAGTATTTAATTCCTTATAAAGTTCAGGTGAAAGATTATTAGGAAAATCCTCAATTGATGATTGATAATGCTTTAGGATTTCATCAACAGTCGCTTCATCTACTTCTATGAATGGCGTTTTATTAACCAAGTCTTTGGCATAATTTAAGTAATCTTCCTTTTTTGAATTATCGAGTTGAAGTAAATTTTCAAGAATTTCAGTTTCTAAATATGGAGTATAGTGTGTTATGGAATACTCATAAAGAACAATTAATGAGGTATCTTTTAAGTCTCTAGAACTGCTTACTGAATCGCAAAAAGCATTTAAATAATTTACTTTGTGTTCCCTTACTTTTTCCATATATAAAAATTGTGGTTTGGCTTTGGCATAATTGATAATCTCATCTGCATAAATTTTACAGAAGTAATTTATGAATTCAGATCGCATTCTTATAGCCAATTGCTTTTTTGAAAGTTCTGCATTAAAAAATTCCAGAGGTGCTTCAAGTAAAGTGTAGAACTCGTGACCGATGGCCTCTATATCATAATCGAGTAGGTCATTGATATCCACTGAAAATTGATCTAAAAAGGTCTGGATATCTTTTATAGTTGTGTATTTGAAATAATCCTGGTCTCTAATTCTGGTTACAACCCAATGTAAATACTTTTTAGCTTCAGCATCTGATTGCGTCACGAGATTTGTGTCAATTTCAGATTTTAAATACTTTTGAGACACCCATTGAATCTCTTTAAGAAAAGTGGTTCCGGTAAAATCGGCTAAGGGTTGGGTATTATTAAGAAGCTCGCAGAATTTGTGGAGATATTGGGTTTCCATAAAATGCTCTATTCAGTAATTCCTTTTAAAATATTAATAACCATCTCAGAATCCTCTTTATACCTTTTACCATTAACACTAGGTTTTTTTTCTAGCTTTCGAATATTATCTTCAATATTCTTATAATGATATCCTGTTAGGTGGCTGATTAACTTGGCCTTTCTAGGAATACTTAAATCTTTGAATTGGTCACCATCGAATACCATTAATTTTTCCAGAAATAAAACCACTTGATTACACGAAAGATTTGTTTTTAAGGATATTTCGGAATTTTCTGGGGATTTGATCTTTTTTATTTTTTGAATTTCTTTCAAAAAAGATGTACCGATCACGAATAGCGACATAGGCAAAAAACTTAATCTTTTAAACCTATAATCGTAAAACCAAAGGTTGTAGATCAATTGATCATCATAACGAAAGTTGTAAAAAGAAATAGCTTTTAATTCTTTGCTTGCGGAACTAAAAATATCACGAAGTCTTTGCTCGGGATCTAATATATCGAGAGAAGAATAAAATTTTGATTTTTTAGAATCGATATAAAATTCTGTTTTTATTGCCTCTATTGTTTTAAGGAGAGATATCTCCAAATATTCAAAAAAAGGAATAAATTCAGCTTGTTTTTTTTCAGCTAATATTAGATGAATTTCTCTTAAAGCTTCATTATACAGATCTTTTACCTGTTCCCGTATTTCTTTAGATTGCTCAACAATTAAATCAAGGTCCATTTCGAGATACCACTGGCTATGGTAGTAAACCGGAATTTCATAATGCTTTTGGAGATTAACATCATCATAGGCAGCTTCCGCTAGGAAATCCTTATAATAGTTTTTGGTCAAGGCTTTTTGAAACTTTCTTACTGCTTTCAAATATGAAAATAATTTTTACATCCTGTAATGAATGATGCATATTAGATGTTAAAAAGGTAGGGATTAGTAAATATAAGTAAAGATTTCAATAAGTTCCAATTACAATTTTGAATTTCAGTTATCTACAGGTTAAAATAGCCATTTTTAGCAATGTGCGTTGCCCTTTCTTCTTCCTTAATTCTTATGTATTTATAGAATTCTTTCTCTGTAGTATGGCCGGAAAAAAGCATAATATCGTAGACTGACATACCGGCTTTATATTTATTGGTGCAAAAACTTCTACGAGCGGTATGCGATTTTATAAGGTTGTATTTCTCGATATACTCCGTTTGAAATTCTCCCCCTTTGGTGTATTCGCACTTTATTTTTTGGTTTAGGGAATCCATTTCCAGCATCTGCCCTACTTGCTTAATATAATCGTTGAGGTCTTTATCGGGTATTCGTTTTGGGGGCTTCCCCTCATAACGTTTATCCATAATTTCACGAATTTCCTTAGTAATTGGGCATAAAACCTTTCTGCCGGACTTTCGGTTTTTCTTTTGTACTATTTTAAAATAATCTACCCCGTCAATACTTACAATATCTTCTTTCTTAAAGCTATTATAATCACTAACTCTTTGACCTGTGTAGCAACCAATTAAGAATATATCCCGGGCTTTTTCTAAATTTGGATACTTGCTTAAATCTTTTTGTCTAAAAGCTTCAATTTCGTCTTCGGTCAGATAAATTTCGGTGGTAATTTCTTTTGTTGCTTTAAAAGAGTTATTTCTAAATTTCAGGTTATTATTAAAACCTTCATCTACTGAATAATTAAGAAAGGTCTTTAGCGATTTTATATGTTTCCCAATAGTATTAAGTGAGTAATTCTCACTTTCCATAAATCGAGTGAATTTGGAGTAGAAACCCATATCAAAGCTAGACCAATCCAGAGTGGTATTCTCAGCTTTCTCAAACTCCTCTAATCGCTTTTTTGTTTGTTTATAGGACCTTAAGGTTACATTGGTAACACGCCCCTTCTTTTCGTCTAAAAACCTATCAATAACTTCGAAAAACGAAAGGTATTCAGGTTGATCTGTGACCTTTATCTTTTCGGTAATAATATCTAATTCCCGTTTTAATTGTTTCGGGGTAATATTGGGATCAGTAAGCTGCAACTCCTCAAATCGATCAGAAAATTTATTCTCTAAATCTCTTAAATGAGTATTTACAGCATCACTATTTAAAATATCTGCTCGTTTTCTAATTTTATTTCTACCGGCATCCCAATTATGCCAGGAAGTTTTAAATCCGGTAGAATACTTTAATCTTTTACCGCGTCCATAGGAAAAGAACATATAAAGTAGATGTTCTTTTTTCGTATCTTTTTCAAGCTCTTTTTGTGGAGTTTTAAAACCAAATCGAATGGTTCCCCGAGACCTTTCAACCCTATTACTCATTGTTTTATTATTTCTCTAAAAATACAAAAAGGGTGCTACATAGGGTGCAACATAAACGTTTAAATACATATATTGCAAATAACTAAATCAAACTCAAATACCTATTAAACCCCTATTAATAAAGGCCTCAAGATATATTTTAATAAAGAATGTTATATATAGAAATAGTGAAGTATAGTACTGGAGGCACCACCTTAAAAGCCCGATACACATAGTGTTTTCGGGCTTTTTTAATTTTATGCTATGCACTACCTCTATATTCTTTATAGTAAAAAATTAGATAGATTTTATATTGGTGAAACATCTGATATTAAAGCTAGAATACAAAAGCATCACTCTAAACATTACAAGCAAGCATTCACCGGAAAAGCAGACGACTGGGAACTCGTGCTAAAAGTTGGAACTCTTAGTAAAGAAGATGCAATTTTCCTGGAAAAATTCATCAAACGAATGAAGAGCAAGAAATTCATTAGAAAAATAGTCGACAATCCCGGGATATTAAAAGATATTCTTGAGTAAAAATAGCCCCTGGTTCCCCCGATCCCGAAGTGTCGGGACGGGGCTGGAGGCACCACCTTAAAAGCCCGATACACTTTGTGTTTTCGGGCTTTTTTAATTCTCTGCTATGCAATACCTCTATATTCTTTATGGTAAAAAATTAGAAAGAATTTACATTGGTGAAACTGCTAAGCGGATAGTTTAATTAGAAAATTTTTGGAGTTCGCTTTTGAGAAAAGTCCCTCAAACAAAAAAGCCTCTTTCCGAATACTCGGAAAAAAGCTTCTCATTGGTTAGCCAAAATCTTCACAACACAAGACAATAACTGGCTAACTACACATCCCGATAATTTCGAGACAAACAACACAACTTAATTTTACGATAAAAATCAACTCAAAGTGATTTTTATCACACGGCTTAAAAAAACCGCCATTTTTTATTGAAAAGGTTTTCTAAAACCTTTGATTATATCTTTAAATAAAAAGTCCCTTACAAACTACTATTTCTAAATTTTAGCTCTAGAAACTGTGATTCTAAAAGAGGGCTGGCAAATATACAATTTCTTATTTCTATTAAACAAATAAAAATTTGGGTTTTCATTTTAACTAATAATACTTATAACCTATTTTTAACCAGCTATTCGCTTTTTGCTTTTATTGATCTTAAGCTGAAGCAGCAATAGCATCGCCACAAAGCTTACCAGTATAATAATTACCAGCATTTTAACCTCAGGAAGTATATCGCCCATATCGCCTCCGTAATAAGCCACCTTCCTAAAAGCAGCCAAAAATTGGGTTACGGGAATAGATTGGGCAATTCCATTAATAAATCCCGGTATGGCAAGACTTGGCCAGGTAAATCCGCTTAAAACAAAGGCCGGGGTTGAGATTACCATCAAAAGTTCGGTAGCTTTTAATTGATTTGGAATTGCGATTGAAAACAGCATTCCAATCCCCATAGAAGCCAGGCTCAATAAGCTTACTAATACAAGCATAGGAATATTAAAAATAGCTGCTTCAACATTAAAGAATACAAAAAGCCTACTTACTATAAACCACATTAGCGGAAGAAACAACGAAAAAGGAGTTGCTTTTAAAGCGATAAGATACCAGGATGATTTATTCTTTTTTACCAGGCTTTTAAAATATCCGTCTTCAAAATCACGCGAAAACACCAAAGCCATTGCCAGGAAAATTACTTGTTGCATAATAGCACCCAACAATCCCGGCAGCATAAAACTCAAATAGTTGCCTGTAGAATTGTACAATTTATTGAAACTCACCTTAAAACTCTCATAGCTTACTTTTGCTTGGGATGGAGATAAGCCCTGTTTTTGAAGACCTTCGATCTCAATCCCTGCTTTAAGTGTCATCAATACCTGCTGAATATTCTTGCTGGCAGTATTCGCATTAAGAATATTGGCCATATTGAGATCTACCCTTACCTCAGGATATCTCTTTTGAAGTATATCTCCCTCAAATCCTGAAGGCAGGGTTACTACCGCTGCATACTGCTCTACCGGCATTTCCTCCAGGATGTCCCCGGGTGCATACCTACGGTCTTTTACCAGCAATGCCTCATTATCTTCAAAAGCATCAATAATAGTATTGGATAGTGGGCTATTATCCTGATCTACTATAAAAATGGGTAAATCTACCACTTTTGCCTGCTGATATACATAGCCAAACAAAATACCATACAGTACTGGCGCACCAAAGAATATGGCGCATAGCACAGAGTTGGAGAAAATTCGTTTGAATTCTATTTTTAAAAGTTCGAAAAATTCTTTCATACTATTGGTCTTTTAATAGAATAGTAGCATTGGTATAAAAGTTACTTCCCGAATTATCTGAAGTTGGGATCACCTTAAGTTCATAAACAGATTCTGAAAGATCATACAAAGGTGCAGTACTTGTAATATCAGCATATTGAGGCAGCTGTTTTATGCTTACTATCTTTCCATCGAATTCTTCTTCGGTATAAGGGTTTACCAGGCTTAATTCATCTCCTTTCTTAAAATCGTAGATCCTGGATTCGTTTATGGTGAACCTGAAGTAAAGGCTGCTTTTCTTATAACCGTTTATCAAGGTATAACCAGGGCTTAAGAGTTCTCCCTCTACCAAACTAATAGTTTCAATACTCATATTGGCAGGAGCAATAAGATACTTTTCATCTGAAGCGGTTAGCACTTCTTCCCTGGCTCCCCGGGCTCTATCTAATTGCCCCTGTGCCTGATCTATTTGTTCTGTTCTGGCTCTATTCCTCGCCTCCTGGCGTTTAGCCTCTACAGCACTTACCTGTGCATTGGCCATCTCTAACTTCATCTTTACCTCATCAAGTTGCTGGCGACTTATCAATGAATCTTTATACATATTATTGAGTCTTTCATAAGATTCCCTTGCAAACTCCTGTTCTGCTTTAGCAGCATTCAACTTTCCTTCAATCTGTATTAATTGCTCTTCTGTTGCTCCCACATTAGCCATATTGAGTTGGCCTTTGGCAGCCTTTAAAGCACCCTCTGCCTGTAACATCTTTGCGCTAATTTCAGGAATATCAAGAAATGCCAGGGTATCTCCTTTGCTTACCTCATCGCCTTCAGCTACGAATAATTTATTAACGCGTCCAGCGAGCTTACTGCTCACTGAAATAGTTTCAAATTTTACTTTTCCTCTTACCGGGGAAATTTCTTCTTGATTATTACAAGATCCAAGGCTTAGTAAGCCAAGTAGTATAAAACCAATTTTAATGTTTTTCATATCTTTTTATAATGTAATTAGTAATTAAGTATTCCTTTGGCGTGCAAAAGCGTAACAGCAGCTTTGCTTTGATCGAAATAAGACTCCTGGAGTTTAAAGTTTGCACTTTCCAGGTCTCTTAAACCATCCAGCACATCGCTTATAGAAGCCAGGTCATTTCTATGCTGCTTTTTCAGCATTTCAAAAGTGGCTTCTGCCAGTTCTATCTCTTTTTGTGCAATTCTTGTATTTTGAAGCGCTGCTTCATAAGACATTTCTGCTTTTACAATGCTTAAAGAAATCATCTCTTCAGCTTCTTTATTTTTTTCTTGATATTTTTGCGCCTCCAGTTGAGATTTTCGGCTTTTTAATTTGCTTTTTCCGCCATCAAAAACATTCCATTTAATTCCAACCCCAACATACCACTGAGGGTCTAGTAACGAAAGATCATCTTCTAAAAACTCGTAATGCCCCTTTAATGCCAGCTTCGGAATAAAGTTGCTTTTTTCCATTTTAGATTTGTAGGTCGCGGCTTTTTCTGCCTCTTCAAGAGCCTGTACTTCTGCTCTTTTTTCTGCAGAATTTCCGGTGAAAGTAATAGCATTAAGTTGAGGAGAAAGCGAACGCAAAATCTCTCGATTTTCACCGGTGATCTGGTGTAGAACCTCAACAAGCAAACGTTTATTTTGCCTGAATTCGAGCTGCTTTGCCTCCAGTTGTTGCTGAGCCAACTCAATCTTTTTCCGACTTATAGGAGTGGCAAGACCATTTTCTATTGCTTTCTTCACAAAGCGCTCCTGATCTTTTAGATGATCTTCTGAAGCAGCCAGTACCTCTTGAGAGGCGTTCACCAAAGCCAGTTTATCATAAGTTTCAATAAGATTGAGGACTATCTTGTCTTTTTCAGCCTCACCTACAAAATTTAGAGATGCTTCTTTATGTTTCGCGGCTTTAAGAGCATTTGTGGCCTCAAACCCACTAAAGAGCACCCAGTCCAGGTCTACCGAAGATTTCAAAATATTCTTATCCTGAAGATTACTGGCGGGCTGTAATGGAATATTCTCCGGGAAGTCGGCATTAAAAGGAAGCCCTGCAGCCTCTTTAATAAGTAATTTCTGGGTAGACATCAATAGGTTTTGAGTGTCCTCATCAAAAGTAATATCATCGTTAAGCCTGGTATAACTCCCGTTTAAAGTAATTTCCGGAAGAAATACTGCCTTGGCTTGTTTTTGATCTACCCGTGCCTGTTCACCTTCTAATTGATTAACATTTAAACCGTGATTCTTTTCAAGA
>Ga0098069_100750_pt1 | contig 11358 bp, 6 predicted proteins | sample 27_taG_FD_92584 | JGI IMG/M metagenome (GOLD analysis project Ga0098069, IMG submission 92584) | Marine viral communities from Cariaco Basin, Caribbean Sea - 27_WHOI_OMZ | ecosystem: Environmental > Aquatic > Marine > Oceanic | place: Caribbean Sea: Cariaco Basin | collected 2014-11-09 | reverse complement strand
TAAAGTTGGGAGCTTAAAATTCCTTCAGGAATCTGATTCCCAAAAGAGCAGTAGCATTAAATTGAACGAATTCTGGTTGTTGTTACTAAGAATGTTGCTCATTATGATTTTGGTCTTTATCCTGGCCGAACCACGTTTACATTATAAAACCGAAAATTCAGCAATCACTTATTTGGTTGAAAAATCTTTGCTTTCTTCTTCGGAAATAAAAACGCTAACAGATAGTTTGAATAATACCGCTGAGGTTCGGTTTTTAGAAACTGATTTTCCTGAATATCAGCCTGAAATTTTAAAGGACACTGTTTCTGAAACTCCGATTTACTGGAAACTCGCCAGAGAAATGGAAATTTTAAAAACCGATAGTGTCGTGGTTTTTACCAATGCTTTTGTTAGCGGCATTAAAGGAAAACGACCTGAAATCAGCAAAAACATCCATTGGATTAATCTGAATCCCGGAACCGCAAAAAACAATCTGGTTGGGGCTATTAAAAGAGGTAACGAAATTGAAAGCATTTCGGTGATTAGCGATGCTGAAGAATTTAAATTTCAGAAAGAAAAACAGAATTTAAGCACTTCAGAAATAGCAACCGAATTCGAAAATATCCCTGTGGTTGAATTGGATACTTTGCGGGTGAAAATTTATTCCGAAGAAGAATTTCAGGCGGAAAAAAAGTATATCAAAGCTTCTTTTTTGGCTTTGGAAAAATACCTCGAACATCCTATTGAAATTATAAATTTTGAAGAAGAAAATTTCAAATCAGATTCCGAAGAAATATTGATCTGGTTAAGTGAAAAAACTGCTCCGAAAACTGAAGGAAAAGTATTGGAATTTCGAAGGGATTCTTTAGCAAATTCAATTATTGAGCCTGGAAACTTCGAAAACGAATATTATTTAACCGGAGAACTAAATTCAGAAAATATTGTAGAAGAACATTTCGCCGAACAGCTTTTGGAAATACTGAATCTTTACCCTGAAATTAATAAGGAAGCTGAAAAGTATGATTTTCGAATGATGGATTTAGCGGTTTTAAAACCAAATTTGGGAAAAACTTCAGAATCGCCCAAAAACCAGAATGGCAGGGATATTTCTAAATATCTATGGATATTATTAATCATGCTAATCTTATCAGAAAGAGCCCTGGCCCGAGTTAGAAAACGATGAGCAAAACCGGAAAAGACATATTAATTAGGTTTCAAAAGCGCTGGCAATTGTTGCTTTGGCTGGAGGTGTTTCTCTATGCTATTGGTGCCGCAGTTTTTACCTGGTTCATTTCTTTCAATTTACTCATTAGTATTTTTAGTTTTGGAATTGTTTTTATTGCGGCTACTTTTCTTAAAAGACCACGGGAAATCGATTTGCAGAAAGTCAGTAGTTTCATTGATCGAAAATCCACTAAACTGGAATACAGCAGCGGATTATTACTAAAACCCACCGAAGAGCTTTCAGGACTGGCAAAACTTCAGCAGCATAAAATTGCAAAAGAAGTTGAAGCAGAAAGCAAACAAATTCAGCCAGAACATAAACTGGGAACCGCCGCGATTACATCTGTTGTATTGATGGGTGTGGGTTTTTTTGCGTTTTATTTCGGATTAACTGAAAATTATTTTTCAAAAGAAAACGCAATTCCAGAAGAAGAAATTATAGTTTTTCGGCCTACAGATTCTAACGCAGTGAAATCTAAAGTGCCGGTTTTAAAAGAGCAGCAATTAACAATCAACTATCCCGGGTATACCGGTCTGGCAAATTCTACTTCTTCAAAAATGGATATCAAAGCCGTGGAAGGTTCTCGCGTTACCTGGAAACTCGGTTTTGAAGGTGCAGTAGATAGCGTAAGCCTGGAAAGTATGGGTAGCCGCCATCCGATGAAAGAAAATGATGGCTCATATACCAGAACTTCGGTTTTGGAAAATTCAGGTTTCTATAATTTTAGGTTTACCGATACGGCCGGCGCCAGCTACGTTTCAGATCTTTATGCGATTGAAGTCATTAAAGACAAAGCGCCGGTAATTATCTTAGAGGGTTTAAAGCAATTCAATTCTTTTAATTATGATGATGAAAAACGCATCAATTTCAGCGCTTCTATAACCGACGATTTTGGACTTGCAAATGCTCATATTATCGCTACGGTGAGCAGGGGAACCGGGGAATCGGTGAAATTTAGGGAAGAACAATTGAGTTTTGATAATACTGTAGAAAGTGGAAAGAAAAGCTTGAAATTAACCAAAAATATAAATTTGGATAAAATGGAAATGGATCCAGGCGATGAGCTGTATTTCTATGTGGAGGTCAGCGACCTTAAACAACCTCAAGCCAATATTGCCCGTAGTGAAACCTATTTTGCGGTGATAAAAGACACGGTAGATTATGGTCCAGGGGTAGAAGGTGAACTCGGGGTAGACCTTATGCCCGATTATTTCAGGAGTCAACGGCAATTGATTATTGACACCGAGAAATTGATTAGTGAGCGTGGGCAACTTTCCAAAGAAAAATTTAATAAAACCAGCAATGACCTTGGTTTTGATCAAAAAGCGCTTCGGTTAAAGTACGGTCAGTTTATGGGTGATGAAGCTGAAGGTGGAATGGAAATAGGCGGTGAAACTTCGGGAGAAGATCACGATCACGACGAAGATCCTTTAGCCGATTATACCCACGATCACGATGGTGCCAATGAGCATAATTTGGTAGAAGAAGCTGATGGTCACGACTATGGTGAAGAAAATGAAGAAGGAGAAGATCCACTTGCCGATTATTTGCACAATCACAGCGACCCTGAATCTTCAACTTTATTTGCTGATAATTTAAAGGCAATGTTACGGCAGGCCTTAAATATTATGTGGGATGCCGAGTTGCATTTACGGCTTTACGAGCCCGAAAAATCATTGCCATTTCAATATGAAGCTTTAGAGCTTATCCAGGAAATTAAAAACAGCGCGAGAATTTATGTGCATCGTATTGGGTTTGATCCTCCGCCAATTAAGGAAGACAAACGGCTTACAGGAGAACTTGACGAGGTACGCAATTATCGTAAAAATGAAAAATTTGAAGAAAATGATGAATTTCTTTTTATGCGGAAAAGTGTTTTAAGATTAGAAAAATTAAAAATTTCAAATTCAAAAATTACAGAAACCGATCGCGAGCTTTTTGAAAAAGCCGGAAATGAACTTTCCGAAAAGGCCATAACTGAACCCGGCAGATATTTGAAGGTGTTACAGGACTTAAAACGACTTTCTGAAGAGCAGCAAATCTCGGAAAAAATTATAATTGAAACCCAAAAAGGCTTGTTGCAGGCACTTCCGAAAGCTAATGCCGAACCGCAAAAAAGAACAGGTTTTAGTGGAAAACTCAACGATTTATTATTGAAAGAACTGGAATTGAATGAGTAGTAACCTAACTTTTTTAGATGCTTCGTGGTTTTGGCCGGTACTAATATGCTGGCTTATTTTACTCTTGTTTTTTGTTTGGAAAGAATGGTCACAAGCCGGAAAAAGACGTTTTGTTTTGAAAATTTCCCTGATAATTTTAGCGATTTCTTCTTTGGCATTTATCGCTTTAAAACCTGCAATTTATGAGGAGGTTCGGGAAGAAAATGTTTTAATTCTTACTGCAGATTTTAAGCAAGATCAGTTAGATAGTTTGAAGAAGGTATATCGCAAAATAAAGATTGTTGATTATCGAAAAGAGGAGATTTTACCTGAATTGAAAACTTCAAAACAAATCTTTGTATTGGGGCGTGGAATTAGTGATTTTGATTTATACCAATTTGACGATTTACCGGTTACTTATTTGCCCGGAGATACGCTTGCAGGAATTGTAAAACTCAATTATAATCACGAGAGTCGTGTAGGTAATAGTTTGCGGGTCCAGGGAAGGTTTTTAAAACCAAAATCCGGGAGTCAACTAATTTTAGAAGATGCCGGTGGGACTGGAATAGATTCGCTTGTTTTTACTTCGGAAAAAAATAAAAATTTCAGCCTGGAAACCGAATTAAAAGTTTTCGGGAATTATGTTTTTAATATTACAGAAAAGGATTCGCTGGGCGAAGTTTTAAGCAGAAATACCTTACCGATTAGAATCGCTAAAGAGGAAGCTTTACGTGTCCTGATTTTAAATTCTTATCCTACTTTTGAGATAAAATATCTGAAAAACTTTTTAGCCGAATCTGGCCACGAACTGGTGGTGAAAAACCGAATTACCGCCGGGCGATTTAAATTCGAATTTTTCAGTACCGAAAACACGAGGCTGGGAAGTTTAAATGAAAAAAAATTAGAAGATTTTGATCTGCTTATTTCAGATGCTGGAGCACTTCGCAATCTTTCTTCTTCAGAAACTAGCGCGCTGCAAAATTCAATTCGTGAGACCGGGTTGGGGCTTTTTATGTTGGAAGAAGCTAATACGCTAAATTCCTTGGTTGACTTTTCGGTTTTTGAATTAGAACGGGTTTCAGGTACAGAGACTGAAATAGATAATCTTCCTGAAGTTTCTATTGCCAAACAGCCTTTTAAATTAAAAGAAGCAGTTGGTTTGGAGGAAATTCATAATTCGAATTCAGGAATTCTGAGTGGCTATAAACGACTGGGGCAGGGTAGGGTTGGTACAACGCTGTTAGAAAATACCTGGCAGTTGCAACTTGAAGGTAGGCAGGAAGCTTATCAACAGATTTGGTCTCAGCTGGTGGAGCAAATAAGCAAGAGAACTTCAGTCGCGGCATCCTGGGAAGCCAGAACCGATTTTGCATTTAAAGATCAGGCTTTTGAGTTTCAACTTCGCACTTCAGTAGAAAATCCAAGAGTTCGGGATGAGAATGAGCATTTAATTCCGCTAAAACAGGATTTAAATAATTCAGAATTATGGACGGGTAAAACTTATCCGCAAAAAACCGGCTGGCAGGAATTAAAAATAGAACAGGATACTTCGGTTTTTAATTATTTTGTGTATAAAGCTGAGGACTGGCAGGCTTTACAATCTTATCGAACCTCAGAGGAAAATAAAAGATTCTTTCAGCAGGAAATCGTGGAAGAAAAATCTGTGAAAATGCCAATTGCAGTTAATCCGTTATGGTTTTTCGGAATATTTCTTATTTCGATGGGTGGTTTATGGCTGGAGCCTAAGCTGTAAGGAGTTATTTGTTTTTTCGGGAAGGCCTGTATTTTTTTATCCTTTTTATTTTTTCACTCTTAGAAATTACTGCAAGGCTTAATGAAACCAATACAGAAATAGCGGCAGTAGTACCCAAAGCACCACCGTAACCTTTAAAAAACGGACTCGCATTTAGGTAGATAATAGAAAAGATAAACCCTGAAAAACCTACCAATAAATAGCTGGGAAGTATTTTTGAAGAAACCATTCCTATAAAAGTCGCGCCAATAAAAACTATTGGAATGTTTTTAGTTAAATAGTGGCTAAAAAGTTCAGGAAAAAAATAGAAAAATAGGCCTACCAAAAGCGAGAGGCCTGCTGATGCTCGTACGGCGCCCTGCCCGTACTTGTTGTTAACTACATAAGTTAAGATGGAAGAAATAATTCCGGTAAAAAAAAGAATACTTATTTCCATTAAAGCAGGGTATATAAAATGGCTGAAGTAATGGCTACACCACCAAAAGCAATGGTTCCCAATTTGCCGCCAAAGCCGTTAAAAATGTTTTTAGAAAGAATAAGAATGCTGCCCGCGATAATACCGGCCAGTAGAATAAATTTTAAATTGGGCGCTACGCTGGCAGAAGTCATTCCCACAAAAGCACCACAGTAAATGGCGGGTGGCGCCTCTTTTAAAAGTTTTGATTTTCTGTTTATTGAAGGCACAAAAGAAGCCAGGGTTCCTATAAATCCTGCAGCGATCACGGGGCCAAATTTAAGTTCAATATTTATAAAAAATGTACTTAGGGCGCCGGTCACCGCAAAAAGAATAAGATAAAGATCTTTTATAAAATATCTTTCTTCTTGCCGTGGCGATTTGAAATAAGCAAGACTTATTAATACCGAAATTATGCCCAAGAATAAAAGTACGAGGGGAGCATTCGTCTTATCAAAAAATATAGCGAACAAAAATACAAACTGCACCAGGATTAGAATAAAGAAAGATAATCTTCTGAATATTTTCGTCATACTTCAGGCTTGGTACTTTTTAAGTCGGCAAAACTACTAAAACTATAAAGTTTAGGCCGTTAGATTTTTAATAATAAAAGGGTTTTTATTTTGACTTTTTTAGAATCATCAAGCTGAAAGATTCTTTTCAAAATTTAACGGGATGAAATCTTTTTAGATTCAGATATTTTATAATTTTGGAAAATATCCTATAAAAAGGAAATAATCCAAATAATGAAGAATAAGTCTATTTTACATCTGGATCTCGATGCATTTTTTGTTTCAGTAGAACGTAAACAAAATTCTGAATTGAATGACAAACCGCTTATCGTAGGTGGAATGGGCGATCGTGGGGTAGTGGCGGCCTGTAGTTATGAAACAAGAAAGTTTGGAGTACACTCGGGTATGGCGATGAAAGTAGCTCGGCAGCTTTGTCCGCAGGCTACCGTAATTAAAGGGAATGCCAGTACTTACACCAAACATTCGAAAGAAGTTACAGAAATCATTAAAAGTCAGGTTCCCAGTTTTGAGAAAGCCAGTGTAGACGAGTTCTATGCCGATTTGAGTGGGATGGACAAATTTTTCGGTATCAATCAATTTGCCAGCGAACTAAGACAAACTATTATAAAGGAAAGCGGCTTGCCAATTTCTTTCGGACTTTCACAAAATAAGGTGGTTTCCAAGATCGCTACGGGAGAAGCCAAGCCCAATGCTGAAATTATAATTCCGCATGGAAATGAGAAAATATTTCTGGCGCCTTTAAGCGTGAACAAGATTCCGATGGTGGGAAATAAAACCTTTCAAAAACTACTGAATTTAGGGGTTAGGGAAATAAAAACCATCCAGGAAATGCCGGTGGAAATGTTGGAAAGTGTTTTAGGGAAAGCCGGGCGAACTATTTGGAAACGTGCTAACGGCCTGGACGATACACCAATTATTCCTTATCACGAAAGAAAATCTATCTCTACCGAGCGCACTTTTGGTCGTGATACTATAGATATGGTACGCCTGCACGCCACTTTGGTGGCGATGGCCGAAAGCCTGGCGTACCAGTTACGGCGTGGCAATAAGTTAACCAGCGTGGTAAGTGTAAAGATCAGGTATTCAGATTATCAAACGCATTCCAAACAGGTGAAAATCTCATATACCAGCGCCGATCATATTCTGATTCCTAAAGTTGAAATGCTCTTTAAGCAACTTTATTCCCGCCGGTTATTAATTCGGTTAATCGGGGTGAAGTTCAGCGGACTTGTAGGTGGAAATTACCAGATTAACCTGTTTGATGATTCTGAAGAAATGCTGAATTTATATAATTCCATAGATAAAATCAAAGAGCGTTTTGGAGAACATAGTGTGATGCGTGCGGTCACCATGGGCACAAAAACCATTGGCCGAATGGGAAATCCGTTTAACGGCGAACCGCCAATTGTTTTGGCGCATAGAAAACAATGATTTATTTAAACTGTCATACCTGGTATTCGCTGCGCTACGGAACTTTTTCGGTAGAAAAACTCTGTGAGCTCGCCCGGGAATTTAAAGTGGAATCTTTAGCGCTTACCGATATTAATAATACTTCGGCGTGTTTAAATTTTATAAAAATAGCTTCGGAATATGGTATAAAACCAATTGTGGGAATCGATTTTAGAAATGGAGCAGAACAGCAATATGTTGGGATCGCTAAAAACAATGAAGGTTTCAGGCAGTTAAACGAACACTTGTCGCAACAACTTCATTCAAAAAAAGATTTTAAACCCGAAGCCCCGAATTTACCTGATTGTTTTATTATTTATCCTTTCGAAAAAGTAATAGCGAACAAAAAGAGGAATTTCGAGAGCAATGAATTCATTGGAATTTCGGTAGAAAGTCTGCGGAAGCTTAAATTTTCTAAATACCGGGAATTTAAAGATAAACTGGTATTGCAACAGAGTGTGAGTTTCAGGAATAAGCGGGATTACAATGCGCATCGTTTGTTGCGAGCTATAGATAATAATGTTTTACTTAGTCAGCTTTCCGAAAGCGAACAGGGTTCTTTTGCTCATCAGATGATATCTTCAGAAATTATCGCTACAGAATTTGAGGATTTTCCGCATATTTTAGAGAATACACAGGAGTTGGTAAATGCCTGCCGGGTAGATTTTGAATTCGGAAAAACCCAAAACCGAAATTTATTGGTTTCAGGTGACAGTCCTGAAACTGATGTTGACCGTTTAAAAAAATTATGCGATCAAAACCTACCTAAACGTTATCCTGAGGCAAATGAAAAAGTTTCAAAAAGGGTAGAAAAAGAGCTTAACGCCATCATAAAACTTGGTTTCGTTTCTTACTTTTTGATCAATTATGATATTGTAAGTTACGCCCGGTCGCAGAACTTTCCATTTATAGGCCGGGGAAGTGGCGCCAATTCTATTATTGCTTACATTATAGGAATTACCAATGTAGATCCCATTGAGCTGGATTTATATTTTGAACGCTTTATCAATGAAAGTCGAAGTTCTCCCCCCGATTTTGATATCGATTTCTCCTGGAAAGATCGTAACGAAGTAACCGATTTTATTTTTAAAAAATACGAGTTCACTGCTTTAATGGGTACTTATGTCACCTTTAAACGTCGCGCGGTTGCCAGGGAATTGGGGAAGGTTTTTGGTTTGCCCAAAGAGAATATCGATAAACTTTCGGCAGGATTTTTTAGTATTAATGAGCTGGATCAATTGGAAAAATTAGTGCTACGTTACAGCGCTTTAATTGAAGGTTTTCCCAATTATTTGAGTGTGCATTCCGGCGGAATCCTAATTTTAAATGACAGCGTTTATAATTATGCCGCCACTTTTTTACCTCCGAAAGGTTTCGAAACGATCCAGATAGATATGAATATTGCGGAAGAAGTTGGGATTCATAAATTCGATATTCTAGCCCAACGCGGGCTTTCAAAGATCACCGATGCTATTGAAATAATAAAGGAAAATCAGCCAGATGCTGAAATTGAGGATATTGAAAATATTGCTGCTTTTAAGGAAGACCCACAAATTAACGAGTTACTAAAAACCGGCGATTGTATTGGAGTTTTTTATGTAGAATCTCCTGCAATGCGTGGTCTGCTCACCAAACTACAAACCGATAATTATTTGAATTTAGTGGCTGCAAGTTCTATAATTAGGCCCGGGATTTCCAGTGGAGGGATGAAAGAAGAATATATAAAGCGACATCGTGATCCCGCAAGAAGAAAGCAGGGCCATCCTGTAATGCTCGAAATCATGGATGATACTTATGGGATTATGGTTTACCAGGAAGATGTGATGAAAGTGGCTCATAAGTTCGCCGGACTTAGTTTTGAAGATGCCGATGTGTTACGGCGCGGAATGAGTGGCAAGAAAACATCGAAAGGTCAGATGCAGCGAATTGAAGCTAAATTCAGGAAGAATTGCAAACAAAAAGGCTATAATAAAAAGATTATTGATGAGGTTTGGGAGCAAATTTCTTCTTTTGCCGGGTATGCATTTCCAAAGGGACATTCGGCTTCTTATGCGGTAGAAAGTTACCAAAGTTTGTATTTAAAGAAATATTTTCCGCTGGAATTTATGGTAGCTGCGCTTAATAATGGTGGCGGATTTTATGATGTAGAAACTTATATCCAGGAAATTAGAAAATGCGGTGGGAGAGTGCATCCGCCCTGCATCAATAGGAGTGATCACCCCAATAGTATTTTTGGAAAAGATATCTACCTGGGATTGGGCTATATCAAAGAATTAGAAACTAAAACCGTGCAACAAATCCTGGAAAACCGGCAGTTTTTTGGAGTTTTTAAGTCGTTTGATGATTTTATAGATCGCGTTTCTCTCTCTATAGAACAACTAAGTATTTTATTGAAAATTGATGCTTTTAGATTCACTAAAACAGATAAACATCATTTACTATGGAAAGCTCACTTTAAACTGAACGCCTCTAAACCGGTAACTACACAGGAAAAGTTATTTAATACCGCTCACCGGGATTTTGAACTTCCGCAGTTTGAATATTCAGCATTGATAGAAGCTTTTGACCAGATGGAATTATTGGGTTTTCCGCTTTGTTCGCATTTTAAATTGCTTAAAAATCCTATCGAAAAATCGGTAAGAGCAAAAGATCTAAAACATTATGTGGGAAAGGAAATTTTGATCTATGGTGCCCTGATCACCGCCAAAAAAACTGGGACTTCTAACGGGAAATATATGTATTTCGGGACTTTTTTTGATGCTGAGGGTGATGTTTTTGATACGGTTCAATTTCCTGCTACCGCAGAAAAATATCCGTTGCGCAGCAAAGGAATTTATAAATGCTACGGCAGGGTAAATAACGAGCTCGATTATATTTCTATTAGCATACAATGGCTGGAACGCCAGGATACCTTGACTGATCCCAGGTTGGTAGGCTACCAGTTTGCGTAGGGTTTTAAAAAAGCTTGTTTTCGTCACCCTGGATTTATTTCAGGACTTAATATCAATGTACCAGGTTAAAGCAGAGACATTAAGAATAATAGATTTCCACAATTTTGTATTTAAAAGTCTGATAATTGTAGGTAACAACTAATTATATTTCTAAAACCTACTCAGTTAGCTGACAGTCACCGGTTTTAATTTTCTCCTTACTAGGGTTGTATAGGTTGTCTTTAATATTGAAATCATATTCTGCCACATTTGCGATTTTCATCAATGGGCAAAAATTATCTAACTTGGCATTTTTTCTTATTTCTATACCAAAATATTCATATCCTTCAACATTCTCAAAACCGCTTATATCTTCCAAAAGAGTATTATCCGTAATTATTAATGCTTCTGCTTCTGTAAAATTTGGCTGAGCTATAATTTCTAATAAGCTGCTATTCTCGTTGACTATAAACCCGGGTACTTCATTAAGATTTTGGAAACTAATCGAAGTCAAATTAGGGTTATTGGAAATTACAAGTTTTTCTTTTATCCTTTCCAGTTTTGATAAACCATGAGTATTTTCAATACCTGAATTAATTAAATAAACATAATTAACTTCACCTTGAATATTATGCAGTGCATCTAGGTTAGTAAGTTGCTCATTATCTCTAATACTTAAATTCCCCCGTACTTCAGTAATATTTTCGGTGCCCTTTAGTGAACTCAGATTAGGATTATTGGTTATATCCAAATCACGTAATTTATGAGCAACACTAGACAATGCTTCAATATTGTTGAGTTTAGGGTTATTGCGAATCTGTATTGTTGCTTGATTATTATCAATCAATTCAATGTTATTCAAGCCATTTAGATTTT
>Ga0098069_100749_pt1 | contig 11360 bp, 10 predicted proteins | sample 27_taG_FD_92584 | JGI IMG/M metagenome (GOLD analysis project Ga0098069, IMG submission 92584) | Marine viral communities from Cariaco Basin, Caribbean Sea - 27_WHOI_OMZ | ecosystem: Environmental > Aquatic > Marine > Oceanic | place: Caribbean Sea: Cariaco Basin | collected 2014-11-09 | reverse complement strand
AGCTAAAAATCCGGTACCTTTGCCAGAATTGTTAATCGGTGGTTTTTCTTCCGAAGAACCTCTAAAATTTCAGCATATGTTTTCAGATAAAGCAAATAAGATCTTTCAGGAAGTAATAGAGAAATACCATGAAATAAACACTGTAGGGCAGGAGTTTCACAATGCTTACAATGAAAAAGACGAGTTGCTGGAGCACCTTTTGTACCGCAAGTGCTGGATTGATACCGTGCAGTGGCACTATGAAGATATTATTCGCGATCCAAACATTGATCCTGTAGCCGCCCTTAAGCTCAAAAGGCAAATTGATGCTTCAAACCAGGATCGTACCGATATGGTGGAGTACATAGACAGCTATTTTCTTGATAAATACAAAGATGTAGAACCAAAAGAAGGCGCTACCATCAATTCCGAAAGCCCCGCCTGGGCCATAGACCGGCTCTCTATCCTGGCGCTCAAGATCTACCACATGAACGAAGAGGCCAATCGCGTTGACGCCGGCCAGGAGCACATGATAAAATGCCAGGCAAAGCTCGCTGTCTTGCTCGAGCAGCGCGTAGACCTTTCTACGGCTATAAATCAGTTACTTGGCGATATCGCAAAAGGAGACAAATACATGAAGGTGTACAAGCAAATGAAGATGTACAACGACGATGAACTCAACCCGGTTTTAAGAGGGGCCAAAAAATAGCATTTTTGGATGGGAAGACCGCGGCACATACTGGTAATACGCCTCTCGGCCATGGGAGATGTGGCGATGATGCTGCCGGTGCTAAAGGCTTTTACTGAAAAATATCCCGATGTTAAGCTTAGCCTGCTCACCCGCAGGTTTTTCGCGCCCATGTTCAAAGATCTTCCCAATGTTCAGGTTTTTGAAGCCGAAGTAAAAGGAAGGCACCAAGGTTTACGCGGACTCAAAAGGCTTTCTTCGGAGTTGCTCGACCTAAAAATTGAGGCCGTCGCCGATTTGCACAATGTGCTGCGATCTAATATCCTGAAATTCTTTTTTAAGCTGAAGGGCATCCCGGTGCGACAAATCGACAAAGGCCGCAAAGAGAAAAAAGCCCTCACCCGAAGCAATAACAAGGTCTTCAAACAGCTTAAGGCAACCCAGCAGCGTTATGCCGAAGTTTTTGATAAACTTGGCTATCCCGTAGACATTAGTGCCGTGCAGGTACTTCAAAAGCAGGAACCGACTGAAAACCTGAGGGCAGTTACGGGTGAAAAAACTGAAAAATGGCTGGGAATAGCCCCTTTTGCCCAGCATGCTTCCAAAACTTACCCCGAAGATCTGATGAAAGAGGTACTGCAGGAGCTTCAAAAAGGGCAGAATTTGAAGATATTTTTGTTCGGCGGAGGAAAAGAGGAAACCGGGAAACTGGCGGCCTGGGAAAAGACATTTCCCAAAGCCGTTTCGGTAGCCGGGAAATTGTCTTTTGAAGAAGAACTGGCACTTATCTCAAATCTCGACCTTATGCTGTCTATGGACAGCGGGAATGGGCATTTGGCAGCTAATTTTGGCGTGCCGGTGATCAGTATTTGGGGGCTCACCCATCCCTACACCGGATTTGCCCCTTTTCGACAGCCCGCAGCAAACTCCCTGCTGCCAAACCTTCAGAAATATCCCGCCATCCCCACCTCCATCTACGGGAAAGATATTCCGAAGGGGTATGAGGAGGTGATGAGGAGCATTCCGCCGCAAAAGGTAGTGGAGAAAATTAAAGAACTCCTGGGTAGAAGCTGATTTTAGATAGGAAGCTGCTGAACAAGTAGCAGCTTTTTTGCCGAAAACCTCAAATTACAGGCACCAAATCCCAAATAAAAGAAGTTCCAAAAATGACATTTCTGGAACTTCTTTTAGTAAGCTGAGAAGTCTCAGCTCTCAAATTTTATATCGGAAATTTATCTAGACATCGTCATAATCCACTTTCAACCTGCTTGAAGTGGGGTGTGCCTGGCAGGTGAGCACAAGGCCTTCTTCGATCTCGCTATCTACTAAAATGGAATTTTTTTCCATTTCGGCGCTACCTTCTACGATTCGGGCTACACAGCTGCTGCAAATCCCGCCCTGGCAGGAGTAAGGCACGTCAATACCTTCGTCGAGTGCCATTTGCAGTACCGTTTTGTTGCGTGGCATGCTTAGGGTCACCTCTTCTTCGTCAACTTTTATGGTGAGGCTTGTTTCCCCGTCAAGATCGGCCTCAACTTTACCTTCAACTTCAGTATTAAAAAGTTCAAAGAGGATCTGCTCTTTTTGAACCTCATTTTTCAGGAGCACTTCAGAAACTTTATTGATCATTTCTTCGGGTCCACAAAGATAGAAGCGGGTAAAAGAGGTGTCTTTAAACCTGTTTTTAAGCACATAATTCACCGTGCCTTCATCAATCCTTCCGTAGTGACAATTTTCTTCGTTGCAACGGCTGTACACGAATTCAATAAAAAGTCGGTCGGGGAAACTGGCCTGAAGCTCAAGCAATTCCTTAAAGAAGATAGTGTCTTTTGGGGTGCGGTTACCGTAAACCAGTACAAAGCGGCTGTGTTTCTCCTGCTGCAGCACAGTTTTTAAGATAGACAGCACGGGGGTGATCCCGCTCCCGGCAGCAAAGGCGGCGTAGGTGTGCGGGTGGCCGTCCTGCACGGGTTCAAAGGTAAATTTACCTTCGGGAGGGTGCACTTCCAGGGTGTCGCCGGCTTTTAACCTGTTATTGGCCAGTACAGAAAAAGTTCCGCCTTTAACCTCTTTTACAGTCACCTTAAAGGTATCATCTGCTGGCGGCGTACAAAGAGAGTAGGCGCGGCGTACTTCTTTGCCTTCTATAGTTGTTTTTAAAGTTACGTATTGACCTGCTTTAAAGGAAAATTCGCTTTTTAGTTCCTGCGGTATTTCAAATTCAAGGCTTACCGCCTCTTCTGTTTCCCTGATGATATTTTTGATCTTTAGCGAAAAGAATTTGCTCATTTTTTGGATGTTTGGCGCAAAAATACAAAGTATGTGAATTTATTTCTGTAACAAAACTGTAAATTTCAGTACTTGTAAGATAAAGTAAAACAATGTATCAAAGGTTTATTTCTCTACAGTGGAAGGCTTTTTACCGCTCGGCCAGCTTTGGCAGGAGCATGGGGCTCAAGATATTCATGGCCTTTATAGCAATTTATTTTTCACTGGTGTTCCTTACGCTGGGAATTGGCTTGTACCCCCTGCTCAAAGAAGCTTTCCCCGAACAGGAGCCGCTGCAAATCGTCAACCGGTTTTTACTGGTCTATCTGGTACTCGAACTGCTAATGCGCTTTATGCTGCAAACGCTCCCGGTAATGACCGTAAAACCTTTACTTTCTTTACCCGTTGGCAAAGGCAAAGTGGTGAACTATGTGTTGTTACGCTCTTTATTTTCCTTTTTCAACTTTTTGCCGCTGCTGTTATTTATTCCTTTCGCGGTCTTTACAGGATATAAGACTGAATATTCCCTGCTTTCCATAACGGCATGGACCGTAGCAGTGATTGGGCTTGACCTTAGTGTAAATTATCTCAATTTTCTGCTGAAAAAGAGGTTTGCCGATGACCTTAAGGCGCTGCTTCCATATTTAGTAGTGGCTTTGGTATTGTATGCCCTGGAGAGGTTTGAGGTTTTTAGTATCACTGAAGTTTTTGCCGAGGGCCTAAATTATGTGCTCGAAATGCCATTTTTGGCACTCCTGCCCCTGCTGCTCGTCTTTGGGCTGTACAGGTGGAATCAAAAGGTTCTTAAAAGCAGGTTATATCTGGATGAATCCTTAAGGGAAAAAGTGACCGAAGCAAAGTCCCAGGATTTCGCCTGGCTTCGCCGCTTTGGAGGCATAGCTCCTTTCCTTCAGCTTGACCTTAAACTTATATGGCGCAATAAAAGGCCCAAAACGCTTATCTATATTTCGCTGCTCATCCTGGGGTACGGGATGATCTTTTATCCGCAGGACACTTACCAGGATATGCCTTCAGTCTTTGTGTTTGTGGGCATCTTTATGACCGGCATTTTTATGATCAACTTCGGGCAGTTTATTCCAGCCTGGGATTCTTCGTATTATTCTATGATGATGTCGCAAAACATTCCGCTTAAACAGTATTTAGACGCCAAGGCGGCCCTTATTATTTTCAGTATAGTGATTTTAACCATACTTACCACGCCTTATGTCTTGTTTGGGTATAATATCCTTATAATCAATATTGTATGTGCTATTTACAATATTGGTATCAATGTTCCAGTACTTTTGTTTGCCGGATCTTTCAACAGAAAAAGAATTGACCTTGAAAAAAGCCCTTTTATGAACTATCAGGGTACGGGGGCAGCGCAATGGCTGGTGGGATTGCCCTTGCTTATTGTGCCTATCCTCATTTTTTGGGTGCTGAATAAATTTGTTTCCTTTGAAATTGCCACCCTGGTTTTGGGAGCTCTCGGTTTTTTGGGAATAATATTCAGGAGCCTTATTATGAAACAAATAACAGAGGCTTACAGGAAGAATAAATATGCCATGATCAATGGTTTTAAACAAACAGGAGAATAAGATGATAACAGCTACAAACCTTACAAAAGTCTACGCCGGCACAAAGGTGCTCGATATTGAACATCTCGAGATCCCGAAAGGGCAGAGCTTTGGCCTGGTGGGGAATAACGGAGCCGGAAAAACCACTTTTTTCAGCCTCCTTCTAGACCTTATTCAGCCAACAACCGGCAGTGTTTTCAATAATGAAATCACGGTAAGCCAAAGCGAGGCCTGGAAACCTTTTACCTCTTCTTTTATTGATGAGAGCTTTCTTATTGGTTATTTAACCCCCGAAGAATACTTCTATTTTGTGGGGGAGCTCCGCAACCGAAACAAGGCAGATGTGAATGCATTTCTGCAGAATTTTGATGAATTCTTCAATGGGGAAATCCTGGGCAGGAAAAAGTACCTGCGCGACCTTTCCAAGGGAAACCAGAAGAAGGTGGGTATAGTAGCCGCTTTAATTGGAGATCCAGAAGTAGTGATTCTCGATGAGCCGTTTGCAAACCTCGATCCAAGTACGCAGATACGCCTTAAAGCACTCATCAAGAAACTCACCGCGGGTTCAGAAATGACCGTTTTGATCTCAAGCCATGATCTAATTCATGTCACAGAGGTTTGCGGGCGCATTGTGGTGCTCGATAAAGGAAAGGTGGTGAATGACATAAAAACTTCGGAAGCCACCCTCAAAGAACTGGAGCAGTATTTTGCCGGGGCAGCGGTACAGGTGAAAGAGGAGAAGCAGGAGCATGATGATTCTGTAAAGACCGAAGCTTAAGGAGTAATTACATTTCCAGTGTTTTAACAGCATTTGATGGGTACAAAAGAGTTCAGGATTTCAGGCTGGGCAAGAATACTTCTGTTTGTGTTCCCTTATTTGTTGATAGTGGTTGTTTTTCAATTTATAGGTTTGGCAGTAGCCGGCATTTCTATTGATGATCCTCTGTCGAGCATTAGTTCTCAACAACACCTGATTTCCTCCTTTTTTGATCTTTCAGGCACTTTCCTGGTGCTCTGGATATTCATGAAGTACATCGATAGGGAGAAATTTACGGAGCTGGGCTTTCAGATGAAAGGCCGGCTTAGCGACTTCGGTTTGGGAACATTGGTGGGATTTATTACCATGTTTTCCGGATTTCTTATCCTGATGGGAATAGGAGAAATACGTTATTCGGGAGTGAATTTCAATGTTTCTGAATTATTGATATCAATATTGTTCTTCCTCATTATTGCAGTTGTTGAAGAAACTTTGATCAGAGGATATGTGCTCAAGAATTTAATGCTGTCAACCAATAAGTATGTGGCACTTGGTATTTCTTCTGTTATTTTTTCTTTAATGCACGGGGCGAACCCTAATATGAGCCTTTTTAGTTTTATTGATCTGTTTTTTGCCGGAATGATCCTGGGAATTTCTTACCTGTACACAAAGAATTTATGGTTTCCTATTGGGTTGCATTTTGGCTGGAACCTTTTCCAGACGCATTTTGGGTTCAATGTGAGTGGCCTGGATGTCTACTCCCTTATTGAGATTAATTACACTTCAGCGAATTTATTCAATGGCGGGGAGTTTGGGTTTGAAGGCTCTGTGTTTTCTGTGGCTGCACAGCTTCTTATTTTTGCAGGGATTGTAAATTATTACCAGGATCCTGCCCAAAGGTTTTTTCTGCCAGGCCTGCTTTTTAAGAGAAGTAAATAGGATGGGTTTTTCAGCTGAATAAATAAAGCCTGCCTAAACAGCAGCTTTATCTTTGCGCTTTGGAGGGCTCAAAAAGCCGGTTTTTTTTCGCTATTTTTACCCGCCCCAATAATAATTACAGCACTTATAAGTTATTGCTAATAAGAAGGATCACTTGATTTGAAACTATCTATAAAGGTTACTGCCATTTTTTTCCTGTTGGTTGCCTTAACAGGCTGTTCGAGAAAGAAGAACACTTTCCTGAACCGTAACTGGCATGCGGTTACTGCCGAATACAACACGCTCTATAACGGAAATCTCGCGCTTGATCTTGGTATTGAGGCACTTAATGAAAGCTATCGCGACAATTACTGGCAGGTGCTTCCGGTAGAACGAATGGAAATTCGCGATGAGGTTATGGCTCCCGGAGAAACCCTAAATCCAAACTTTCTGGTAGCCGAAGAAAAAGCGGTAAAGACAATCCAGCGGCATTCCATGCTGATTGAAGGCACCGAGAAAAATCCGCAGATAGACGAGGCATACCTGTTGCTGGGAAAAGCCAGGTATTATGACCAGCGTTTTGTGCCTGCGCTTGAAGCATTTAACTACATTCTTCATAAATACCCACTTAGCAATATAATCAACGAAGCCCGGATTTGGAGGGAAAAGACCAATATGCGGCTGGAATTTGACGAGCTTGCCATTAAGAACCTGAAGAAGATACTGGAAGGTGAAAGGCTGGAGGAGGCTGATCGTGCAGAGGCTTCAGCTACCCTGGCGCAGGCTTATATCAATATCAATTCGCCAGACAGTGCCGTAACACAACTTCGGAAGGCTGCCGAACTTACCGACATTAAAAACAAAGAAGGGCGATACTGGTATATTACCGGCCAGTTATATGATGTACTGGGGGAAAATGACAGTGCATCATACGCTTTTAACCGGGTGATAAACCTGAACCGAAAAATCCCACGTATTTACCTGGTCAATGCCATGATCAGGCAAATAGAGTACAGCAATGCCACCGCCCAAAACAAATCCCTGATCCTGGAGGAGCTCAATTCCCTCGCTAAAGATCGGGAAAACCGGCCTTATCTCGACAAGATCTATTTTCAGCTGGCCGAATTCCATTATCAGCAGGATTCTGTAGAACTGGCCATAGATTATTACAACCGATCCCTTCGCACACCTTCGGGCAACACTTACCTGCAGTCGCTTGACTATCAGACGCTGGGGAATATCAACTTTGATGCTGCGCGCTATGAGGTTGCAGGTGCCTATTACGACAGTACCCTTACAATGTTGCCCGGGAACAGCAGGGAATTCAGGTTGATAAAAAGGAAGAGGGATAATCTTGACGATGTGATCTATTACGAACAAATGGCTCAGCATGCCGATAGTATATTACATCTGGCCTCTCTTACTAAAGACGAACAGCTCGATTACTTCACGCTGTATACTAATCAGTTAAGGGAAGCGGCAGTTGATGCGGCAGCACAACCCGAACAACAACAGGCGGCCCAGGAATTCTTTGAGAATAAACGCCCTGCCATGCCCGGCGTGCCCAATCCGGGATCTTCTTTTTACTTCTATAACCCTACGGTGGTTGCCTTTGGGAAGCAGGAATTTTTCAGATTGTGGGGTGACAGGGAACTTGCCGATAACTGGCGTACCCGCCGCATAAGCGGAGGTGGGGAAGACCTTGCAACCGAAGGTGTGGCTGAGCTTATTGATAATGATCCCAGGTTCGATCCGCAGACCTACATCAGTAAAATTCCACAGGATAAGGCGGTGCTTGACAGCCTTAAAAGCGATCTTAATTTTGCCAGTTATCAACTCGGGTTGATCTACAGGGAAAAATTCAACGAGAATGAACTGACTGCCCACAGGCTGGAGTTTGTTCTGGCAAACCAGCCCGAGCAAAGACTGTTACTGCCCGCAAAATACAACCTCTATAAAATTTATTCAGACCTGGGGATGCCCGGAAAGGCACAGTCTCTTAAGACAGAAATTTTGACGGCTTATCCCGATTCCCGTTATGCTGCAATCCTATCCAATCCCGAAAGTCTGTTGGAGGATGAGAATAATCCCACGGCTATTTACGAAGAGCTTTATGCGCAGTACGAAGATCAGGAATACGAAACTGTTATTGCTGAAAGTGAGCGTTTGGTAGAACAGTTTGCCGGCGATGAGATTGTTCCAAAATTCGAACTTTTAAAGGCTATGGCCGAAGGTCGCCTGTACGGATTTGAAGCTTACCGGGAAAGCCTTAACTATGTAGCACTTAACTACCCGCAGACCGGGGAAGGGAAAAAAGCCCAGGAGATCATAGACAGGGCTTTACCCTCTATGGCAACGGCAAAATTTGTTTCGCAAGATTCCGGTAATTCCTTCAAATTGGTCTTTCCGGTAAATAAAATGGAGGAAAAAGAAGTTGACAGCCTGCAACAAATTCTGCTAAATGCCATGCAGGATTTAGGGTATTCAGGAGAGGTTTCGCGAGATGTTTATGGTCCTGCCCAAAATTTTGTGGTGGTTCACGGATTTTCTTCAGCAGCGGGAGCTAATTTGTTCGCTCAACGTCTTGCCGAAGACACAAAATACGCTATTGATAAAAAATCTTTCTATATTTCAACCCCAAATTACAGGATCGTACAGATTCACAAGAATGTAGAAACCTATTTAGATACATTAAACACCCCCTCACGCTAATGTTTAAGCAGGAAAAAACAAAACTGGCAGTAGAGAACAGCAAGGAACAAAATAAAATTTCCCAGGGCACAAAAATTACCGGAGACATTGAGGCTAAAGGCTGTTTTCGAATAGATGGTTGTGTTGAAGGAAAAGTCACCACTCCCGGAAAAGTTGTTATAGGCAAAGCCGGCTCTGTGACAGGAGAACTGAGTTGCGAAAATGCCGATATTGAAGGAAATTTTAATGGCAAGCTTAAAATTTCGGGAACATTAAGCCTTAGAAGTACTGCAGTAATAGAAGGAGAAGCCGTGGTTGCAAGACTGGCTGTAGAGCCGGGCGCAACATTTAATGCAACCTGTACTATGCGCGGCGGGGTGAAAGCGATTCATAATGAAAGAGGAGAAAGAGAAAGACAAAAACAAGAACAGTCAGCTTAAAAACTGGGCTGTCTTTACCGGAATTGCCTTTCAGATGGGGGCCACTATCTTTGTGTGCGCATGGATTGGAAAGAAGCTCGATGAAAGGTACTCTATGGAGAAGAACTGGTTTACCATAGGTTTTGTCCTCTTTGGTCTGGTAGCATCGGTATATGTGGTTTTAAAACAGCTTAAACGCTACAACAATTGAACCCTCTTATTTTTAAAGATCTTTTCAGGTTCATTCTCATTCTTTTTCTTGTTGCAGGATTGAGCTACGGGATACATTATTTCGTGGTCAGCTCCTACTTTCCCAATGAGATATTTGAGCTCGTGACCTTTGCCTATAAGTTCAACGTGGGGATCACGCTCCTGTTCACTTCCAGTATTATTTTGGCCAGCGGGCAGCTCAAAGAGCAGCTTGGGTTTATCTTTCTTATTAGCGGGATGGTGAAGTTGGGAATCTTCTATTTTCTAATTAAGACCTCCGGATTTGTTCTGGACAAATCTGTCTTTTTACATTTTTTTGTTCCTTATGCTCTTTCGGTGGTGGTTGAAATCATCTATATCAGCAAAATCCTAAACCGTACTAACTTCTCAAAAGACAGATAATTAGCCGGAGTTAGGGCCCAAAAAACAATTAAGGAACATAGGCTGTGTTTTTTTATTTAATTATGTACATTTGCAGCCAAATTAAAGGACTGTAATTCACCCGGAAAATGCAAAAGGAAAACGTTGCGAAGTTTTTATTAGCCTGTCTTTTAATGTTTGTGAGTTTTAACTCACAGGCATTTAGTGTTAAAGAACCTCAGGAAGGAGAGGACGCTAAAGTTAATACAGAGGAAGAGATTCAGGCGTACATTGATCACCATTTACAGGATTCTTACTATGTGAATTTCTTTTCCGACGGGGAGACAGGGGCGCATTATGGGTTTCCGCTGCCTGTTATTCTTTTTGATAACGGCTTAAAGATATTTTCCTCCGGAAAGTTTCACCACGGGGAAGACCTTGTGGAGGTTGATGGTCAGCACTACCGTCTTTACCACTCCCACATTTATAAAACCGATGCCGAAGGAACCATTAACTATAATGAGAATGGTTTTCCTGAAAACGAAAGGCCATGGGATTTTTCGATCACCAAGAACGTTTTAACGATGATGCTTGTTGGGCTTTTGATGCTTATCCTGTTCAGCCAGCTTGCAAAAACTTATAAGAACAGGTCAATTCCGAAGAAATTCGGCCGTGTTCTAGAACCGCTTGTGCTTTACGTGCGAGATGATATCGCTAGGCCAAATATTGGCAAGAACTACAGGAAGTACACCGGCTTTTTACTCACCGTATTTTTCTTTATCTGGATCCTGAACCTGCTTGGGATGACCCCGCTGGGAGTGAACGTTACGGGGAACATTGCCGTGACCTTTGCACTTGCGCTCATCACTTTTATCATTGTTCAGTTCAGCGGAAACAAAGATTACTGGAAACACATTTTTTGGATGCCGGGTGTGCCGGTTCCCATGAAGATCATTCTTGCGCCTATCGAGGTACTGGGAATGTTCACCAAGCCTTTTGCACTTATGATCCGACTTTTTGCGAACATGACTGCAGGGCACGTGATCGTGATGACGCTGCTTGGGTTGATCGTGGTATTCCAGAACTGGATCGCAGGACCTGCTTTTTTTGGGTTCACCATTTTTATCTCTGTTATAGAATTACTGGTTGCATTTCTGCAGGCATATATCTTCACCCTTCTTAGTGCCCTTTACATTGGAATGGCAGTTGAGGAACACGACGATCATCACCCTGCCGACAATGAAGACATTCCGGTAGTATAGTATAAATACATTTAAGAGTAAGTTTAATTTTTAATAAGTAAGTATGGAAGCCTTAAATTTAGATTTGATTGGAGCTGGTTTAATTATTATTGGAGCCGGTTTTGGTCTTGGTAAGATTGGTAGCGCTGCAATGGAAGGAATTGCACGTCAGCCAGAAGCTGCCGGTAAAATCCAAACTGCAATGATTATCATCGCTGCACTTTTGGAAGGTGTTGCTTTTGCTGCTCTTTT
>Ga0098069_100748_pt1 | contig 11383 bp, 8 predicted proteins | sample 27_taG_FD_92584 | JGI IMG/M metagenome (GOLD analysis project Ga0098069, IMG submission 92584) | Marine viral communities from Cariaco Basin, Caribbean Sea - 27_WHOI_OMZ | ecosystem: Environmental > Aquatic > Marine > Oceanic | place: Caribbean Sea: Cariaco Basin | collected 2014-11-09 | reverse complement strand
CACTTGAGTCTTCAAATGAAAACACCTAACTTTATTCATGAAAAAACCTGTGAAGAAAACTCCACAGGTCTATTAAAAAATTTTACTTAATAACTGTCAACCTATTTTAGGACGACACACTTAAAAAGTTCTGCTTAGAACATCTCTCTACCTGAAAAATGGAAAGCAGCTTCAATCTGTGCGTTTTCGTCGCTATCACTTCCGTGTACAGCATTTTCACCAACAGACTTTGCGTATTTTTTTCTTATAGTTCCTTCAGCAGCATCTTCTGGATTTGTTGCTCCAATTAAAGCTCTAAAATCTTCTACGGCATTTTCTTTTTCTAACACAGCCGATACGATTGGCCCACGAGTCATAAACTCTACCAACTCCCCAAAGAAAGGACGTTCCTTGTGTACTGCGTAAAATTCTTCAGCATCAGCAGTAGTCATTTGAGTCATTTTCAAAGCTACAATTCTAAATCCTGAAGTAGTAATTTGTTCTAATATCGCACCTACATTCCCGGCTTCAACTGCATCGGGCTTTATCATGGTGAATGTTCTTTTTCCTGCCATTATATGGTTTTTAAAATTTTGGCAAAAATAAATAAATAAGCTGCATTTACAAGTTCCTTTTGGTTTTATATCAATTTAGCTTTCAGGCAGCTGCATTATCCAAGCTCTTATTCCTTATACTTCACCAGGTATTCCTGTTGAAGTTTATTTCCAACACCGCGCATTTGCATCATCGCTTCACCAGTATTAAAATCGAATTTCAACAAGCCATAACTTAAATCGCTTACTACCTCGCCTACTCTATATTGATTGGGTTCGCCGCTAAAATTTGAATAGGAATGTGTCATCCCGCTGGAAGTGAAATCTACAAGCGGATAATCCAGTTCTTCTATATTCTTTTCTGAAAATTCTGAAATATGCCGGTCGCCACTAAGAAGAATTACATTTTTTGCTTTAGAAGTTTGTAAAAGCTTTTCCAGTTTCTCTACTTCTGATGGAAAATTACCCCAGGTTTCAAAACCGTGTTCTGCAGAAAGTATTTGAATTGAACTTAAGATCACATTATAATCGGCAGTGCTATTCTTCAATTCGTTTTCAAACCATTCCCATTGTTTTGTTCCCAGGATAGTGCCGCTATAATCTGGTTCATAACGCTTTCCTTTTTCTTTACTTTTTTGCAGTTCAGACCTAAAATACCTGGTGTCTAAAACTATTACCTTTATGGTCTTTCCGTCCTCCTGGAAATTTTTAGCGTGGTAAATGCCTTCTCTTTCCCGGCGAGGGTCGTCTTCAGCAACATCAAAAAAATCCAGAAACAACTGCTGACTTTCCTCTTTATATTCCCAATTTCTCCCAGCATCGTTCTTACCATAATCGTGATCGTCCCAGGTACCTAAAATTGGCGTGGTTTTTATTAATTTTTGATAATCGGGCTGTTTTTTCTGGATCTGGTAATCGGCTTCCAGTTCATCCATATCATCGGTATCAGCATAAATATTATCGCCACCCCAAAGAAATAGATCTGGTTTTTCCTGTAAAATAGCATTCCATAATGGCTGGGATTCATCCTGGCGGTTACAACTTCCAAAAGCAATTACATAATCGTAATTTTCAGCAGATGTTTCAATTTCATTTTTCGTAGTCTCCGCATTGCTTCCGCAGGAAATAAAAAGAAAAAAGCTTATTAAGAGCGATAAAATTACCTTCATTTTTCGTTGATTTGTTGAGTACAAAAATACAGATTGGTTTTTTAAGCCAATATTAATAAATTGTATCTTTACTCGCTTCCCGCTAAATGGGAATTAAAATAGTCTGAGCCGGGATTAGAAATGTTATGACTATTTAATAAAATCTTAGGCTAAACCAGAGTAAATTAGATTAGAAATTTTCAGCATTTATGTAGAAAGTTTCTATTTTTTCAACATAATACCTTGTAGGATTGCTTCAGGGTATTTTATTTTACACTATGATAGAACAAGCAATTTTAGAGATTACCGCCGAACTTTCCCAGGCCAGAAATATAGTAATTGTTCCGCATAAAGGACCCGATGGTGATGCCATAGGCTCTTCTTTAGGACTTATGCACTTTTTAAAGAATAAAGGCCATAATGTAGATGTAATTGCTCCCAATGAATACCCAAGATTTCTGAAATGGTTGCCCGGAAATGACCAGGTAATGATCTACGAAAAAGATAAAACCAAAGCCGATGAGCTTATAAATGATGCTGATATTGTCTTTGCTTTAGATTTTAACCACTTAAACCGCTCGGGCGATATGCAGGAAGTATTAACTGCATCACAGGCTGTTTTTATAATGATAGACCACCATCGTGAACCATCTGACTTTGCTAATTACACTTATAGCGATGCCGAGATGAGTTCTACCTGCGAGATGGTTTATCACTTTATAGATAAACTACGCGCCGTTGAAAAAATCACACCAGAGATTGCAACCTGTCTTTATTCAGGAATTATGACCGATACCGGTTCGTTTAGGTTTAGCGCTACTAGCGCCGAAACACACCGGGTTATCGCACAACTAATAGATAAAGGTGCAGTAAACCACGAAATACACAATAATATATTTGATACATTTAATGAAAATAGGCTACAGCTTTTAGGAACAGCCTTGCAGAACCTACGTGTATTACCTGAATATAAAACCGCTTACATTACTTTATCACAGGAAGAACTGGATAAACATAATTTTCAAAAAGGAGATACAGAAGGTTTTGTGAATTATGGCCTTGCCATAGAAGATGTTATTTTCGCCCTAATTTTTATTGAAAACAAACAGGAAGGAATCATTAAAATATCCTTTAGATCTAAGGGTGACTTTAATGTGAATAAATTCGCAAGAGCACATTTTGAAGGTGGCGGGCATAATAATGCTGCAGGTGGAAAAAGTGAACTTTCTATTGAAGATACCGTTGCTAAATTAAACAGCATCCTTCCAGACTATAAAGAACTAAAAGGATGAAGAAAGCTTTAGTCCTTATAGCCCTATTAGCATTAGCGGCCTGTAAATCTCCAGAGGCCAGGTATCCTGTCACTCAAAAATCAGGTTCGCATATTAGTGAATCTATAGTTAAAAACCAGGAACTCCTGGAAAAGGAAATAGCACAAATTGAAGCCGCAATCAACAAAGATTCAACCAGCGAATACCAATCTTCGCAAGACGGTTTCTGGTATACTTACAACCAAAAAAGTAAAGATTCTGCTAACGCGGTTAAACCTGAATTTGGAGATGTTGTAGAGTTCGATTATAGTATCAAAACTTTAGATGGTCAGGTAATTTATGCCGAAGGCGAAAAAGCAACCAGAACCTATGCAATAGACCAGGAGAAATTATTTAGCGGCTTAAGACAGGGGCTTAAACTAATGAAGGAAGGAGAAACGGTCACTTTTTTATTTCCCTCTTATAAAGCTTATGGTTATTATGGCGATAAAAATAAAATAGGCACCAACTGGCCATTAAAAACAAAAGTCACCTTAAATAAGATCATAGAAAAGGAAGAAATCCAAAATCAACAATAAGTTAAACCCAGGGCCATAAAGGGCCTTTTAATTTTTATACTAAATGAGAACCAGTAAATTTTTATTACTTTTTACCGTGGTATTTACCATGTTTGCGTGTAACGACGAATATCCAGATCTAGAAGATGGGATGTACGCCGAATTTAAAACTAATTACGGAACATTTGTAGCCGAACTCTATTATGAGGCTACACCTATTACCGTATCCAGCTTTGTTTCTCTTGCAGAGGGCACAAACAAAATGGTAGATAGTACACACAAAGGAAAAAATTATTACAACGGACTTACTTTTCACAGAATTATAGATGGATTTGTAATTCAGGGTGGTGATCCTACCGGAACCGGTAGTGGTGGCCCGGGTTACAAGTTTCCAGATGAGATTGTAGACAGCTTAAGTCATGATTCTAAAGGTATTCTTTCTATGGCCAATGCCGGCCCCGGAACAAACGGAAGCCAGTTTTTTGTAACCCTTGCTCCTACCCAAAACCTTGATGGCAGACATACCGTTTTTGGTAAAGTAATAAAAGGCCAGGATGTTGTTGATGCTATTGGAAAAGTAGAAACCGCAGAGCGTGATAAGCCTGTAAAAACGGTTACTATGGAAGAAGTAAACATCATAAGAAAGGGCAAATCGGCTAAGAATTTTGATACGCCTAAGGTTTTTGAAGAAGAACTACAGGCTATAAAAGATCAGGAAGAAGCAGAAGCTAAAAAACGCCAGGAAGCAAAAAATGAAAACGCTGAATATTTTAGAACCAAAAAAGAAGAAGCTGAAAGCTTAGAAAGCGGTCTAAAAATCTACTTTGAAGAAAAAGGAGATGGTGAAACCCCAGAAACCGGGCAAATGGTAGAAGTTTGGTACGAAGGCTATTTTGAAGATGGGGATATTTTTGACACCAACAAAAAAGAGCTTGCAGAGGAAATGGGACTTTTTAATCCAACTCGTGAAGCCCAGGGTGGTTATGCCAATCCAATGGTTGTACCTTATGGTCCTGATGCTCCAATGATTCCTGGTTTTAAAGAAGGTATTCAACAAATGAGTGTTGGAGATACTGCCTTACTTTTTGTACCAAGCCATTTAGGATATGGTGAGCGTGGTGCCGGTGGTGGTGTGATTCCTCCAAATACAAACCTTGTATTTAGAGTTGAATTAGCAGGGATTAAAAAATAATTTCCCTGAATAAATTAAAAAGGCTGTTTGAAAAATTAATTTTTCAAACAGCCTTTTTAATTTTCAATATTTCCGAATTATTTCTTCGGAATATTCTTTAAAACTTCTAATAAGAATTTCCAATATTTCTGAGCTGAAGAAATGCCGGCTCTTTCATCTGGGGAATGCGCTCCTCTAATTGTTGGGCCAAAAGAGATCATATCCATTTCAGGATAATGATTACCAATTATTCCACATTCCAATCCTGCGTGGCAGGCTGCAACATCAGCTTTTTCATTATGTAGGTTTTGATACAATCCATCTACGACTTTTAAAATAGCTGAATTAGGGTTTGGCGCCCATCCTGGGTACTCCCCGGAAAGCTTTACTTTAAATTTCGCTAATTCAAAAGTAGCTTCTAAACTATTAGCTAAATCATCTTTAGAAGGTTCTACCGATGATCTGGTTAGACAGTTAATCTTCACCTTTCCATCCCCTACTTTTACGCTGGCGATATTGTTAGAAGCTTCCACTAAACCTTCAATATCAGGGCTCATTCTATAAACTCCGTTATGCGCTGCAGAAATCGCTTTGATCACTTCCTGCTGGTCTTCCACCTTCATTACCTTATTAGGAACTTCGGTTTCAGAAATCTCAATATCCATATTAGGTTCTAAAGAAGCAAATTCAGCTTTAATCTCACGAACCTGTTGAATAATTTCAGTTAAAAAGGTTTCGGTATTCGATTTATCTACCACTACTATAGCTTCACTTTCTCTAGGAATGGCATTTCTTAATCCGCCACCATTAATGCTGGAAACACGCAGGCCAAAATCCCGATTGGCATCAAAAAGAACGCGAGCCATTATTTTATTAGCATTGGCCAAGCCTTTTATAATATCCATCCCCGAGTGACCACCTCGTAATCCTTTAACTTTAATTAGGTATCCTACCGAATTATCTGGGGTATGCTCTTCTTCATAATCTCTCACCGCGGTAATATCTACTCCGCCGGCACAACCAATCCCTATTTCATCGTCTTCCTCGGTATCTAAATTTAAAAGAATATCTCCCTGAAGTAAACTAGGATCTAAACCTTTGGCACCCGTCATTCCCGTTTCTTCGTCTATAGTAAATAGCGCTTCAAGGGCAGGATGCTCAATCTCTTTACTTTCTAAAATTGCCATCATACTGGCAACACCCAAACCGTTATCGGCTCCAAGTGTTGTTCCCTTAGCTTTTACCCAATCTCCATCAACATACATATTGATACCGCTGGTTTCAAAATCAAAGTCGGTATCATTATTTTTTTGGTGCACCATATCTAGATGCGCCTGCAGTACGATTGGTTTTCTATCTTCCATCCCGGCAGTAGCTGGTTTTCTAATCACCACATTTCCGGTTTCATCAACCAGGGTTTCCAGGTTAAGATTATTCCCAAATTTTTTCATAAACTCAATTACTCGCTCTTCTTTTTTTGAAGGTCGTGGCACTTCGTTTAAATCGGCAAATTTATTCCATAAGATTTTCGGCTCTAATTCCCTTATTTCTTCGTTCATTGTTTTATATTTTGGTCTTTCACAAAGGTATTGGTAATTAGCAAAGAAGGAAAATTTACAGGCTTTTTAAAACTAATTTAACCAATACAGGATGAGCTGATTAAGATTTTAAGCCGTGTTTTGCTATTAATTGTATTTTTAGATCGTGAAGAAAAAAGAACTTTATATTCTAGCTTTTCTGCTGCCGGTACAGATCGTCTCTATCATTTTCCTGGCCGGTTATCCCGAATTTGTGGAGAACTGGTACAGCCGACTTATATATCCCGAAATTTCAAAGTTAATGCGTTACGGGATTGGTTTTTTGCCTTTTTCGCTTGGTGATCTTTTATATACCTTCTTCGGAATTTCAATAGTGCTTTGGGTAATAAGACGTTTTAAACAGAAATTTAGAAATCCACGGTTTTGGATAATAGATGCTTTGGCAACTTTATCTATAGTTTATGCCTGTTTTCATATTTTCTGGGGATTTAATTACTACCGTCTTCCCCTTCACGAAGCTTTGGAAATAGAAAAAGATTATACTACCCAAGAACTTTATTCTCTTTCTGAAATTTTAATTACAGAATCTAATAAACTCCATAATCAGCTTGCCGAAAATGATTCCGTTAGCGTGATGATTCCCTATTCTAAAGATGAAATCTTTGAAAAGACTATTGTAGGGTACGCTAATATTAGCAAAGATTATCCTGAACTAATTTATAAGGGTGAATCGCTTAAACGTTCATTATACAGCATTCCGCTTTCTTATATGGGTTTTAACGGCTATCTGAATCCGCTTACCGGCGAGGCGCAGGTAAATACACAAATTGTTTCTTATAAAATACCTACCACCGCCAGCCACGAAATTGGGCATCAATTAGGGTTTGCTAAAGAAAACGAAGCAAATTTTATAGCCTGCCTAAGCACTATGAACCATCCCGATGCTTATTTTAGATACTCGGGCTACACCTTTGCCTTGCGCTACTGCCTCAGCGAATTATACCGAAGAGATCCGGAAAAATTTGAAACTTTAAAAGCTAAGATGAACCCGGGAATATTAGAAAACTACCGCGAAGTAGAAGACTTCTGGCTGGCTCATCAAAATCCATTTGAACCGCTCTTTCAGGCTTTTTACAATCGTTTTCTTATAGTGAACAACCAGGCCGACGGAATGAAAAGCTACAGTTACGTAGTAGCACTCCTGGTGAATTACTTCTCAGAAGAAAAGAACAGACTTTAAATAAATTCTCGCTTAGTTTTTAAATCCAATTTCAGCTTTGTTATAATTTTCTTAATTTACGGCACTTTAAGTGCTAAACCACATTTAATCCAACTAAAATTTATGAAATTAAGACTTTTGCTATGTCTGGTATTTCTGGTCACCCTACAAAGTAAGGCGCAGGAATACTTCCCTAAAAATGATGGGGTAAAAAATCCCCAAACCAATCACACCGTATTTAAAAATGCTAAAATTCACGTAAGTCCGCAGGAAATTATTGAAAACGGAAGTTTCGTGGTAAAAGATGGTAAAATTACCACCATTGGCAAATCGGTTAACGAACCTGCTAATAGTATAGTGATAGATCTGCAAGGAAAGGAAGTATATCCTTCTTTTATTGATCTTTACAGCAGCTTCGGAATAAAAGAACCTAAAGAGGTTGAAGGAGGTAATGGCCAGCCGCAGTATGAGGCTAGCCGGGAAGGTTATTACTGGAACGACCATATTAGGCCTGAAACCGAAGCTATAGCCGCTTTTAATTATGATGAGAAAGCCGCTTCTTCCCTGCATAAAGCCGGATTTAGCGTGGTGAACACACACGTACCCGATGGTATTATTCGCGGCACAGGAATGCTTGTAGCTTTAAACCCTGAAGGTACCGAAGGAGATCGCATTCTTAAAGATCGTTCGGCTCAATACCTTTCTTTAGACAAAAGCAAACTTTCCAGGCAATCTTACCCTACCTCAACAATGGGCGCCATGGCTTTAATTCGCCAAACTTATTTAGATGCAGAATGGTATGGGAAAGGAAAGTCTGAAAACAAAGATTTAGCGCTAGAAGCCCTAAACCGAAATAAAAATCTAACTCAAATATTTGCTACCGATAATCTTCTGGATGCTTTAAGAGCCGGGAAAATAGGAAACGAATTCAACGTGGATTATGTGATCTTAGGTGACGGAAAAGAATATCAGCGTCTCCAGGAAATTAAAGAAACCGGAAGTACGTTTATTGTTCCGCTTAATTTCCCTAATGCTTACGATGTTGAAGATCCTTTTATGGCCGAACACGTGACTTTAGAGGAAATGAAAACCTGGAATCAGGCACCTGCAAACCTTAAAATGCTTGCAGAAAAAAACATTCCTTTTACCATAACTACACACGATCTGGATATTGAAAAAGACTTTAGAAACAACTTATTAAAAGCGGTTAAATACGGCTTAAGCAAAGAAGATGCTCTTGCCGCTTTAACCACCACGCCGGCAAAGATTTTAGGAGAAGAAAATCGTTTGGGAACTTTAAAGGAAGGCGCCTGGGCGAATTTCATAATCACTTCGGGAGATTATTTTGATAAAGAAACCAGTATTTACGAAAACTGGATTCAGGGGGAAAAGACGGTGATCAATGAAATGAAGACTACCAACATTACCGGAACTTACAATCTTAAAGTAGATGGAAAGGATTACGAGCTTAAAATAACCGGGAAACCGGAAGCGCCTAAAGCGAGCGTAAAATCTGGTGATACTAAATTGGGCGCCAAGCTTAGTTTTTCTAATAACTGGATGAATTTATTACTTTCTTCGGCAGATACTACTAAAACCGGTTTTACCCGTTTAGTCGCTAAAACTGATAAAAATATTGATAAAATTTCAGGAACAGCCTATTTAAGTGATGGTTCAGAAACATCTTTTAGCGCGGTTAAAAAATCTTCAACCGAAATTACCGAAACAATTGAAGAAGAGGAAGAAAACGGTTATAAGGAGGATGAAGATATTCGTGAAATTATGCCAGTAAGTTTTCCGAATAAAGCTTACGGGTTTTCAGAAATGCCTAAAGAAGAAACCATTCTTTTTCAAAACGCCACGGTTTGGACCAATGAAGAGGAAGGAATTATAGAAAATACCGATGTTTTAGTAAAAGATGGTAAAATTTCCAGAATTGGAGAAAACCTTAAGGCTGGAAATGCCAGGGTAATTGACGCAACGGGAAAACACCTTACTTCTGGTATTATAGACGAGCACTCCCATATTGCAGCATCGGCCATTAACGAGGCCGGCCACAATTCTACTGCCGAAGTAAGTATGGAGGATGTGGTAGACCCTACCGATATGAATATTTACCGAAACCTTGCCGGTGGAGTAACTACCGTTCAGCTATTACACGGTTCGGCAAATCCCATTGGTGGTCGTTCTGCGATTTTAAGGTTAAAATGGGGGGGAAATGCTGAAGACTTAATTTTTGAAAATTCCCCAAAATTTATAAAATTCGCATTAGGTGAAAACGTAAAGCAATCTAACTGGGGAAGCCGCTCTAGGTTTCCACAAACCCGTATGGGTGTAGAGCAGGTTTTTACCGATTATTTCACCAGAGCAAGAGAGTACGAAGAGGCCAGGAAAACTGACAAGGATTTTAGAAAAGACCTTGAAATGGAAACGCTGGTTGAAATTCTTAACAGCGAACGTTTTGTTTCAGCACACTCTTATGTTCAGAGCGAAATTAATATGTTGATGAAAGTTGCTGAAAATTTTGATTTCAGAATTAATACTTTCACGCATATTTTAGAAGGTTATAAAGTAGCCGATAAAATGAAGGAACACGGTGCCGGCGGTTCTACTTTTTCTGACTGGTGGGCTTATAAATATGAGGTAAATGATGCCATTCCATTCAACGCCCCAATTATGCATAGCCAGGGAATTGTAACTGCTATTAATAGTGATGATGCCGAAATGAGTAGAAGGCTAAACCAGGAGGCAGCAAAATCTGTAAAATACGGCGGAGTTTCTGAAGAAGATGCCTGGAAATTTGTAACATTGAACCCGGCTAAATTATTGCATATAGATGATAGAGTTGGAAGCATAAAAACAGGAAAAGACGCCGATCTTGTGCTATGGTCAGATAATCCATTATCTATTTACGCCAAAGCAGAAAAAACGCTGATTCAGGGAAAAGTTTTCTTTGATATTGAAAAAGACAAAAAGCTTAGAGAAGAGATTCAGCAACAAAGAAGTACACTTATCACGCAAATGCTGCAAGCCAAAAACAAAGGTTTAAAAACGCAGCCGGTGACAAAGAAAGAAGAACAACATATCCATTGTAACCTATTGGAGGAAATACATTAAAAGAACAAATGAAGATGAAATATTTAGTAATACTTGCACTATTTACCTGCATAGGAAATTCTTTTGCCCAGCAAACCCCGGCTTCAAAACAAACTGAAGCTGTGACTATTGTTGGCGCTACCGCTCACCTGGGGAACGGAGAAGTAATTGAGAATAGTTTAGTAATTTTTGAAAACGGCAAGATCACCCAGGTGATGGATGCTACCGCTACAAAAATGCAATACCGCGGCCGAATTATTGAAGCCCAAGGGAAACATGTATACCCGGGTTTTATTGCGCCAAACGCAACATTAGGTTTAGTTGAAATCGATGCGGTTCGTGCAACAGATGATGAAGATGAAATAGGTTCTATGCTTCCGCACATTAGAAGTTTAATTGCCTACAATGCCGAAAGTAAGATCGTTGAAAGTATGCGCCCAAATGGTGTGCTCATGGGACAAATTGTTCCTCGTGGCGGCAGGATTTCAGGAACTTCTTCTATTGTGCAGTTTGATGCCTGGAATTGGGAAGACGCAGTAATTAAAGAAGACGATGGTTTACACATTAACTGGCCAAGTAGTTTTACAAGAGGACGCTGGTGGGCCGGTGAAGATCCCGGAATAAAAGTGAGTGACGACTACCAGGATGAAATTTTAAAGTTGGAAGAATTTTTCGTCTCAGCTAAAGCTTATTTAAAAGGCAGCAAAGAGAAAACCAACCTGGCTTATGATGCGATGCAAAACGTTTTCACAGGAGACAAAAGGATTTATGTTCACGTTGATGGAAAAAAGGAGATCCTGGATGTTATTGAATTTAAAAAAGACCAGAAACTGGAACATTTAGTTATTGT
>Ga0098069_100747_pt1 | contig 11390 bp, 10 predicted proteins | sample 27_taG_FD_92584 | JGI IMG/M metagenome (GOLD analysis project Ga0098069, IMG submission 92584) | Marine viral communities from Cariaco Basin, Caribbean Sea - 27_WHOI_OMZ | ecosystem: Environmental > Aquatic > Marine > Oceanic | place: Caribbean Sea: Cariaco Basin | collected 2014-11-09 | reverse complement strand
GTTTCTTGCGTATTGGGAGGGTACATTTCAGAAGTTTTAGGAATAAAAAAAACAGCGACTACTGCTTTGTTGTTATCAGGAATATGCTGCCTTGCCTTTCCTTTTATCTTTCTGCAAGCTTCACCAGTTGTTCTTATTACTTTTTTATGCTTTTGGGGAATTGTAGTAGTAGCAGATTCACCCCTATTTTCTACACTGGTTGCCGGTAATGCTCCACCAGAAATTAAAGGAACAGCACTCACCATTGTTAATTCTATTGGTTTTGGCATTACTATTCTCAGTATCCAGTTAATTACTTTTTTAAATCAAATAGAACCGGTTTATAGTCTTAGCCTACTTGCTATAGGGCCGGCCATTGGCTTGTGGGGATTATTTAAGAAGAATAAAGTTTGATTTACAGCGCGCTCAGCAGTTTCCATAAGCTATAATTATTTTGTCTATTTTGGTCGCATCAAAAAATTCATCATCATGCATCAAAAAATCACCATCATTTTTCTTATTCTTTCATCAATTAATTTATCTGCACAAATTACCGGCAAGCTTACCGACACCGATAATAAAAGCCTCCCTTATGTAAATATTTATACGGAAGATGGAAGGTTTGGAACCACTTCTAACGAAAATGGCGTTTATGAGCTAAAAATAAACCAGCCTGGAAATTACAATTTAGTATTTCAGTTTTTAGGCTATCAAACACAGAAAAAGACTATTTCAGTTGAAGAATTTCCTTACGAATTAGATATTAGCCTAAAAACGGAAACCACCAGTTTAGAGGAAGTAAATATTTCTTCAGGAGAAAATCCCGCGAATGCAATTATTAGGAAAACCATTGATTTTAGGAAACGAAATGCAGAAAAGCTTGAAGCATATACTGCCGATTATTATTCTCGCGGATTATGGCGAATTAAAAATGCCCCGGAAAAAATCCTTGGCCAGGAAATAGGTGATCTTGGCGGAGGGCTCGACTCTACTCGAAGCGGTATTGTTTATTTAAGTGAAACTATATCTGAAATTGCATATAAACGTCCAAACGATTTTAAGGAAAAAATAATTGCCTCTAAAGTTAGTGGTGACGATAACGGTTTCAGTTTAAACTCGGCACAGGAATCTTATTTTTCATTCTACGAAAATACCATTGAGATTAATAGCGAGATGGTTTCGCCTATTGCCGAATATGCTTTTAATTACTACGATTATAAGTTAGATGGTATTTTTTATGACGAAAATGGGAACCTTATTAATAAAATAGAAGTACGTCCTAAACGGGAAAAAGACCGCGTTTTTTCAGGACATATTTATATTGTGGAAGACCTGTGGCAAATTTTTGGGGTAGAGCTGCAAACCACCGGCCAGGCCATACAGGTGCCACCCATTGAAACTTTAGATTTTAAACAGAATTACCGTTTCTCTAAAGAAAACGGGTTTTACGTTCAAATTTCACAAACCGTAGATTTTCACTTTGCGATGTTTGGAATTACAGGAGATGGTAGGTTCACCGCGGTGTACAGCAATTACGATTTTGAACCTGAATTCAATAAAAACAGTTTTGGCAGAGAGATTATGTCTTTTGCAGAGGCAGCCAATAAAAAAGATTCAACTTACTGGCAAAAGTTGCGTCCGGTACCCCTAACCGATGAGGAAATTAACGATTATGTAAAAAAAGACAGCATTCAAACGCTTCGTAATTCAAAACCTTATTTAGATTCGATTGACGGAGTACGAAATAAATTCAATTTAACCGATCCTGTTTTTGGCTATTCCTGGCAAAATTCCCACAAAGACAGGTATTTTAATATAAGTTCCCCATTAATGGGTACACATTTTAACACCGTGCAGGGCTGGAATACTTCTACTACAATTTCTTATCGCCAAAATGATAATGAAGATGAGAATTCCAGGAAATTCTGGCGTTTGTATTCCACACTTAATTATGGTTTTAGCGACGATCGTTTTAGGATAACAGGAGGTTTTCAGAAACAATTTAATAATTCCAGCAGACCGGTATTGAGGATTTCTGGCGGAATAGAAACTGCGCAAATTAACGATCGCGAGCCTATTTCTGAAAGGTTAAACGATATTACCACTATCTTTTTTGAACGTAATTACCTAAAACTTTACGAACGTTCTTTTGCTGAAATTTCTTATCAGCAGGAAGTCTTTAACGGCTTATACTTCTTCGGAGATTTGAGTTATGAAAACAGAAATCCGCTATTTAACAATACCGAACAGGTAATTATTGATAATAAAGATGTAGAATACACTTCCAACAATCCAATAGATCCTCAACATTTTGGCACCATTTTATTCAGCGAACACGATATTTTTAAACTAAACCTTAATACCCGAATTAGGTTTGGACAGAAATATATGAGTTATCCCAGCGGGAAATTTAATATTAACAACGAGAAATATCCTACACTGTATTTAGGCTACGAAAAAGGTTTTGGTGCAAGTATAGAAGAATATAATTACGATCAATTTAAAGCTTCGGTTACACAAACATTTAAACTGGGCAATAAAGGTGAATTTGGTTATAACTTAAACGGAGGAACGTTTTTAAATGCTGAAGATATGGCGTTTGTAGATTACCGCCATTTTATTGGCAATCAAATTCGGGTAAACAATGGATTTACCAATTTATCTAGATTTAACCTCCTGCCCTATTATGCGATGAGTACCAATAAAACTTATGCTGAAGCTCACGCTGAACACGATTTTAAAGGCTGGATTTTAGGAAAGCTCCCATTTTTAAATCAGCTGAATTATAATTTAGTTGTTGGCGCGCACGCACTTTATACAGTAGACCAAAAACCTTATTCTGAATATTTTGTAGGCATAGATAATCTCGGTTTTGGAAAATACAGACTGCTAAGATTAGATTATGTAGTTTCTAATATGGATGGCCAACGGGAAGGCGCTTTTATTTTTGGACTGAAGTTTTTAGGGGTGTTGGAATAAAATTTCCGTGAAATATTATCATGTTAGATCCTGAAACAAGTTCAGGATGACGATGGTTTAGCACATACTACTTAATTCTGCCATATAATTGAACAGGCTCAAGTGAATTAAAGGCAGACCACTCTTTATTCAGTTTTAAATAATAAACTTTTTAATAAATAAAAAACCTCACAGGTTCAAAATCTGTGAGGTTTTTTTGAATGTCATAGAAATGAAAAATCTTTAAGAAGGTTGCTTCGTTCCTCGCAATGACGAGTGGAACATAGGTCGCCTATTCTTCTTCCCCGGAATTATCTTTATCGGCTGAATTTTCTTCTTCAGTGGTAGCAAAATCGGTAATGCCGTTTTTAATTAGCAGATTATACCATTGAAAGATCTTTTTCATATCGCTGGCATAAACACGATCTACATCATAATCTGGCAAAACTTCAGCGAAATATTTCTCCAATTCAGCTTTATTAGACTTGTGACTAATCGCTTCTCCTCCATTTTCCTTTTCTTTCATCTTTTCAAAGATTTCCGCAAGCGGAACTTCTTCGGTATATGTATAGATGGCGATTTCGCTTAACAAACTTACATTATGGCGAATGTTCACGGCCATTTTTTTTCCGTCAGGAATTGACTTTACAATAAATCCGCCGCGGCTTTGAGCGGTTAATTCGTATAAACCGGGTTTTCCCGAAATCGCTAATATTTTATCTAATCCCATAGTATGTTTTTATTTCCTCAGTGAGGGTTTTATTCCCCGAGTCTTAGCCCGGAATTATATTATAGTTTTCCAATTTGTGCCTCGTAGACCTTTGCGAGGTTTTTTGATTTTTAGGCTGGCAAATATCAGCTGCCAGAACTAATTATCAAAGTGATTAACGTCCTTTTTTCATTTCGGGAAAACGCATTTTATAATCGATCTTTATTTTCCCTTTTGATATTCCGGAAAGTTTACCTTTAAGCAAACGCTTCTTTAAGCTGGAAAGTTTATCGGTAAATAAAATTCCTTCAATATGATCGTATTCGTGCTGAATAACCCTGGCGGCTAAACCGGTAAAAGTCTCCCGATGTTCTTTAAAATTCTCATCCTGGTATTCAATCACGATTTTTGGCTTTCTAAAAACATCTTCCCTAATTTCAGGAATACTCAAACAGCCTTCGTTAAAAGCCCACTCTTCCCCTTCTTCTTCAACAATAGTTGGGTTGATAAAAACTCTTTTTAGTTTTTTAAGCTCTTCGCGTTCCTGTAATTCTAACTCCTCGTCCTCTGCAAACGGACTCGAGTCTACAAGAAACAACCGAATTGGGCGGCCAATTTGCGGCGCGGCTAAACCAACGCCAAAAGCATTATACATGGTTTCCCACATATTTTCTATCAATTCATCCAGTTTTGGATAATCTTCCGGGATTTCTTTACATTTTTTTCTTAAAACCGGATCCCCGTAGGCTACAATTGGTAAAATCATTCTTTTTGATTTTATATTTTATAATGAATATTTTATAATCTTATTTTCCGGAATTTTGGTTTCTTACCGCAGTGATTCTCGATGCAATAAAGATCGATGTTAACTCCTTGGCTTCAACGATCAATTCTTTTGAATCTTTCTCATTTATCAAATTTTCATCCTTCGCAAATTCTATCCAGAAAATGCACTCATCAGCTTCTTCAATTACTATTCCTAATTTTAAAATAAAAGCTTTCTTCGATTGCCCTAAACATGCGGCTCTGTAATTCGCTGCAACAGAAGTACTACATCTAATCAACTGACCCTCAATATGGCTTCCTAATTTATTTTTTGGAAGATTTATTGCTAGTTTTACGCATTTAAGTGCAAAAACATTGGAACGATTAATTAAGTCAGTTTTCATTCAATTAAACAACTTAAATTATAAATTATTCAATAGGCATTATACATTTTAAGGCTATTCGTATAAATAGGATTGCAGTATAATTGTTGCACTAATTTCATCTATAAGCGCTTTATCTCTGCGTTTTTTCTTTTTAAGTCCGCTGTCTATCATAGACTGAAAAGCCATCTTTGAGGTGAATCTTTCATCTATCCTCTTAACGGGCATTTCAGGAAACTTTTTTATAAAAATTTTTAAGAATTGCAGGATATAGACTTCAACTGCAGAAGCCGTATCGTCTTTTTGCTTAGGTTCTCCTACTAACACCAACTCAACGTTTTCTTCTTTAAAATATTTTTCAAGAAAATCCAGAAGTTCTGGTGTTTTAACGGTGGTTAACCCTGAGGCAATCATTTTGAGCTCATCGCTAACGGCAATACCGGTGCGTTTTGTCCCAAAATCAAGTGCCATAATTCGTGCCATCTTCAAAATTTGCGCAAAGGTAAGGTTTATATTGCTTTACCACCAAAAATTAGGCTTAAGCTATTATATTTGCTAAAAATCAAGAAAAATGGATCATTTAGAAGCTAAGATCAATGAAGCCTGGGAAAACCGGGATTTACTAAAAGATACAGAAACCATAAAAGCGATTCGCGAGGTTGTTTCGCTTTTAGATGCCGGAAAATTAAGAACCGCAGAGCCTACCGATAATGGCTGGAAAGTAAACGAATGGGTAAAAAAAGGCGTGGTACTTTATTTCCCAATCCAGCAAATGGAAACTTTAGAAGCGGGAATCTTTGAATACCACGACAAAATTCCGTTGAAAAAGGGTTATAAAGATAAAGGAATTCGTGTGGTTCCAAATGCCGTGGCAAGACACGGATCCTATATCTCCAGCGGAGTAATTATGATGCCGAGCTATGTAAATATTGGCGCCTATGTAGATGAAGGCACTATGGTAGATACCTGGGCAACAGTAGGAAGCTGTGCGCAAATTGGTAAGAATGTACACCTTAGTGGCGGCGTAGGAATTGGCGGGGTTTTAGAACCTTTACAAGCCTCTCCTGTAATTATAGAAGACAACGCATTTCTTGGATCAAGAAGTATTGTGGTTGAAGGCGTTAAAGTTGAAAAAGAAGCTGTGTTAGGTGCTAATGTAGTGCTTACCGCTTCCACCAAAATTATTGATGTTACTGGCGATAAACCTAAAGAAATGAAGGGTATTGTGCCGGCAAGATCGGTAGTAATTCCAGGAAGTTACACTAAGAAATTCCCTGCCGGAGAATATAATGTTCCCTGCGCTTTAATTATTGGAAAACGTAAAGAGTCTACTAACAAAAAGACTTCTTTAAATGATGCATTGCGCGAATATAATGTAGCGGTGTAGTTTTAGCTATAGAAAAGCCAGCAGTAGAATCACAGATGAAAATACTTATAATTCAGCAAAAAATGGTTGGGGATGTGCTTACATCCTCAATCTTATTTGAAGCCCTTCGGAAGAAATATCCGGAAGCTGAATTACATTATTTGATCTATCCACATACTAAACCAGTTGTAAAAAATAATCCGTTTATAGATAAGATTATTGAATATGCTCCGAAGATTGGTAAAGATCCCGTAAAATTTCTGAAATTTTTGAATTTTATCCGTAGGGAATCTTATTATGCAATAATTGATATCTACTCAAAAATAAGTTCGGGCATTATAGCCAGCTACTCTGGCGCGTCGATAAGACTCGGTTTTCAAAAAAATTATACCCGGCCATTTTATACACAAACTTTCACCTACAAAGAGAGCCCGGAAACCCACGCAGGTCTGGCTATAGAAAATAGAATGCAGGTTTTAAAAGGGCTTGATCAGGATTTTCCTAAAGAGCTAAAACCTAAAATTTACATTTCTTCGGAAGAAAAAAAAGCCTTTAGAAATAAACTTCAAAAACAGGGCGTGGATTTAGATCAACCCGTCGTTATGTGCGGCGTATTAGGGAGCTCCGAAATGAAATCCTATCCGGGAAATTATATGTCCTGTCTTTTGGACGAGTTGATAAATAAGGTGCCAGGAGCTCAAATACTTTTTAATTATTTGCCCTGGCAAACCGCTGAAGCGAAGAATATTTATAACCAGTGTAATCCTGAGACCCGATCTCGAATTTTTCCGGATATTTACGAAAGCTCTCTAAAAGGTTTTATCCTTAATGCTGCTAATTGTGATCTTTATTTTGGTAATGAAGGTGGAGCAGCAAATATTATGAAAGCATTGGAAATACCTACTTTTTCCATTCACTCTCCGATTGTAAAAAAGAATTATTGGGCGATCTACGAAGATGACCAGAAACACGTTTCAGTTCATCTTGAAGACTTTCATCCACATCTTTTTAAAAGTTGCCCATCTAAGTTCAGTAAACAAAAGAATGCAGCACTCTACCAGAAACTAACTCCCAAACTCATTAAATTGAAATTAAATGAGTTTTTAAAAAACCTTGAAATATGAATTATCGGTTTCTAATTTACATCAGCTACACCTACGCATTTCCAATTGGAGAACCTTTGGAAAAGGAAATTAAAAAGCGGGGTTACGAAGTAAAATGGTTTGCAGATGAACCAGAAACCCAGGAAAAATTCAGTAGCGACAAAGCTGTTTTAAAAGATATTCAAGAGGCCATTGCTTATAATCCTCATATTATTTTAAGCGTTACCAATAGTATAGCCGATTTCCTGCCGGGTTTGAAAGTGCAGGTTTTTCATGGCATCGCACCAAGTAAGCGCAATTTCAAAAAGGGCCATTTTAGAATTCGGGGATTTTTTGATCTATATTCAACTCAAGGGCCATTTACTACCCAACCTTTTAAAAAGCTCCAGAAAGAACACCAACATTTTGAAGTAGTAGAAACCGGTTGGCCTAAACTAGATCCTTTATTTCCCCTGGAAGAAATTCCACGGGAAAAACCTACGATCCTAATTTCATCTACTTTTAGTAAAAAACTGAGTTTAGCTTATAATGATGAAGTAATAGATGAAATAAAGCGTATTTCTGAAATAGGAAAGTGGGAATTTAAAGTAGTATTACACCCAAAAATTCCGCCGGAACGCGTTCAGAAATTTAAAGATATTCAAAGTGAAAATCTTACCTATTACGATACAACCGATCTAATTCCACTTTTTCGAGAAAGCGATGTACTGTTTGCTGATTCAACATCAGTAGTAACAGAATTTTTACTTCAGGAAAAACCGGTGGTAACTTTTAGAAATACCCAACCCGGTCCGCATTTAATAAATATTACTGAAGTTGCTGATATTGAAAAAGCATTGGAAGATGCGCTGGATCCCGATGTAAGTTTACTTGAAGAAATTCAGGAATTCAATGCAAATATGCATCCTTATAAAGATGGGAAATCAAGTGAGCGTTTAATAGATGCTTCGATAAAATTTCTTCACGCCGATAAAAGCCATTTGAAGCCTAAACCTTTAAATCTCATTAGAAAGATAAAGGTTCGTAATAACCTTGCTTTTTATCCGTTAAAAACTTACCGAAAACCTCCGACACTAGATAGAGAAAACTAATTTGTAAATTGTACCATTTAATCTTAGAAGTAGTTTTTATCTATTAAATTTGTCACCTCAATTTGGGTGAGGAGTATGAAGATGGTTTAAATGAAAATCTATGATCATTCCTTGTTTCATATAGATGATTTAAATTCTCAGATTAAAAGTATATTGAATGACAGAACCTATAAAAAATATTCAAGTTGATGCCGTTATTACCTGGGTGGATGGAAAAGATGAAAATTGGCAGGACAAAATAAATGCATATTCTGATTCCAAGATAAATTTTTCAGGTAAAAGTCATCTTAAACGATACAATTCAATTGGAGAAATTGACATTGCGATTAAATCTATAATCAAATTCGCGCCCTTCATTAAGAATATTTTTTTAGTAACCGATAATCAATCGCCTGAATCTTTTGATTCACTAAAATCATTAGCTCAAAAGAAAGGTATGAACTTAGAATTGGTAGATCATAAAACTATTTTTAGGGGATTTGAAGAATATTTACCCACCTTCAACTCTTGCTCTATTATTTCTATGTTGTTTAAAATCCCTAACCTGTCCGAACATTTTATTATTTTTAATGACGATACTTTTGTAATGAAAGAAGTATCTGTTAATGATTTCTTTATTAATGGAGAACCGATAGTAAGAGGCAAATGGCAAGCGTTCAATGAAGATAAAAAGTTGCGAAAATCTTATCACGAGATTTTGAGTTTTTTGGATGTCCCTATAAAAAAAGATAAAATTAGTTTCAAGAAATTACAGCAAAATAGCGCCCAATTGGCTGGAATGGATAAATATGTTAGACGTTTTCACACCCCAGTTAGTGTGAGAAAGTCAACTCTAACAAATTTCTTTAAAGAAGATTCTTTACTTAGAGAGAATATACAACACAGGTTTAGGAATCAAAATCAATTTCTTCTCTCTTCATTGTCGGAGCACCTGGAGATTAAAAATAATACTTATCATTACCGGAATTATTCGCAATTAACATACTTCCGATCTTATAAAAACTTATCGTCGACTAAGTTAAAGTTGAAATGGTTTGAAAAAAAACAGAAGAAACTTTTCCTCACTTTTCAAACACTGGACATGGCAGATGATGAGATATTAGATTATATATTGAATTGGATAGATAAAAGATTAAGTGAAAACTAAGATATTCTTGATCTTATAAAGTAGAAAACTGAAAATGAAAAAAACCAGGGTTTCTCCACACTAAAAATCTAAAGCAAACCACCGACTTTTTAAAAATTTAGATTTGCAATAAATTTCAAGTTTATAAAATCTGAAAAAAGCAAAACTCCCGGTAAACCTGTTCATTCTATTTTTTATAAACTCCAATAAAGGCTTTAAAATCTTTATAGTATAATTTACTTTTTAGCTTAACCCTGTTTTTAAAGCTCAAAAATCTCCACGAATTGAAGCTTACCAAACGATCTATTATTTCAGCTGTTCGCTCTGTTGAAATATGGAATTCATAAAGTTTTTCAGGGTCTACTTTCCCGTATCCCCAGAATTTATTCACTTTATTTTTAGAATGAATAATACTTAACCAGAGTCTTAGGTTTTTAATTCTGGTCATGTTCTTTTCATATTTCCAGGAGCCATGACGTGTTCGAAACCAAACCGTTTTAAAATTATCCTTCTTTTCTATAAGGCTAATAAAAGGGTTATTCAATTTCGTTAACACACCTAAACGCTTGCTTTTTCCTGTTTCTAATGTATACCCATCAATTATATCAAGGGCCTGGTGATCTTGATAGTTAAAATAACTTTGTACAACCCTGGTATAATTCTCGTGAATACAATCGTCGTTATCAAGACGGGATGTAATTATATATTCCTTAGAATCGAGTTTATTAATATTTTTTACTATCTCTGGTAAAAAATCATTCATTCCATTAATAAAAAATGGAAGGAAATTTTGGTAAGTTTTTCTATAGTTCTCTACTTTTTGCTTATAAACTTCAGGGGTATTAATATCAAAGAAAACTAACCATTTAAAGTTTTGATTGGTTTGATTTTTTACCGAAGTAAAACAGTAATTTTCGAATAAATCAAACCGTTCTTCTAACCATTCTTCAGTTAGTACTTTTTCATTATTTTTTGTAACAGTCCAATCGTCAGCCCGCAGATTAAAACGTGTAAGGATATAATGTTGAAACATAATTGCGCAATGTAAATGAATCTTTATATTTTAAATTTTTGCTTAGATGCTTTTTTCGTCTTCGTTGTTGTACCGTTCACTTCGCTCACCCAGTGACGTTAACTCTAATTATCTCTTTACACTATGTAAACCGCGAGAAATTTTTCCTTTGATCTGAAAAATTAAGCGCTTTTAAATTCATATCTGGTTATTTAATGCCCAGAAAGTTTTTAAATTTCTGTTTCAGTTTCCGGTTCTTACCACGATTAACGAAAAAAGAATGTGTATAAAACCACATTTTTTTAAACACTTCAGCTTCATTCTTTTCAATGAGTTCTGCGTATTCCTCTGCCATAATTTCAACCTTTTTCTTATCTGAGGTTAAGCGGGCAAAATTTTTCATCCGCTCGGGAAAATTAAGCGGTTTAAAATTCATCCTGTTTAAATCTACCAGGTAGAATTGATAATCGCCGTTATTAAGCTGAATCAAAGTATTACCGGGACTATGATCTAAAAATTCTATATTATTTTCGTGCAGCTTGAAAGTAAACCGGGTAAAAGCGCGCAAAATATCTTCGTGGCCAGGGATATTTAAATCCAAATCCCTAAAGGTAAGATCATAATCTAAATGCTCGCTTATATAGAAACTTTTAGTAAGAGCACCTTTACTGGTCTCTTCAGCAAAAGCAATAGGTTTAGGTGTTCCTATCCCTTTCTTAATCAGTTTTTCTGCAAATTTAAACGAACGCTCAGCTTTAGATTCTCTAAAAAGCACATAGACATATCTGTTGATGTAATTGGGCTGTTTAAAAGATTTAATATTGAATTTCATCCCCTCTTTTTCAACCACCTTAATGTGATTCCTTCGGTGCTTTTTTCCGGCAAAAAAAGATTGGCC
>Ga0098069_100744_pt1 | contig 11440 bp, 10 predicted proteins | sample 27_taG_FD_92584 | JGI IMG/M metagenome (GOLD analysis project Ga0098069, IMG submission 92584) | Marine viral communities from Cariaco Basin, Caribbean Sea - 27_WHOI_OMZ | ecosystem: Environmental > Aquatic > Marine > Oceanic | place: Caribbean Sea: Cariaco Basin | collected 2014-11-09 | reverse complement strand
GCTGAATGAAAAAGATATTTTTACTCCCCGCAGTAGTAGCATTATTACTTAGTTGCACTAATGAAGCGGAAAAGGAAAAAACAGAATTGCGAATAGACAATCTTGAAGCTGATGTTACTGAACTTAAGATTGAAAAAGACTCCCTGGAAAAAGAATTGCAATTACTAAAAAATAGAAATCCAGTAGTTTTTAGCAAAGATTTTGATTCCCTGGAAAATCCGGAAATTTATATCGTAGAAGCCCTGGAAAGAAATTCACAGCTTATTCCCGAAAAATCTGTCTTAGGAGGTACAATGCGATTTGTAGATTCTGAAATTCTAAACGAAAGATTAATCTGGGCTTCTTATGAAGACGGACACGTAGCCGGCGAAGCAATTTTTCAATATAAATTAAACGAAGCCGATAGCGTTGACTTTAAACTAATTTCGAAAATTAAAAATTAGGCAACGGCTGGATTTGCAAATTTCTCTCGAAGTAAGTCCAGATCTTCTTCAGTAAACCCTTTTAATTCAACCATATCTCCAGTTGCCCTGGGTGCCTTTATAATCAGGTTATAATTGCTTAAATGGATATTTACCTCTGGGCTAAAATAATAGGCCTTTGGTTTTTGATGTAATCTGGCAACGATCAGTTTTTCTTCGTCCCAGGCGATATATTCGGTGTTTCTATCTTTTTGTTTATACGCAAGCCAGGCATATAAAATACCTGATATTCCATATAAGGTCGACACTAAATATCGCCCTGAATCAGAATTCAAGTAAAAAGCGAAGCCCATTGACAGCCAGAAAAATGCAAAGAAATAATTGAGGTTCCTTTTAAAGAAGCTGGTCTTTTTTATTATTTTTTGCATCTCAGGCGGTAGCTAAATTTTGCTCGGGAGTTAATTCGGTTTTTAGTTTTTCTATATCGGCTTCGGTATAGCCTTTCAGCTCGACCATAGTTCCACCTGCAGGTCCCGACTTTATGGTCAGGTTGGTGGCTGAAACTTTTATACCATCAATCCTCTCCCAACTATAAGATCTAGTGCTCTGTTGCCATTCGCTGATCTCAATTTTTTCACTATCCCAACGGATAAATTCTAAGGGTAGATCTTTTTTGAAATAACCAACCACGGCATAAACGAGTCCGATGATTGTATAGCCATAAGCCATAACATCGTAAGTTTTGACTATTAACATAGTAATCCCAAAAAACAACCAAATCCCTCCCATAATGAAGAAGTAGTTTCTTCGGAAAAAAGTGACTTTTTTAGAAATTTGCGGCATAGGTTTTTAGAATATTAAAGAAAAGATAATAATTTTTTTAAAGTTTATATGGAGTTTTTAGCCAGCAAGAGGCCTCCTTTTCTTCCATTCCTTCGATAGTTTCGTCACTTCGAGTGGTTTTGAAAACCGGGAGGTTTTCGAAAGAGTATCGAGAAGTTCTCGATATGGTTTTTACGGCTCTCGCCTTAAAAACCTACTCGAACTGACGTAGCACTCTGTAAAAAACAAAATATGAATCTGAAATAGCACGTCACTTCGAGTGGTCCCGATGGTACTCGGAATTGTATCGAGAAGTGGTAATAGTACTAATCAACTGTTCTCGATATGCTTTCTACGGCTACCGCCTTAGAAACCTACTCGAACTGACGTAGCACCTTGTAAAAAATGAAAACATAAAACTGAAATAGCGCGTCACTTCGAGTGATTCCGATGATAATCGGGATTGTATCGAGAAGTGGTAATAGTACTAATCAACTGTTCTCGATACAGTTTCTTCGGCTACCGCCTCACAAACCTACTCGAACTGACATGAGAATTTAGTAACTTAATATTCCTTTAAAACAGCAAAATGAAAATCAGCTTTGTATATATCCTGGAATGTGCAGATAACACCTATTACACCGGAGTTACCTCTAACCTTGAAAAAAGAATGATTGAACATCAAAGCGGAGCTCATCCAGGAAGTTACACCGCTAAAAGAAGACCTTTAAAACTGGTGTTTTTTGCTGAATTTACGGATATCAACTTTGCCATAATACGGGAGAAACAAATTAAAAAATGGTCTCGGGCTAAAAAGAAAGCTTTAATAAATGGGATTTTTGAAGACTTACCGAATCTGGCTAAGAAAAACTTCAGTTAGTTCTCGATATGGTTTTTTTGACTACCGTCTCAAAACCTACTCGAACTGACGAAAGCCCTGGTAAAAGGTGAAAAATTTAAGCTAAAATAACTTGTCACTTCGAGTGATTCCGATGGTAATCGGAATTGTATCGAGAAGTCGTAATAGTACTAATCAACTGTTCTCGATACGGTTCTGCGGCTATCGCCATAAAACCTACTCGAACTGACAGAGCACCTTGTAGAAAATAAAAATATAAAACTGAAATAGCGCGTCACTTCGAGTGAGCCCGATGGTAATCGGGATCGTATCGAGAAGTGTTGTGGGACTTCGGTAGCTGTTCTCGATATGGTTTCTTTGGCTACCGCCTTAGAAACCTACTCGAACTGACGACATACTATAAATAGGAAATAATTCATAATTTAAAAGAATGAAACAAGCTTTACGCTACTTCTTTAAATTCCTTTTGATCCTATTGGCTCCACCTATAATTTACCTGGTTTTAGCACTAATTGGATCAATAATTCCTGTGAATTCCAATCCTGGATCTAAAAATGCAGAAATTGATATTTATCTATATAAACAGGATATGCATACCGATATTTTGCTACCGGTAAATTCGGAAATTATAAAATGGGAGAGGATTTTTAAACCGGAACATACCTTATCAAATCCGCAGAATTTAGCATTTATCGGGTTTGGGTGGGGAAATCTTAATTTTTATAGAAATACCCCGCAGTGGGAGGATCTAAAAACCGGATGTAGCTTTTAAAGCGCTTTTTTTAAGATCACAAAGTGCATTGCACACTCGCTTTTATGAAAAAATACCAGGTTCAGAAAACACGGTGAAAATTTCGGTTTCAGAAGATCAATATAAAAAGCTAACAGAATATATTTTAGAAACTGTAGACGCTGAAAATAAGAATGAAATTAAACCTGTTTCAGATCTACACTATTACCAGGATGATGCGTTCTATTTAGCTGAAACTTCTTTTTACCTTTTTAAAACCTGCAATACCTGGACAAATTCTGTATTAAAAGCTTCAGGCCTTAAAGCCTGTTTATGGACACCTTTTCCGCAGGGCATATTTTTTCAGTATAGAGATTGAAAGTTACCGGTTAACGAACTTTATACCGTTTTAACCTTCAACTCTTTTCTTACCGGTTTTGGCGCTTCGTGAATCGGTTCAGCATATAAATCGAAATCGGCAGCATCGGTCACTTTTACTTCGTAAAATTCCCCGGTCTTTAGGTAAATTGAACTCGCATCGATTAGCACTTCGTTATCAACATCAGGCGAATCAAATTCTGTTCTACCTACAAAGTAGTTTCCTTCTTTTCTATCGATCACCACTTTAAAGATCTGACCAATTTTCTGTTGGTTTAGCTCCCAGGAAATCTGGCTCTGTATTTCCATAATCTGGTTAGCACGATCTTGCTTCACCTCTTGTGGCACATCGTCTTCCAAATTAAAAGCGTGCGTATTTTCTTCGTGAGAATAAGTAAAGCAGCCTAAACGTTCAAAACGCATCTCCTCTACCCAATCTCTCATTTCCTCAAACTGCTCCTGGGTTTCTCCCGGATAACCTACAATAAGTGTGGTTCTAATGGCCATTTCAGGAACATATTTTCTGAAATCTTTTAGCAGTTTTGTAGTTTTTTCACTCGTGGTTCCGCGACGCATAGATTTCAACAATTCAGTATTGATATGTTGCAACGGGATATCTATATAATTACAGATCTTAGGCTCACGTTTCATGACATCCAGCACATCCATTGGGAAACCGGTAGGAAATGCGTAATGTAAACGAATCCACTCAATGCCTTCAACCTTAGCAAGATTTTCAAGTAATTCGGCTAAATTTCTTTTCTTATAAAGATCAAGTCCGTAATAGGTTAGATCCTGTGCGATAAGAATTAATTCTTTTACCCCATTGGCCGCAAGATTCTTCGCTTCGGTAACCAAGTCTTCAATCGGGGTCGATTTATGGCCACCACGCATTAGCGGAATAGCGCAAAAAGAACAGGGCCTGTCACAACCTTCGGCAATTTTAAGGTAAGCGTAATTCTTTGGTGTGGTCGTTAGACGCTCCCCAAGCAATTCGTGTTTATAATCGGCTTCCAGCGCTTTTAATAAACCCGGAAGTTCTGTAGTTCCAAAATACTGGTCTACATCAGGGATTTCTTTTTGAAGATCTGGCTTGTAACGCTCGCTTAAACAACCGGTTACAAAAACTTTATCTACTTCGCCCTGTTGTTTCTGTTCTACAAACTCCAGGATGGTATTCACCGATTCTTCTTTGGCGTTGTCTATAAATCCGCAGGTATTAATTACCACAATATTTCCGTCCTGCTCGTGCACCACGTCTTTATTGTTGCCCTTAAGCTGCCCCATCAACACCTCACTATCATACACATTCTTGCTGCAACCCAGGGTTACTACATTAATACGGTTCTTCTTTATCGACTTTGTCCTCATAATAATATTGTTTTCTAAAAGCTGCTCTAAAACCTTTTCTTTGTCAAGCTGTCCCGAAGCTTAGGGACGGGATGACGTTTTAAAAGCTTTTTTACAGTCTCCCAAAAGCGGGTGCAAAGATACAATCTATAATTTGAATTACAGCAGGTTAATACTTAAAGGAATAGCATAGAATATATTTCTCTTTGTTCTTTTTTGCATTACCCAAAAAAGAACCAAAAAACGCTAGGCTTACTTTTCTCTCCTTGAAAACACTACGCTGATTGCCTATCTTGCGCATTGCAACCGCTGCGCTAGGCAATGCTCCTCTGCCCGCCGCTGACAATCAGCCCGGTTTTGCTACGGAAATAAAAGTAGGCCGTTATGGTTAAAATCACATTCAGTAATTTCAAAATATAGCAAAAAAACTATTTTGTATCTTCCCGAAACTAAAGCCTTAGCGCCAATATTTTTATCAATGAAAAATTCCCTCCTGCTCACTTCGCTATTCTTTTTTATGTTGAATACCTTAAATGCACAGCAACGTGTGGAAGAAATACCGCTGAAAATTGGGGTGATGCAAAGAGGAGCTTTAAACGCGATTACCGATGTTGAAGGTGTAAAAGTTGGACATACTACTTTAGTAAAAGGGGATTCGGTGCGTACCGGCGTGACGGCTATTCTTCCGCACGGTGGGAATATTTTTCAGCAGAAAGTACCCGCAGCGGTTTTTGTGGGAAATGGCTTCGGAAAACTGGCCGGCAGTACACAAATTAATGAACTGGGAAACCTGGAAACCCCGGTGATCCTTACCAACACTTTAAACGTTCCCACCGCGATGGATGCGGTAATAAAATATACGCTAAACCTGCCAGAAAATGAAAATGTACGCTCGGTAAATGCCGTGGTTGGCGAAACTAACGATAGTTATTTGAATGATATCCGCGGGCAGCATGTGAAAAATGCAGATGTAATTTCAGCGATTATAAATGGGAAAACCGGAAAAGTGGCTGAAGGAAATGTTGGTGCAGGCACGGGTACCATCGCTTTTGGTTATAAAGGCGGGATTGGTACCGCTTCCCGAAAACTGCCCGAAAGCCTGGGCGGATATACTTTAGGCGTTTTAGTACAGAGTAATTTTGGTGGAGTTTTGCAAATTGCCGGCTTACCGGTGGGTCAAAAGCTGGGAAATTACAGTTTTAGCAATAATTTACTGAATAATGTAGACGGTTCCTGTATGATGGTAATCGCTACCGATGCACCGTTGAACAACCGAAACCTGGAACGCCTGGCTAAAAGAGCATTCCTGGGACTGGCAAAAACCGGCGGGATCGCTTCCAACGGCAGCGGCGATTATGTGATCGCTTTTTCTACCGCCACAGGAATGAGAATTCCTTATAAAATAGAGGCAAAAACCTTAACACAGGAAGTAGTGCCCAACAATTTAATGTCGCCATTGTTTATGGCCACCATTGAAGCTACCGAAGAAGCTATTTTAAATTCTTTATTTATGGCCGAAACCACCACAGGTTTTCAAGGCCGAACCATAAAAGCATTACCTAAAGAGGAAGTTCTACAATACTTAAAAGAAGCCGGGATTTTAGAAGATTAACACTAAAGTTTTTTTAATTATTACTTACTCATTCACAAAACTTCCTATTGTATTAATAAAGAAGTTCAAAACCTGTTGGTAAATAGGCTAAAAATTACGGTTTCCCACAGTTTTAAGCCTATGGATTAATTTATATTTGAAAAGTCAAGGAGATCCCGGGTGGTTTTTCGTTAAATCTTTATTTTAGACCGGGTAAGAGGAGTTAGGCGTAATATTTTTTAAGAATATTAAGAAATCAAATAAATGAAAATACCCGAATCATTAAATAACCTTACAGAAAAAGATCAAAAACTAAATGGAATCATTAATACAACTCTTTCGCAATATGGAGAAATATTAAAAGAAAACAATTTATATTTTTTTGAAGAATATACTGATCATGGTATCAAACATATAGAATCAGTTCTAAATTCTACTGTAAATATAATTCCTGAAGAAACGCTTAAGTTGTTTTTCAAAGATGATTCTAAATCTATTCCAATATACATCTTAGCAGCAGTTTTGCATGATATCGGAATGCATATAACACCAGAGGGGTTTTATAATCTAATCTCTGGAGAAAATGATGATTTAAGAATAGAGGAAATAGATCATAAAACATGGAAAGAATTATGGAATGACTACCTAGATGAAGCTCGGAGGTTTGGGGATAATGAGAAAAAGAATATTATTGGTAATATTTCATGGAGTTTTCGAATACCAGAAATAGATAATAAAGATAAATTGACTGGAGAAGATAAAAAATTGATTGGTGAATTTATTCGAAGACATCACCCACGAATAGCCCATGAAATTTCTTTAAAAGGCTTCCCTACTAAGGATGGTTACATATCATTTGCCTCTGAATTAGATTATGAATTACGAAATCTATGTGGGTTATTGGCGAGAAGCCATGGAGTACCTATAAGAAACTTATTTAACTATTTGGAATCAAAGTTTGATGACACCTGGACTAAACCGTATAATATTGAAATAATCTATTTGATGACTTTACTGAGAATAGCAGACTATTTTCAAATAGATTCGGATAGGACACCTGATATTATAGTGAAATTGAAAACTTTCAATTCTCCTATATCTCAAATTGAACATTTTAAACATTTAGATGTAAAATATATTCAACCTAATAATAAAGATCCGGAGACTCTTAGTATTCATTGTGAACCAAGGGATAGTTATATATTCATAAAATTAAAAGAGCTTTTTAAAGATATTCAAAGGGAATTGGATATTAGTTGGGCAATATTAGGTGAAATATATGGGAAAGAACCTAAGAATAAGCAGCCTAAAATTGCCTTTCGAAGGATTAAATCGAGTATTGATAATACTACCGATTACTCAAAAAAGGTAAATTATATTCCAGAAAGAATACTTTTCAATGTTTCTAACGAATTACCTAAGTTATTAATTGGTCCTCTCTATGGAAACGATCCAACATTTGGTGTACGAGAGCTTCTTCAAAATGCCGTGGATTCCTGCAGAGAAAGAGAGTTTTTAGAAAAGTCTGGTTACAAAGGAAAAGTTATTATTTCTATTTTGAAAGAGAAGGAAATCTATTACTTTCAAATTGAAGATAATGGTTTAGGGATGAATCTAAATATTATCAAAAATTACTTTTTAGAAGTTGGGTCTTCCTTAAGAAAAAGTTCGATTTGGAGAAAGAATTTTTCAAATATTGATGGGCATTCCAAAATCCAGCGAAGTGGAAAATTCGGTATTGGTGTTTTAGCTTCCTTTTTAATCGGTGATGAGATTTATTTAGAAACAAGAGACTCAAACTCTAGTCAGGGATTATCGTTTTGTACAAATTTGAACACAGAACAAATTGAAATAACTAAAATCGATAAAGAGTTCGTAGGAACAAAAATTAGAATACAGGTTACAAAAGATACTTTGGATCGATTAAAATTTAGTAATCCAAAATTTCATGAATGGTATCTTCAAAAAAATCCAATTGTCCAATATGTAGATGAGACAGGTTCATTTGATGATCTCAATGTACCATATCAAACACCCGGCTTCAATGATTCTCTGCCCGAACACTGGAGAATATTGGAGGTGGAGAATTATAATAAAATTATCTGGACATACGAACCAAGATTGTGTGAAAACGATTATTATACTAGTACCGGACAAAAATCGGGGAAGTTTATAGTAAATGGAATTTTAATCCCTGGCGTTAATAGTTTTGATTATAGAAATGTATCACTGCCCTTTACTTCTATATTTGATTTTGACGGTAAACTGCCATTGAATTTAAGTAGAAATACTTTAGATGGAGATATTCCTTTTAAAAAGGAATTTTTAACGGCAATAAATAAAGATATTTTAGCAAAATTACTTACTACAAAAGTAAAATTTCCATCAAGTATCAAAGATTTTAGAAGACAGTCATTTACACATCCAGCAATTGGAAATATTGACTACATCTTCTCTAAAGAAGGTTTTATCCTAAAAGATAGCTTCTTTGCAAAGAAAAATTCTCAAAAAACATTTTTGCATTTTTTTCCAAATAGGGATTTTGAGAATCTAGAGCAATTGGATTGGAAGGATGCATTTATTTATTTTTCTCAAAAGGATGATCTTGCAATGTCAAGTTATCAATATGATGCTAATTTAAATAACTACGATACTGGGGCGAAACTTTATCTAAATAAAACTATGTATGATAAATTGTTTGATAATAATTACAATCGCTATCCAATTGGAGTCAGAAGAGCTCATACCACTCCGAATTCCTCCAATAATCATATAGAAGTATCATATAAATATAACAATAGCTCATCATTTCAATTAAAAGAACTTGAAAAAAACTTAATAAATTGTAATTGTATAATTGAGACTAGGCTTATCGAAATGAAACATCAAAGGTATCTTGATGAAAACAAAATTTTTGAAACTTTACTAAAAAAATACTTCAATGAAAATACTTTAATACCATATGATATAAAAAAACGAAAAGAAAAATTTAAGCTGGCGTTTGAGGAATTAGATTATTACATAAAAAAATACAACGCCTAACATCGGTTCATCGCAAAATACAGGTATTGCAAAAAAGGTGTAATTTTAGAAACCAATAAAGTAAAACGGTAAGCCAACAAATCCGAGTCCTTTTTTCCGCTACTTATCCAAAACCGTAACCGTTGAGCGTAAACCGTCAAAAAAATTATCACAAAATTTAAAAATGAAAATAGCCAAAATACTTACTTATTTTATAACACTTATTCTACTAAATAGCTGTTCTCTTAATAAAGCTATAAAGCATCTTAAAGAAGGAGAAACGGTACAGGAGAACTATAAAGTCACCTTCCCATTCGAAATTAAAAATGGATTTATAATTGTACCTGTAGAAATAGAAAATAAGAGTTATGACTTTCTTTTAGACACAGGTTCTCCAAACCTTGTATCAACAGAACTTGCTGAAAGTTTAAATTTAAAGGCTATTGATTCTGCAAATGCAGGGGATGTTTATAATGAGAAAATAAAAAATAAGTATACAAAACTGGAGACAGTTAAAATTGGAAACGTAGATTTTTCTGGAACAACCGCTTTAATAAATGATTTCAACTCTGTATCAGTTTGGTCTTCTTTAAATATTCACGGATTTATAGGCGCTAATTTAATGCAACATGCCATTTGGGATATTGATTTCAGAAAACAACAAATTACGATAACTGATAATGAATCAAAACTAGATATACCTGAAAATATAATTGAAAACAAGTTGTTTATCGGCGTGGCAGGAATACCCTCTATTGCTTGTAAACTGAATGAAAAGAAAGTCTGGAATTTCACCGTTGATTTAGGATATAACGGAGGTATAGTGGTACCATTTTCAGAATTTAAAAAGCAAACAGAAAATGATGCAATTGTAGATTTTAAAAAATCAAATACAAAAGGTGTTACTGGAATTTACGGAGCAAAAAACACAACCAGGGAATCTTATATCGGAATTATTGAAGAAATAGAATTTGGAAATTCAACTTTAGAAAATGTAAAAGTTTATGCAGAGCAATATTTAGAAAAGAGGTTTGGTTCAGATTTTTTAAAAAATTACCGTATTATTCTAAATTGGAATAGTAAAAAAATAAAGTTGATAAAAAATGAACAAACCAACGAATCCTTAGTAAACGGCCTACGCACAAAATCGGTTAAAGAAAATAGCTAGGTTTGACTTAAATTCGATATTTTAGAAATCTAAATTAAACCTGGTTACACCGACAAGGTAGCTCTTCCCTACACGCTACTTCCCTTAAATAAAACCATTGAGCATATATGAAAATACTAACTATAATAACATTTTACTTAATTGTGGTTTCAAGTTCTGCACAAGGATTGGATGGAAAATGGATGATGACCAAAGAAGGTGATACTTATATTATTCCAGAAAATTTAATCTTAGAAATAAATTCCGATTCATTGAAATACTTTTCATTTGATCAATTTCAATCCTCAATTCCAATAAAAATTGAAAATAACAAGCTCATAGTAAATCAAACACACACTGATATTGTTGAGTTTATAAATGAAGATAGAATTAAAATAAAAAGTCAGGAAAAGGATAAAAATTCATTGAACGAAACAGAATATGTAAGATTAAAAAAAACTAAGACAACATTATCACCAGAAGAAATTCAAAACTTATCTTTTAAGTTTAATTGGAATGATGAAAAGTTCAAAGTTATATTTAATAAGGAATTAGGAAGTCCGCAGGTCATGAGGATTATGGAAAAAGATGAATTGTCGAAAATTCGTCTTGAGAAAATTGATTCAACTTATTTCATTTCAATTTTACAATCTGGGAAAAGAAAAACAATTTTTCCAATAAAAGAGGTTTCTAATGATAGAATGATACTTTATGGAACGCCTAGAAAACCTTACGAAATAGTAGGTAAGAAAATCGAATAACATCTACATCACAACAAGGGCTCATCGCCAATAGCCGGCAGCATTAGAAAGAAAATAATTAACCTGACCAATAGACTAATACGGTAACTACTAATCCTCGCCCACTACCCCACCAACTGGCGATAAATGGGATCGTTGCGAGCAATCAAATAAAAATTTTAACGTTATTAAAAAGTTTCTAATACTAATTCTGACTTTTATTTTGTTCACAATTATTGGAACAATAAGCCATGAACTTGTAAGCTTCCCCTAATTAGAACTGCTTGATTGTCCAAAAATATCATTTTTCATTCTCCTGGCGGTACCGCCAGGAGAATGAGTTTTTGCGTATGCTACGGGGGCCATTTTTCCCAGTGCAT
>Ga0098069_100742_pt1 | contig 11465 bp, 8 predicted proteins | sample 27_taG_FD_92584 | JGI IMG/M metagenome (GOLD analysis project Ga0098069, IMG submission 92584) | Marine viral communities from Cariaco Basin, Caribbean Sea - 27_WHOI_OMZ | ecosystem: Environmental > Aquatic > Marine > Oceanic | place: Caribbean Sea: Cariaco Basin | collected 2014-11-09 | reverse complement strand
TTGGCCAGCGTTACGGTATTTACCGTGAAGGCGAAAAGTATGTCGAGCCTAAAACACAAAAAACTATCGGCTTAGAAGTCACTCAAGTCGCTACTGGTCTGGTGACGTCTACCGAAACCAATGGCGTGACCAGCTTGCAGCTTATCGACAGCTATGGCAAAGAAGTGCGTGAAGGCGACCGTGTTTTTGTGGAGCTAAATAATTCAATACCGCCAGTATTTTATCCAACGCCAGCAACCGTTAATCGCGGCGGTATGATTGTTCGCGTGATGGATTCTATTAGCTCAGCGGCTAAGGGCAGCGTCGTTGCTATCAATTTGGGCAGCGCACACGGTGCCAAACCTGGTGATGTATTGACCGTTTTTCAAAAAGGCGCGGTCATACGCGATATCAAGGATAATGACACGCCAGTACGTTTACCAAGCGAGCCTACCGGTATGGTAATGGTATTTAATACCTTTGATAATATTAGCTATGCGTATGTACTTGATTCTGAGCTACCGCTCAATGTCGGTGATCAGCTGTTACCACCGCCGTATCTATAATAAGTGCAACATCTCTAATGAGTACAATGCTTATTCCTTGATCTAAAAGTTTAACTTAAACTAAATGAGCTAGATGATTATGACTGCAGTCACTTCTCTTTTATCCGCTGAGCAGCGTGCCGTTTTGGCGCTGTGGACTGAAGTGAATGCGTCATTATCAGCGTATCATAAACTCATCTCTAATTTTGGTACGGCAGGGCTTGCTTGGGACGCTAAAGTAGAGGCATGGCGTCAATTGGGCATTCACAGTACCCATCTTAAGCGTCATGAGCAGCCAGAACAAACGCTCACTACTATCGATAAAATCCAGCAAGCATTGTTAGCCGGAAAATATGGTCTGTTATTTGCTGACCAGCCTGACTACCCAGCGCAGTTGCTAGAAATATATGACCCACCACCTGTGTTGTTTTATCGCGGCAATAAAGCGCGTTTGCAGCAAGCGCAAATCGCCATCGTTGGTAGTCGCAAACCCACCGCCCATGCGAAAAAAATCACCTTTGACATGGCGCAATACTTAGCGCAATCTGGTTATATTATCACTAGCGGTCTTGCGCTGGGTGTCGATAAGCGTGCCCATTTAGGTGCTTTAGCTCAGTCTGATACCGAATATCACGGCCGTACGGTCGGCGTGATGGGGATGGGAATTGATGTCAATTACCCCAATCATCATGATAAATTATTTAGTCAGATTATTGACCAAGGCGGCTGTATCGTCAGTGAGCTACTACCGCACACGCAGCCACACAAACACACTTTCCCGCGCCGTAATCGTCTAGTTGCAGGACTTAGCCTCGCGACCATTGTCACTGAAGCGACCATTCAAAGCGGCTCACTGATTACTGCGCGCCTAACCTCCGAGCAAGGTAAACAAGTTTTTGCCATTCCAAGCCATATTGATAATAGTAATGCCGAAGGCTGCCATCATTTAATACGTGAAGGCGCAACGTTGATTTATCATCCGCAGCACGTCCTTGAAGATATTAATAATCAGTTGGACTATAGAGCGCATACCTATCAGCCGTCATCTAATGCAGAGTCTAGTATTGAGCAAGCAACTCTTAGCCAAAGTTCCAATTCACTAAATACACAGAAACTCTCTACCAAAAGTATTAATCAATCGCCACAATCTAATCTTAAACCTTCTTCCCATACTAGTGTTATTCCTGAGCATTTAGCGCTCATTTATGAGCAACTTGATTGGCATGGGCAGGATTTAGATGCGTTGTTAAATACTACTGATATGTCGGCAGCACAATTGATTGGGCAACTTATGGAGCTGGAGTTGTTAGGGGTCATTAGTGTACAAGGTGGGCGTTATTTGCGCGTGTAGTTTTATTATTAATCAAAACGCGATTTTAAGAAATCTTTAAACCTGCTGTTTTACTCATCGTTTAAGTTGTATTATATCTCCTCATACTTTCCTTTCTTATTCCGCTATGTCTACATCTAAAGCTCTTATCACCGATTCTGTCATCGAAGCTGCGCATTGGCTACAACAAGGACAGCTGCTTGCTTATCCAACTGAAAGCGTTTGGGGTATCGGCTGTGACCCCTTTAATCAACAAGCGGTACAGCAGCTTTTGGCCATCAAGCAACGACCGTTAGAGAAGGGTATGATTGTGGTCACCGATAGTGTCAGTCGACTTAAGATGTTGTTAAATAGTCTAAATGAAGATCAACGCCAGCAAGTGTTAGTCAGTTGGCGTAACGATACTGATTCCGACGTCAATAGCAAGCAGGCGCATACGTGGTTATTACCGTTATCAGAAAACTTACCCGTTTCTATCCCTGCGTGGATAACTGGCGCTCATCATAGTGTGGCGGTGCGGGTGATTGACCATCCTTTGGTGCAGCAGCTGTGCCGTCAAGTGGTGTCCGTCCATAATCCCTATGGCTTTGTCGTTTCGACCAGCTGTAACCCGTCCGGTCAGCCGCCTGCTTTAACGCTCTCACAAGCACAGGCTTATTTTTCTGATAGCAATGAGCAAGTTGGCTATCTAAAGGGCGAGACGCTTGGTTATCAGCTCCCTAGCCAAATCAGCGATGCTCGAACGGGTCAAGTGATTCGTTAGTAACCATTTAAAAGCTAATATTTTTTATATTAGTAGTTCAGTCCTCTATTTATACCCAATCTTACTTTACGCCTTATACCTACAATTCATCTCTTGTTTTTGTAGATGGTTTTTTGTCACACTGAGAAAAAGGCAAGAAAACTATAAGGATAAAAAGCGATGGATATTCTAATCAGTGGTGGCTCGGGATTCTTAGGTAGCGCGTTTAGTGAAGCAATCATTAAGCGCTATCAAAAGGATGATAAAAAAGTGCAGATTACGTGGCTGACGCGCGATAGTAAGCAGGCGCATCCTAATGATATTAAAATGATGACCTATGATGAGCTGGTGAAGTCAGATAAAAGCTTTGATGTTATTTTGAATCTAGCAGGCGCAGGGATTGCTGATAAACGTTGGAGTGACGCGCGTAAAGAGCAATTGCTTGCCAGCCGTATCAAACCTACTGAGGCGCTACTGGATTTTATTGCGCGTAGTAGTAGCAAACCTAAGCTACTGGTTAGCGGTTCAGCGATTGGCTGGTATGGTCCTCAAGGTGATAAGTCTTTGACAGAAAGCAGTGGTTTTAACGCTGATTTTTCGCATAAACTCTGTGACGACTGGGAGCAGTTGGCGCTAAAAGCTACCGATTACGGTGTCCCTGTTGCTATCGTACGAACTGGTGTGGTTATCCATCCTAAGGGCGGTATGGTCAGTAAATTATTAACGCCGTTTAAAATGGGTGTCGGTGGTCAATTGGGTGACGGTAAGCAAATTATGAGCTGGATCAGTCGTACTGATTGGGTAAGAGCGGTAATATTTATCATTGAGCAACATCTTAGTAGTCAGAGACAGCAAGTGAATAGTATTGATAATACTCTAACAACAGCAAACGCTACGCCAGCGCTGGTTTATAACTTGACCGCGCCCAATCCTGTGACCAATCATACTTTTACTAAGACGCTTGGCACATGGCTACATCGTCCGACATTTTTTACTTTACCAGCATTTTTATTAAAGTTGATGTTTGGTGAGATGTCGACCTTGTTGATTGATGGGCAAAAAGTATTTCCACAAGCGCTACTGGGCGCAGGTTTTGAATTTGAACACTTAACTTTAGAGCAAGCATTGGAGCAGCAAGGGTGAGTTTTTAGAGATATGTTTCATGTGAAACAATGAGTTTAAAACAACGTTTTTAAAGCATTGATTTAAAAATAGCGTTAAATTACTAAGTACTTTATATTTCTAGTTCTATAAAGTTTCAATAAACCATCATGCTGTCTACAACAGGTAAGAATATTGGCGTACTATAAGCCCGTCTTTGTCTGATTCAATTTTATTATGTGGCCTTTTATCATTCTTACCCAGCTGCTCGCCCTGATGAGTAGCGTGATATTTTACTGGTTCTTTCAACCAAAACAGCGCTTAGCTAAAGCTGGTTTGTTTTTAAGTATTTTTATTATCAACAATGCTTTTCTGCTCTACGGTTTGAGTGAATTTTGGCACGAGCGCTTTCATGTCTATCTGGTTGTCGGTATTTTACAAGGCTTTATGTTTTATGCTGCATTAATAACTGCGGTTATTGCCTTGGTATATGTTTATATTCTTAAGCAAAAACTCCGGCCAAAACTTATACGCGCCGTTGCAGCGACAATTTATATTGGCATTGTAGGTTTGGCGGTATTTAATGCCTATTCACCTGTCGTCCATCGTCTAAACGTCACGACAGATAAGCCGCTTAAGCGGCCGCTGCAAATTGCTTTGGTGTCTGATACGCATTTGGGTAGATGGTTTGGCAATCGGCAGATTGATAAGATGGTAAAGCTGATCGATGCCCAAAATCCTAACGTCGTGGTCATCGCAGGCGACGTTATGAATGATTCGACCGACGCTTATGATAAAACCAATATGCATGCGCACTTATCAAAACTGACAGCGCCGCTCGGTGTTTATGCCACTTTGGGAAATCATGATTATTCTGGTAATGAAGTGGCAATTGCCAAGGCTGTTGAACGCGCAGGAATACAGGTAATTGACAATAAAAGCGTTTGGTTAGACGATTCAGTGTTGCTAATAGGGCGTTCAGATGAGACAGATCCCGCACGTCCTGCTGCGACAGATTTGCTTAGTGAAGTAAGGACGGATAAACCAGTAATATTTTTAGAGCACAGCCCTGCTGACTTGGAGCAAATAAAAGGTTTGCCGATTGATTTGCACCTGTCAGGGCATACGCATGGTGGGCAGATATTTCCTTTAACGGTATTGCTAAAGTGGTTTACGCCGCTGGTTTATGGGGCAAAGTACAGTGAGGGCACGCAGTTTTTGGTGACTTCTGGCTATGGTATTGGTGCAGTACCGTTTCGGCTTGGCACGCGCTCTGAGATATGGATGATTACCTTACAGTCGGCGCAGTAGTAGTTATCCTCGCGGTCACAAGTATTGAAAAAGCAGGCGCTATAATCCGCTAATTTATAAATACCGCCACTACCCAGCAAACGCTTTATTAAAATATTATCTCGCTAGGAATTTTCATGCGCTACGCATTTATTATCACTATTATTGTCCTGCTGCAGCTGTTTAGTTTTGGCGCAGCGTGCAGTCTAGAATGGTGGCTACAGCCTTGGAGCTCGCCTTTATTAATACAGGTGACTTGGCTTGCTGTCTTTGCGATTACCAATATTCTTTTGCTGCTTAGCGTCACAAAATCATTTGCCAATAGCTATCGCTGGATAAGTGCTTGGATGATGGTGATGCACTTTATGCTACTAACCGCGCTATTGAGCAGTATATTGTATGGTGGTTTTTGGCTTTTACATGCTTTGGGTATTCCTACTTTTTATGATACAGGCGTAATTAGTATTGGCTTACGCATTTTTGCCCTAGTTTTCTTTATAGGCCTATTTAGCTATACGCTGTATAACGCTTACGTGCCGGCGGTGCGCGAGCTGTCTGTCAAGATTAATAAGCCGCTAAATTACTCTCTGCGTGTTGCGGTAGCCAGTGATTTGCATTTGGGCCGTTTATTTGGCAACAAATCTATCGAACGGCTCAATGACATTGTGCAGCGCTATGAAGCAGACATATTGCTGATGCCAGGCGATATTATGGATGACAACACTGAGGCGTTTTCTCAATACCATATGGCAGAAGATTTGGTGAAGCTGGTAAGCAGTCTGCGCTACGGTGTCTATGCGACGTTAGGTAATCACGATTTGTACGGTCACGAGCAGCCAATTAGTGAAGCTTTACAAGCTGCTGGCGTGCAGTTGCTCAACGATGAAGCGACTTGTCTGTCGCATCAAGGCCAGCCGGTTTGGCTTGTTGGACGTTTTGATAATCATAAACGGCAGAGGGTAGCGACGGCCGAACTGCTCGAACAAGTGAATACTACTGAGCCAGTGATTTTATTAGATCACCGACCGAGCGATATTATGGCGCATAGTCAATTACCGATTGATCTACAGGTTTCAGGACATACCCATAACGGGCAAATATTTCCGGCTAACTTTATTGTAAAGGCCATCAATCGTTTGGGTTATGGCTACGAAAAAATCGGTAAAGGTCACTTTGTGGTATCGTCAGGTTATGGGTTTTGGGGCATACCTTTTCGTTTAGGCTCACGTTCTGAAGTTTGGCTCATTACGTTAAACGGTCAGCCCAATTCATAAAAACTATCTTTATCATATTAATGTCCTTGACGATTTAGTTGTCATAAGTCCTTAATTGCCCATTAAACGCCAACCTCACTTTTTAGTGATAACGGCTATTCTATTTCTTAGGCTGCTAATAAATTTTGTGTACTTATAATGTCACGTACAAAACCAGCAAAGCCATGGATAATATGATTGGTTTCCTGCTCAAGTCCTTGGTGCACGCTCATAAAATGAATAAAGCCATGCGGCGCACCGTAGACCGTATAAGTTTGGACAGCTCTACCATAATCTTCTAACTGCTTGGCATACGCAAACGCCTCATCACGTAAGACATCCAATTCTGCTGCAACGACATAGGTCGGGCAAATTTGTCGATTGTCACCGAGCATAGGCGACGTCAAGATAGGTTGACGTGGCAGCGGACTATTTTCTAAACAAGCCGCATCAAAAACCGCCACATCGGCGTGATCGAGCAATAACCCTTCGCCGTATAGCTCCCAGCTTGGATAATCATTTTCGATATCTGTCACAGGGTATAAAGGCATTTGTGCCAGTGGCTGCGGCAGGCGCTGTAATATCTCAAACGTTTTTTGCCCATCAATCCCTAAGTCTTGCCATGCTTTTGCAGACGGCGTGATGACTTGTTGCGCAATCATGGTTGATAAGCCGCCGCCTGCACTATCTCCTGCCAAAACAATACGTGACGCTAGTGCCCCGAATGATTGGCAATTATCCGCTAACCAAGCATAAGCGGCAATACAATCTCTTAACCCCGTAGGCGCAGGATGTTCAGGCGCTAGGCGATAATCGACACTGATCACTGGCCATCCTGTTCGCTCACAGACAGCATGACAAAACTCGTGATGGGTGTTGATGTCGCCAATACAAAAGCCACCGCCATGGAAAAATAGCATGACGGTTTCATCAGGATTGCGTTTGGCTTTCTTTTTAAAACTAAAGCCTGCTGCGTTTACTTGCTTTTGATAACAACGAACCAGCATATCGCCATCATCCGCATTGGCAATCGTCTTATCTTCCCAATTGACGCTAGGCTCATTTTTCTTGGTAAAAGGTTTTATCGTGTCGAATAAGGATGAGCTTGCCTGCTGCCAAACTCTTGGCGTTTGCATAGCAACAGCATCAGTAGCAAAGCGTTTCCGCAGCTCGCCCATCTCTGAGAGCTGTAAAGGAGTTTTAAGCTTACTATTCACCGCCAGAATCAAGCGCAGGTGCGCATCAACATGTTCATATTGTTTAGCCGTTGGTCCATCTAGATAACCAACCAAGCTGTCTAATACTGTTTCTGGCAAGAGACCGATACTTTTCATTGCATAGTGCAGTAAATGGGGCTGATAAGTCGTCAGCAAATTGTGATGCAGTACTTTATCTCTAATAGATAGGGGCTCGCTATCAATGCAGGATTGCCTATCGTCAGTGCTTATTTGCAAAGTATTTATCTGTAATGGCTCTTTTTCAACATTCTCTAAGGAGTTATTTGGTGAGTTAACAGATGAATGCTTACGTTTTTCTTGAGCTAAAGACGTAAGGTTTAGTGTCCTTACTGCTTTATTAAGTAAGGTGTTGACTGATAATGTCGCTGAATAAGGCATAACACCTCCCATAAATGATAAGTTATATTTGTAATTATCATAAGATAGGCAAAAATAAAGTTGAGTATTCTTTGGTAATAGTGTGCAGGCTAATAGTAATTTATCTGGCTTAACTGACGTTTTTTTGTAGGTTTTGTTAGTGAAATGAATTACTTATTGACGACAAGCGTAAAGGGAGTAAGGTTATTTTAGAGGAGGCAAACGTTTTAATTATCACCATACCGTTATCATGGATTAAGGCAGTATTTATAACCAGCGATAAAAATTCTACACAGTAGGCTTGAAATTTACCCTCATCACCTTTATTAATCAGCTATCAGAAGGTAGTTAAAAGTTATTGCTAACCATAGGTGATTTATAAAATCACGGTTTGGCTAATGGTCGATTATTTCATTGTCTGGCCAATTTATGGTGTTGTTTTCTAATCCATCATTATTCAGTTAATAGCCTTATTCATAATTATATAAAGGAGCCATCATGAACGAGCAGAATAATAATCACGAAAATATTGATCAAAACGTGCCACACGACAACGTTTCGCATGACAATGTCGAGCACGATGATAGTATCTTAAAAGAAACGCTAGAAGAGTTTAATCCACAGCAAAACTCAGGGGAAGAAAGCACTATCGAAAACGATATCGATTTAGATACTTTTAAAGCCCGTATCGCCGAGTTAGAAGGCGAGGTCAAGCAAGCGAAAGAAGGGACAGCGCGCGCCAATGCTGAAGCTTACAATGCGCAAAAACGTATGGAGCAAGAAGCCGATAAGAGCAAAAAATTTGCCCTGCAAAAATTTGCCAAAGAGCTATTAGAAGTGGTCGATAATTTAGAGCGCGCTATCGAAAACGCGCATGCAGATGATCCTGTCATAGAAGGCGTCAGATTGACGCATAAAGCATTATTAGATGTGTTAAACAAAAACGGCGTAGAAGTGGTTGAGCCACAAGGCGAGAAATTTAACGCTGATTTGCATGAAGCAGTTGGTATTGATCCAGAAGCTGAAGCCGATACTGTGGGTACAGTACTGCAAAAGGGCTATAGTCTGAACGGTCGTTTGCTGCGCCCTGCAATGGTTCGCGTCGGTCAGTAGATTCTGCTAGCTTAATCATCTAAAGGTTAATATTTTAAATAATAAGTCTTTAACCATGCTAAACCTTACTATTAATAAGGGTTTACACAAAAAATCACATAAAAGATATTTTTTGCCGGTTAAATGACTTGAAATAATACAGCCTCAAACCTATATAGAACAACAAGTGACCGTCTAGTATCTGCTAGATTAGGTCTGATGAGATAAATAGCTTATTTAAAAAATAAATTAGGAGCAATTAATTATGGGTAAAGTAATTGGTATTGACTTGGGTACAACGAACTCATGTGTCGCAGTGATGGAAGGTGATAAAGTTAAAATCATCGAAAATGCTGAAGGTACACGTACCACACCATCGATTGTCGCTTACAAAGATGACGAGATCTTGGTCGGTCAGTCAGCAAAGCGTCAAGCGGTGACCAACCCAAACAACACTTTATTTGCCATTAAACGTCTGATTGGTCGTCGTTTTGATGACAAAGTGGTGCAAAAAGGCATCGGTATGGTGCCTTATAAAATCGCTAAAGCCGATAACGGTGATGCATGGGTTGAAATTAACGGTAAAAAATTAGCGCCACCACAGGTTTCTGCTGAAATCTTGAAAAAAATGAAAAAAACAGCGGAAGACTATCTTGGTGAAAGCGTCACCGAAGCTGTTGTAACAGTACCTGCGTACTTTAATGACTCACAGCGTCAAGCAACCAAAGATGCCGGTAAAATCGCTGGTCTTGATGTAAAGCGTATTATTAACGAGCCAACTGCTGCCGCACTTGCTTACGGTATGGATAAAAAGCAAGGCGATAGCACCGTTGCCGTTTATGACTTGGGTGGTGGTACTTTTGACGTATCAATCATCGAAATCGCTGACGTTGATGGCGAGCAGCAGTTTGAAGTATTAGCGACCAATGGTGATACCTTCCTTGGCGGTGAAGACTTTGACTCAGCGTTGATTGATTATCTGGTTGATGAGTTCAAAAAAGACCAAGACGTCAACCTAAAAGGTGACTCGCTGGCGATGCAGCGTCTAAAAGAAGCCGCTGAAAAAGCAAAAATCGAGCTATCAAGTGCCCAAAGCACTGAAGTCAACCTACCATATATCACTGCCGATAGCAGTGGTCCTAAGCATTTGGTTGTCACTATCAGCCGCTCAAAACTTGAGAGCTTAACGGAAGATTTAGTACAACGCACGATGGGTCCGTGTAAAACTGCGCTTGAAGATGCTGGTCTAAAAGTTGGCGATGTTGATGACGTCATCTTAGTTGGTGGTCAGACTCGTATGCCATTAGTACAGCAAAAAGTACAAGAATTCTTCGGTCAAGAGCCACGTAAAGATGTGAACCCTGACGAAGCGGTTGCCGCTGGTGCTGCGATTCAAGGTGCGGTATTGTCTGGTGACAAAACTGACGTCCTATTGCTTGACGTAACACCATTGACGCTCGGTATCGAAACCATGGGCGGTGTCATGACGCCAATCATTGAGAAAAACACCATGATTCCGACTAAGAAATCACAAGTTTTCTCAACGGCGGAAGACAACCAGCCAGCCGTAACGATTCAGGTGTATCAAGGTGAGCGTAAAATCGCTAACCAAAACAAACAGCTTGGTCGTTTTGACTTGACGGATATTCCACCAGCGCCACGTGGCCTGCCGCAAATCGAAGTTACCTTTGACATTAACGCTGACGGTATCATGAACATCTCAGCGAAAGACAAAGGTACTGGTAAAGCGCAAAGTATCCAGATTAAAGCGGATTCTGGTTTGTCGGATGAAGAAGTCGAACAAATGGTGCGTGATGCGGAAGCGAACGCTGCTGAAGATGAGAAATTTGCTAACCTTGCGCAGGTACGTAACGAAGCAGATGGTCGTATTCATGCGGTACAAAAAGCGCTAAAAGAAGCTGGCGATAAAGTCACTGAAGATGAAAAATCAACAGTAGAAACTGCCATCTCTGAGCTTGAAGCGGCTGCTAAAGAAGATGATTATGATGATATCAAAGCCAAACTTGAAGCGCTAGACAATGCTTTCTTACCAATCAGTCAGAAGATTTATGCTGACAGCGGTGCTGGTCCAGAAGGTATGGATCCAAGCCAGTTCCAACAAGGCGCTGATAATGCTGGTAACAATAACCAAGCGGATGACGATGTCGTCGATGCTGAGTTTACTGAAGTTGACGAAGATAAAAAATAAGCTTAATTAAAGCTTAAATCGACGTTGATTTCATAATAAAAGGCGTATCTTTCGGGATGCGCCTTTTTAATGTTGACTCTCAGTCGCTGTTAATGAGTAGGGAATATTACTCAAACTAGGTTATTGTAACAAAAGATTTCATATCTAGCCCTTTGTAACCCAAGGGCCGACAAACACTTGCAAAAGTTAACTTTCTTACCATTAAACACTGACAGAGTTTTTGACACGGTTTGTTACTATGTATACATCGTTAGCAAACAAGGCGATATGGCTAAAAAGCCCACATAAATAAATAACTTGTTTGTCCAAATTGATTTTAAGGAGCTACA
>Ga0098069_100737_pt1 | contig 11544 bp, 12 predicted proteins | sample 27_taG_FD_92584 | JGI IMG/M metagenome (GOLD analysis project Ga0098069, IMG submission 92584) | Marine viral communities from Cariaco Basin, Caribbean Sea - 27_WHOI_OMZ | ecosystem: Environmental > Aquatic > Marine > Oceanic | place: Caribbean Sea: Cariaco Basin | collected 2014-11-09 | reverse complement strand
TGTCCTCCGAGCCCGTCATTCGGGTTGTATTATATGAGATGATATATTCCGATTTTCGGAATATGGATAGACTTTAGGCATTCTACCAACCCTCGTCAATAATAAAATTCCATAAAACGATACGGTTTGATTATTTTTACGGAATTGATCTATGCTCATCGAACGCTCCGGCAGCGACGTCCCCTGCCAGCGGGTTTGATCAGGGACGGCAAGTCAACGGTCCCCGGAGGCCGAGGAGGCGATAATGACAGACCCCATGAATACCCAGCCCGACATCCAAGTGTCGGTGCGTGAGCTCTTCGGCATCGACAGCGACCTTAAGGTACCCGCCTTCAGTTGGCGCGACGAATATGTCCCCGAGATCGATGAAGCCTATCGTTTCAACCCTGACGTGACTCTGGCGATACTCGCCGGCTTCACTCGTAATCGCCGGGTTATGATTCAGGGACTACATGGCACTGGTAAATCTACCCATATCGATCAGGTGGCAGCGCGCCTTAACTGGCCATGCATGAGGGTCAATCTGGATGGCCATATCAGCCGCCTCGATCTGGTGGGCAAGGACGCTATCGTGATCCGTGACGGACTACAGGTGACCGAGTTCCAGGAGGGCATTGTGCCCTGGTCACTACAGCGGCCGGTGGCGCTGATCTTTGACGAGTACGACGCTGGCCGTCCGGACGTGATGTTCGTCATCCAGCGCATCCTTGAGCGCGACGGCCACTTCACGCTGCTTGACCAAAATCGGGTCATTCATCCCCATCCTCATTTCCGACTTTTCGCCACCGCCAACACCGTGGGGCTTGGCAACCTCTCCGGGCTCTACCATGGCACCCAAGTACTCAACCACGCTCAGATGGATCGATGGAACATCGTCGCTAAGCTCGACTACTTACCCCATGAGGAGGAGGCGGCAATCGTGCTCGGCCGGGTGCCTACCAAGGACACCGAAAAGGGACGTGCTCTGATCGCCTCAATGGTGGCTGTGGCCAACCTAACTCGTCAGGGTTTCGCCGCAGGCGACCTTTCTACTCTTATGTCCCCGCGTACGGTGATCACTTGGGCAGAAAACTGCGAGATCTTCCGCAACCCTGCGCTAGCCTTCAGGCTCTCCTTCCTCAACAAGTGTGATGAGGCTGAGCGGCCACTCGTCGCCGAGTACTACCAACGTTGCTTCGGTGAGGAGCTAGATGAATCGTGGATGTGGGAGGCAAGCCCCTCATGACCCAAAGCGCCCAGCAGCAGGCGCGCCGTCAACAGCGTATTGAGGAGCTGTGCGCGGCCAGCTTGCGCGCCCTAACCGGCCACGCCGACCTGCACTACCGCGGCCGGCGCCTCTACCAGGGCGAGTTGCGTTTGCCGACCCTGGCGCCGCACCTGCGCATCGACCCCGCCCAAGACAACTTCGCCGACTGCCGGGCCGCCGCCGACGGCATGGCCTTGCGCCTACTGCACTCCGATCCGGCCCTGCATCGCGAGTGCTGCCCGGAGGACCCGGTCGAGCGACTGGTCTTCGAGCTGCTCGAGCAGCTGCGCGTGGAAACGCAGGTGCCCGTCGACATGCCGGGCATGGCCGACAACCTGAACCGGCGTTTCCGACACTGGTCGCGCAACTTCGTCGATTCGGGTCTCACTGAAGGCACCCTCGGGATGCTCGTATATACCGTCGCCGAAGTCTGTTGGTCACGCCTGATGAGCCGGCAACTTCCCGAGGAAATCGAGGACCATATCGAAATTATGCGCGGCTCACTGGTCGCCGAGCTCGGCGCATCGCTGCGCGGCATTCGACAGCACCGTCAAGACCAACGTCGCTATGCGGATCATGCCTTGGAAATTGCCAGGATCGTCGGCGAGCGGGTGCACGCTGAACGAGCCCAGGCCGGCGATGAAGAGGACGAGGAGCCTGCGGAGACACCTAGCGACGCCTTCGCCCTACTACTCGACCTCGAGGACGGTGAGGGTAACGAAGACGAAGTAGCGGCCGCAAGCACCGGACACAGCAAGACTTTTGAGGACGCTGCCCTGACGTATCGGGTCTTCACTACCCGCTTCGACCGAGAGATCACCGCTGGCAATCTGGTACGCCGAGCCCTATTGCGCGAAAACCGCGAACGGCTCGACCAAGCCACTGCCGAGCAGGCCATCAACTTGCCACGCCTAGCTCGACGGTTGGGCAAAGTGCTTTGGGAGCCACGCGTCGACGGCCGCGCCTTTGGTGAGGAGGAGGGCCGGATTGATGGACGGCGACTCGCACAACTGGTGAGCTCCCCAACTGAACGACGCCTGTTCTATCGCGACCAAGTGAAGCTCGGCACCGACTGCGCCGTCAGCCTGCTGATCGACTGTTCAGGTTCGATGAAGCATCACATCATGCCGGTGACCATGATGGCCGAGAGCCTGATTCGCGCCCTAGAGATGATCGGGGCTAGTACCGAGCTGCTCGGCTTCACCACCGGTGCCTGGAACGGCGGTCGTGCCTATAAGGCGTGGATGAGAGGTGGGCGTCCACGAGCGCCTGGACGCCTCAATGAAGTGTGCCATCTGGTGTTCAAAGACGCTGATCGCAGCTGGCGGCGCGCACGCACCGACATCGCCGCACTGCTTAAGCCCGACTTGTTTCGCGAAGGAATCGACGGCGAGGCCGTTGACTGGGCCTGCGAGCGCCTGCTTGCAAGGCCCGAGAATCGCCGCGTCTTAATCGTAATCTCTGATGGCTGCCCAGCGGACAGCGCCACCAACTTGGCCAACGACGCTTATTACCTGGACAACCACTTGAAGGAGGTCGTCGCTCGGCGCAGCCAAGAGGGTCAAGTAGAGGTGCTGGGCCTCGGCGTCGGCCTGGACCTTAGTCCCTTTTACCGTCGTTGCCTGGCTATCGACATGGCCCAAGCGCTGGATGCACACCTGTTCGACGAAATTGTCGAACTTATCGGTGGCCGCCATCGGCGATGATCAGGCGATCGATACCGATCACCAAGTACTTCGTGATCCACCACCAGGATCGCGATTGACGACGGAGAGAACACATGACTAAAACCCGCATGGTGACCCAGTTCGGCATGGGCACCTCGATCCGCAGTCGCGACTACACCGAGGCCGCCGCCCGGGCGATCCGTGATGCCCTATGGCACAACTCACTGAACGTCGCCGACGCCTTCGGCTTCCCCAAGGAAGCCATGCTGATCGATGTCGAGATCGGGGTACAGGATCCCGCTGCCGTCGACCCGGCCGCCCTGCTTAGCATCTTCCCCTACGGCAAACCGTCGGTACGCCTGGTCAAGGGCGGACTGGACGTTGACAAACCCGACGGCAGCGGCACCAGTGTGATCGCCAACGCTGCCATCGTCGTTTCCTTCGACATGGAGCCCGAGCATGACTGAACGTCGCATCATCCTTGAAATGGGCACCGGTAACGATCTCTACGGCGAGGACTACACCAAGGCGGCCTGCCGAGCCGTGCAGGACGCCCTGCACCACTCCTCCATCGTGCTATTCAAGTCGCTGGGCATCGACCACCGCAAGATGCGGGTCCAGGTGACCATCGGCGTGCAGAAACCGGAATGGGTCAACACCACAGTGGTGGCCGCCGAGCTGCCCCGGGGCCGCGCCGAGGTGAATGTGGTACACGGCGGGCTCAACGTCCACGATCCCGTGCAGGAAACCACCCACGTAGTGGCCACCGCAGCCATCGCCGCCCTGTTGCCCCTCGAAGAGCATGCCTGGCGGCTCTGCAGCGCCGACGCTTGAGCCGAGCTGGCCTTCCGTCCTCGACCGGCGCTGCCCACCAGGAAGGGCACTCAGCGTGCCTCCATAAACCGCTGTGGCGCCAATGCTCGCGCATATTCGGGCAGCGATTCCTCGGCTACCAGCCCGGCCACCAGCCGCCCCGTCTCCGCCGACAGTGTGAGCCCGAGATGTCCATGACCATAGGCCAGTATCAGACCTGGGTATCCCGGCACTTCACCGACGACCGGGAGGCCGTCCGGCGTCGAGTGACGTACCCCCATCCACTCCTGTTCGACATCGACCGGTCGGCCGAACAGCGACGCACCCCAATCGGCGAGCCGCGACCAGCGACGCGCATTCGGCACCTTGACCGGCGGGCAGAACTCCGTGGTGCCGGCCAGCCGCACCCCGTCTTGCATTGGCGTAGCATAGAAGTGATGGGTCAACCATCCAACCGGCCGGTTGAGGGCGAGAGGAGTCTTCAGCATGACGTGGTAGCCACGCTCACTGACCACGGGCAGGCGGATCCCGAGGCCATCGAGCAGGCCATTGTTGGCGATGCCGGCGCACAGCACCACCCGATCCACGTCCATACGGGCATCCCCGACTTGCAGGCGCCACCCTCCCGTCTCAAGTGGCGTAAGCGATTCGAGGCGTGCGGCCACACGAGTGAAGCCCTCGCCCTGCAGCCCTTGGTAGAGGCGTCGACTGAGGCTCAGGGGGTCTCGCAGCGAACGTGTCTCAGGGAAATACAGGGCGCCATTGAGTCCCTCGTCGCTAAGTTCAGGTTCCAGGCTCCGCACCTCTCCCGGGCCGAGAGTCTCGCAGGCGACGCCGTCGGCGCGCTTCGTCGCGGCCATAGCCTCCAGTGCCGACGCCGAACAGGAGCTGTCACGCACGACCTGCAGACAGCCATTGGCACGATAAAGACGTTCACCACCGAGCTCGTCGAGCAACGCATGCTGACCAGCGACCGCCTTGTCGATCAGATGCACCAGATCGGCCTTGTGACGCGCGAAGCTCGCCGGTCTGGCGGCACGCAGGAACCGCCAGCCGAAGTTGGCCAAGGCCGGCATATAGCCCGGATCGATGGCGATGGAGCGGTCACGGCGGGCTAGCATGGCCGGAAGTTGCCGGAGGGTCTCCAGACTTGCCATGGGCGCCGTAGCGTAATTAGCGACTAGGCCGGCGTTGCCGAAGGAGGTGCCTTCCCCCGGCGGTTCGGGATCAACGAGCCTGATGTCATGCCCTCGTGCGCGAAGCGCATGGCTGACAGAGAGGCCGACGACACCGGCACCGACGACGGCGACCGTGGTCATGGGCGGCCCTCCTGGGGAGCCGATGAGGGCTGTTGGCCCGCTACTGCCAGGTCGATCGCCTGAATGATGTCATATACCGGCAGGCCCGCTATGTCCCTGACCACGCCCGCCAAGGCAGAAAGATCCGTGCATTCGAGCACGATGGCATCGAGGGGACCCCGTGCCAGCAGACGACGAGTAGCCGTGGCAACCTCTTCGGCGATGACATCCATGTTCAGATCATGACGTCGTCCAGCCAAGATGACTTCACGAAACTCAGGCGCCTGTTGCAGCCCCTCAATGCTGATGTCCGCCATCCCATTTGCCCAGCCAGCGCCTCGAAGATGGGCCTCACCAAGAGCGTCAGCATCTGCGGTCAGGACTCCCAACCGGGCCGAAGGGCCATGTACGATAGCAAGCCATGGCAACAGAGTAAGGCTCGACAACACCACAGGCACGGAGACCGCCTCGGCAACCTGTCGCTGATAGCGCGCCATGAAGCCGCAACTCCCAGCGATGACCTGGATGCCGCCACGCTCGAGGAAACGAGCTCGATTGATCAACGACTCCAGTAATCGATCATCGGAATCATGCAACAGTCCTGGAATGTCGACGCCTTCCATGACCTCGTAGACTACCGGAAAGTCGAAGCTGCGTGGGTTGCGCAGATGGCCGCGCGGTTTGGCGAACCATGACTCCAGGCAGAGGATGCCCAGTGGCGTGTCATAATAACGGAGACCTCCGGAGAGGATTCTGTGATTCATTTCCGGTAATCCTTGTGAGCGAGTCGTGTTACTGATCGAGATCCCAACCATGACGGGATCGATGAAAGAAGGGGGTGGCTGGTTTTTAGGATTTGAACACAATGTCGTGAATCGACGACGCCAGGCCTTCGCGTAAGGCCTGGCAAGACATAACTTAGTTGTCGCGATAGAAACGCCAGGAGGCGATCCCCACACCGACGGCGGTAATCACGCTGATCGCGCTGACGGCATAGAGGGCGAAGGCAAAGGCAGTCATGGTCGTCTCCTTCACTGCACGTGGGAGGTTGCGCCTATATCCGGCGCAGCACGGAAGAGGCGATAGACGAGAGTGAACACCGCGATGTTGGCAATCACTCCGGCAATCAGAGCGGTGAGTCCGGTGGTGGCCTGCAGGTCGAAGGGCCCCCACTTCCAGCCGATAGTCATCAGCGCCCCGGCCAGCATGGCGGCGATCGCCGAGCGCGAGCAGCGCAGGTTGAAGAGGACGGCGAAGACGAAGGGCAGCAGGATGGTTGGTGCCCAGAGGGCATAGCTCATTAGCAGCGCATCAACGATGGAGGTGGCATAGAGGGCGAATATCACCGCCCCGAGGCCAATCAGCAAGTTGACCACTCTTTCGATACACAGTCGCTTCTTGTCACTGACATCCGGCTCAATGAAGGGCTTGTAAATATCACCGACGAAAATGACCGCTGCCGAGTTGAGGTAGGAGTCCGCCGTGGACATCACCACGGCCAGCAGGGAGGCCAGCACTAGGCCGGTAATGCCGATCGGCAGGGCATCGCGGATCAGCGTCGGCATGGCCTGGTCGGGGGTGATGTTCGGATAGAGCACCAGGGCGATCAGGCCAATGGTGGCGCTGACGAAGTAGAATAGGAAGCCGAAACCGCCGGCCACCGTATAGCCAAGGCGCGCATGGCGCGAATCCGGCGCTGAAAGTGCCCGCTGGGTGTAAGGCGGCACCAGGGTCTCACCGAGCAGGAAGGCAATGAAGAGGCTCAAGAACATGCCGAAAGAGTAGTCGCCCATGATGCTGAAGTGCGCCTCAGGCAATCGCTCCACCAGCGCGGCGGGGCCACCCAGGTCGTGGATGCCGATCAGCATGGTCAGCGGCAGGAAGACCGCCAGCATCAGAAACTGCACCACGTCGGTCTGGATTACCGCCCACATGCCGCCGACGGTAGAATAGAGCAGCACCACCGCCATGCCGATAATGATACCCGTGGAGACCTCAATGCCAAGGATGGCATGGAAGACGGTACCCACAGCCAGCGCCTGGGCACCAAGGATGCCGATACAGAACACCAGCGAGAAGATACCAGTAAACAGCCGGGCGCCGCTGCCGAAGTGGTGCGCCATGATATCGCCCACTGTCTGGGCATTCGTGTAGCGCTTCAGGCGCGGCGCGATGTAGAGCCCAGCCAGTACAGTGGCGATGGGAAAGGCCGAGGCCGCGAACATGAAGGCGTAGCCATCATCGAAGGACTTGCCGGCACGTCCCATGGAGGCACCGCCGCCGAGAAAGGAGGCCGCCAGGGTGGCGAACAGTACCGGCCAGATGATCTTGTTACCGGCCACGGCGAAGTCCGAGCTGCCGGAGACCTTCTTGGCACTGCGATAGCCGATCACTATCAATATCGCGAAGTACACCAGAAGACCCAGAAGGTCGATCGAGTTCATAGAGACACCTTTATTTCTGTTGTAGGTCTGATCAGCTTCAACGGTCTATGCTATAAGCGCAACTGAAGCCAACCTATAAATTCATAAATAGAATCTATACCCAATGTCATGAAAATACGTCACAACCTGCGGCAGCTACAGATCTTCCAGGAGGTCGTTCGGACTGGCAGTCTTTCCAAGGCGGCGCGCCGACTGGAACTCAGCCAACCGGCGGTCAGTACCGCCATAGCGAATCTCGAGGAGGAAGTGGGCTTCCTCCTCTTTCGGCGCAACCACTACGGTACCGAACTGACTGCGGAGGCCCAGCATCTGGCTGAAGGGGTGGACAAGGTACTGGCCTCGGTCAAGCACCTTGGCGAGCTCTCGGCAGGACTCCGTCAGGGCCAGGCCGGCAAATTGACCCTCGGCAGCATGCCAGGGCTCTCCCCCTCCGCCATGCCTCAGATCATGGCGGATTACCTCAACGACCACCCGAGCAGCCAGCTTTCTTTGCAAACCTTCAGTTCGACGAAGATCCGCGACTGGGTGGCGGAAGGCCAGTTCGATCTAGGTGTGATCGAGATCCAGGACGACCTGCACGAACTGGAGGTCACGCTCTATGGGCTGCGTATGCACATCGCCTTGCCTCCAGGTAGCCCCCTAGTAAAGCATAGCGCGGTAACCGCGAATGATCTGGACAATCAGCCAATGATCACCCTGGACGAGCATCACCAGAGCACCCTAAAACTGAGACAAGCATTTCGTGCTTCAGGCGCGCGGTTCCGAGGGGTGATCGAGACTCACCTGTTCCCTTCGGCCATCAGCCTGGTCAATGCTGGTCTGGGGCACGCCCTGATTGATCCGGTATCGGCCGACAGCTTTCTCAAGCGACGCGATTGCCGTGTGACGGTCGTACCTTTCGAACCGGACATTGATCTGGAGATCGCCCTGATCACCTCACGCTTTCACCCACCGTCCCGGCATTGTCAGCGGTTCCTTCCCTATCTCAAGGCAGAACTGGAGCGCTGGCAGCAACGCTCGCGTCAGGACCTTCGTGTGACCCAATCCCCACAAGAGTAACGCTTAGAAGATCTCGGAAAGGACCAGCCCCCCGCCGATCAACATCAGTGTGACGAAGGCGATACGGCGCATCGCCAAGGGCGAGAGCCGGGGCGGACAACGCCGTCCAGCATAGGTGGCTAGCGCCACCACGGGAATCGCCCAGGCGGTGAGCACGAAGATCTCTAGATCCAGACCGCCCGTAGCGGCGACGAACAGGGTGCGCATGCCTGAGGTGCAGGCGAACATCAGGATCAGCATGTTGCGGATCGCCACCGGCGGCAGCGGCTGGCGATAGCACTGATATATCACCGGGGGCCCGGCGATACCGAAGAGCCCACCGCAGAGCCCTGAGAGCACGCCGCTGAGGAAGAAGCTGCCCTTTGAGGAGAGCATCTCGCGCTGGCGGGGGCGCAGCACTAGGCTGAGCCCGCCATAGCCCACCAGCAGACCTAGGGCGATGCGCAGGACGCTTTCGGCGCTGCCGCTCATTACATCGAGCAGCAGCACACCGATCACGGTCGCCGGCACGATGCCGAGTACGGTGGCCCCGATTACCGCCATGTCGAGATGCTTCAGCTTGCCTGGCAGCGCCACAGCGCTATTGGCCAGCATCATCAGGCTGACTACCGCGGCGATCGAGGCCACGGGCGCCACATCCAGACCGCTGGTCGCTCCCATCACGATCATGCCCAGACCGAAGCCGGTCACCGTCTGGAAATAGCCAGCGATAGCGGCGATGGCGATGAATGACAGTAATACCTCTGGGGTCATCGTGCGTTCGATCCTGTTGGCGACTTCCATTCTGACGCTGGTCGCTCAAAGTCTCGGAGTAAATAACTCTGAGTCTCGGAGTAAAGAAGGAGTAGTAGAGTGCGACCAGACGCATGTATGCGCCTGGGTCTTCTGCGCCCTAAAAAAGGCGGCATATAATGCCAGGACAACGCCGTTAATACTAGCCTGAGGCCAGTAAAAGCACGCCCTTCAGCAAGATCGCCGCGCCCAGTCCAACCAGGGTCAACATGGCCAGTCGGCGCATCAACGCGGCGGAGCATGGCGGGGGAAAGCAACGTCCGAGCCAGGTCGCACCGCCTACCACCGGCATCGACCAAAGCGCCAGCTGCCAAACGTCTCCGTTCAGTCCACCCTGGCTACCGACGTAAATAGTGCGCACCCCGGAAGTTATTGCGAAGCACAGGATCAGCAGCAGCCGGATCGTTTCCAGCGGCAACGGCTGACGGTAGCAGTGATAAATGACCGGGGGGCCTGGAACACCGAAGAGCCCTCCGCACAGTCCCGTCAGAAAGCCACTGACGGCGAAGGTCCAGGACGGGGATTCGGCGCGAAGGGGACGGGGGCGCAAGCCAATACTAATACCCCCAGAGAGCACGAGTGCGCCCAGGAGCAGGGTGAGCAGCACTGTTAAAGTGGCGTCCAGCCACGAAAGTAGCCAGACGCCCACCACGATAGAGGGCACGATGCCTACAGCAAGCGCTATGATTCGCTGCGTCCCTAAGCCGCGCCACTTCCCCGGCAAGGCGACGGCACTGTTGACCAGGGTCACCAAGCTAACCACCGCCGCGAGCACAGGTACCGAAGCCACGCCGAGCCCCCCGGCAGCACCCATTACGATCATGCCGAGGCCGAAACCAGACACCGTATGCACGTAGCCAGCCACGCCCATGATGGTGAGCGTTGTGACAAGCCCCCCGAGCTCCATCGTCAGGAACCAGGGGACCACGGCGTGCCCGCGACGATGACCATCAGGCCTCTCCAGCGGCTGGTTGGCTCTGAGCCTGCACCGTGGTTACCGCGATCACGTAAAAGATATCATCAACACTGCAGCCCCGGGAGAGGTCGTTGGCCGGCTTGGCTAGGCCCTGCAGAAGTGGGCCGATGGCCTCAGCGCCGCCAATCCGCTCGGCTAACTTGTAACCGATGTTGCCGGCTTCAAGGTCCGGGAAGATCAGCACGTTGGCGTTGCCTTTGACCTTCGAGTCGGGCAGCTTGCGCTCAGCGATCTCGGCCACGATGGCGGCGTCGAGCTGTACATCCTCGTCGATGGCAAGCTCTGGCCGAGCAGCCTTCACCTCGCGGGCAGCCTTCACAACTTTCTTGACATTACCGTGGCTGGCGCTGCCGCTAGTCGAGAACGATAGCATGGCCACTCGGGGTTCCTCCTTCAGCAGCATCCGGGCGCTGTCGGCGGCTGCCATAGCTATCTGAGCTAGCTCCCCCGCATCGGGATCAATTACTAGGCCGCAGTCTGAGAAAATCATGCCACCCTTAAGGCTGTGGAAGGGCTTGCATAGCATCATCAGGAAGAAGCTTGAGACCAGCTTGCTGCCAGAGGCCAGCCCTAGCAGTTGAATGGCACTTCTCACTACGTCAGCGGTGGTGTTCACCGCCCCCGCCACGGTGCCATCAGCGTGCCCCTCGCGTACCAGCATGTTGGCGAAGCAGAGCGGCTCACGTATCGCTTTATCGGCCTGTTCCAGGGTCATGCCCTTCTTTTCGCGCAGCTTCAGCAGCGCCCGTGCCAAATCGTCGGTCAGGGGCGAGTCGAGCGGATCGATCACTTCGATCGCCGCCAAGTCGACACTACAACAACGCTTTGCGGCCGCGGCAATGTCTGCGCAGTTGCCTACAAGGATAATCTTGGCAATTCCCTGCTTCGCCGCCTTGGCAGCAGCACACAGGATGCGCTCGTCTTCACTCTCGCAGAGCACAATGCGCCGGGGATCGAGGCGCGCGCTATCGAGAATCTGATTCAAAGCTTTCATGCGATGGCCTCTCATACCTTCCGCACATCACGGCAGTCGTCAGACAAAAAGTCCCCGGCAGCACCGGGGAACCCTTACAGCACCTTTGATCAGACGTAGTCCTGGTACTTCTCAAGCAGGCGCACCGGCTTCTTCAGCGCGTCGCGACGGAAAGGATCGCCCAGCTCGCGGGTGCACATGATCTCAATGATGCAGGTCTTACCCTCGTTCATCTGCATGTCCACTGCCTTCTTCAGCGCCGGACCTACGTCCTCT
>Ga0098069_100733_pt1 | contig 11584 bp, 14 predicted proteins | sample 27_taG_FD_92584 | JGI IMG/M metagenome (GOLD analysis project Ga0098069, IMG submission 92584) | Marine viral communities from Cariaco Basin, Caribbean Sea - 27_WHOI_OMZ | ecosystem: Environmental > Aquatic > Marine > Oceanic | place: Caribbean Sea: Cariaco Basin | collected 2014-11-09 | reverse complement strand
TCAATGAGGAAAAAACTTAAAAATAAATAGTAAATTTAACCACAATAGAATCGATTTTGAGCACTTAGTTTGCTATGCTCACTTTCATCCGGCGCACGTGGTTCACTTTAACCGGCTCATCCACCTTATTGATGAAAGTAATTTAATTTATCAAGTACGTACGGGTAAACAAGGCCTAAGTAGGGATTTAACCGAGGTTAATTTTAATTTTAATAAAATTCTTTCCATCAAATGAAAACAAAAGAAAATGCCACAATATTAACGGGAAACAGCAGAGCCGAGTTAGAAAGGAAAATAGTAAACCATTTTTCTTTAGGCTGTAGACCTATTACAGAAGTAAAAGAAACCGAAAACAGTAAATTTCAAATTGAGCTAAAAAATTAATATTATGAGTGAAAAAATAAAAATTTTAGGAAGTAGCTGTAAACCTGAGTTTGAAAAAACAATTAATGCTTATTTAAAAAAAGGCTGGAGAATAAGGGGTGATATGGTTAAATATGGTGACAGCCTAACCATAATGATAATTAAAAATTAAACTTAGCTTCTATTTATATCCTTAGGGAGCGCATTCAGAAAAGAACGCTCCCTTTTACTTTATTAAAAGTTATAAATTATCTGATTTTAGATATGTTATGAAGCTACTAAAATCACGTAGCTGTTGACATCCACATATCCAACCATGTTATTCCTCAAAAAAAATAACTAAAATTATAACATGTTATGAAATCCGTGTTAAGTAAATGAAGATTGAAGGGCACAACATATTGCAATACTAAATTAAGTCCTGCAAAGTAACTAAAAGGGTCTCAGTCAATCCATTTAACTTTATCTATAATATTCCCAAGAGTGTCAATCTTAACGGTTACATCCCCTCTTACAGTTCCACCAAACGCATTTTTAGCGGTGAATTTTTGACGGACAATAATAATTGAATCCTTGTCTATATACGATAATTGAATATCTCCCATACTACCGGGATCGTTCAAGTCATTTTTCACCAAATCAATTAATTTTGAATTCACTGCATTTCGACCATTTCCATAAAGTAAATTATTAATTTTTTCATCCCTAAATTCTTGTTTAGTTAAAGATCTATTCGTGCTGTTATCACCGGTCACTACTAGTATGGAAACAATTATTGCAATTAAAATTACAATTATCAAACAGCCTTTCTTAACCTCTTTGGGATTGGTTTTATTATTCATTGTATATCAGTTTTTATTATGCAAATATAGATAAAAGGTTACAAACAACCTGTTATTTACAATTCGTTGAATAAACCTGATTGTTTGCATTTTTGATATATGTCAAAACGTATTAGAAAAAAAGAAATCCCAAAATTCTGTGTTGACTTTGGCAACCACATTAGAACATTAAGGATAGAAAGGGATATTAGTATAGAAGAAATTGCATTCAAAGCAGGTATTGATGCTCAAAACCTGAGAAAATATGAATTAGGTAAACAAGAAATGAAAATTTCTATGATGAAAAGAATTGCCGTTGCTTTCGGAATGAGTACTCCTGAATTATTGTCATTTGATAAATAATTATTCTATTGAGACACCCGAAAAATTATAGTTTTGTGTTAATCTATTATCGAAATATTCATATTTTACAAAAATTATGTCGTATTAATAAATTAAAATCAATAATTAATAATGGCGAGAGACTTTGATTATTTATTAAAGAAGCACGGTAAGGAAGGTTCACGACAGGTTTTTGAAGATTCTTGTGCCAAAGCATTTTCTAAAGAATTTGGTGATGCCTATCCTATTGAATGCAATCCTGGTGATGAAGGTATTGATGTATTTGTTGGAGAATTCTCTGAAAAGATAGATGTTTACCAATGTAAATGTTTCTTTTATAAAATAGGAGAAAGTCAAATATCCCAAATTAATGCTTCATTTAAAAAAGCTGTAGAATCGAAAGAATACAAACTAAAAAAATGGACTTTATGTGTTCCTAAAAGTTTAACAATTGCAGAGGTTAAGTGGTGGAGTAACTGGAAAAAAAGGAAAGAAAAGAAATATGAAATTGAAATAGATTTAATGGACAGCATTAAGCTATTAAATCTAATCAAGAAACATGATCTACATTTACAACTATTTGATGAAGAAGAATTACTCAAACTAGACCAAATACTAGAACAATTAGGTGAAAAGAAGCAAAGCCTCAAAGAGATATTTGACTTGCCACTGGATATGGATTTTTCAGATAAACTCTTTACATTAAAACTTAAATCAGCCAACATAGACGAACATTTAGATGTTTTTAATAAACAATTCTTTAATGCCGAAATATTGACTAAAGAAGTAGAAAGCAGGAAAATTGAAAATGAATTAAAAGAATTAAAAAGCCTTAACTCCGTATTAAATGAAATTTGGTTAACCCAATATATGCTATACGACGATGTTTTTGATGGAAATAGACTTTTGGCTATGGTAAACAAAAGAATTGAAGATTTAAATGGTTCTGATACATTAAAAACTAATCTTGATGTGAGTTCTTCGGAAAAAAAGGGAATTTTACATCAACTTGCTGATGATTGTACTATAGGTTGGGTTAGAAATTATAAAGAAAGGCTAAAAGAATTTTTAGAAGAAAACAAATGATAGCTATTGGAGAAAAGCATGAGCTTGTTATAAGCTCGATGAGAATTTTAAGTTTGCTTGAAGCTTTCAAGAAAAACAAAACATATCAAATGACATTTGACAAAATCATTTTATTTGACTTTTACATGAAGTTTCCTCAAACAATGATTAGAGAAGGAAATGATATGTCAAATTTTGATTTTGAAGAGCTATATTCTTTCTTCCACGCTCACCCTGATAGAGATAATTACCATAGAATATTAAATTTTATTCTATCTAAAAAACTTGTTTCTAAGGAGATTTTAAACTCTTCCTTTATTTATAAAATAACTGATCTTGGAATTGAAGTTGTCAATGAGATTCAAAATCCTTTTTCTGATAGAATGAGTGCTAATGCATTATTAATTAAAAAGAACATTTCTAAAATGAGTGAAACAAAAATAAAAGAGGAGATAAATTCAAAAAGCCTAAACAACATACATCTTTTATGAGGTTAAGATTCAATAAATTACTGCTAATTGGAGATGAAAAGAACTATGAGGTTGAGTTTAAAGATGGGTTAAATTTTATCACTGGTCCCATAGCAACAGGAAAATCCACAATTCTTGAATTAATCGATTACTGTCTTGGCAAAAAGCGACATAAAAAGTACGAAGAAGTCCGATTGAAATGTAAATATGTTGCGTTAGACCTTTATTTAAATGGTGACAGGTTTTTAATAGAGCGACCTTTATTCTCTTTTGATTTACCAGTTAAAATTTATGACTGGAATGAAGAAAAGAAAAGTTTCACGGACGATTTCGATTTTTTCATTGTTACAATGCCAAAAGAGGAAAATTCGTTAGCGAAGTTTTTGCAGGAGAAACTTGATATGCCTGAAATGAAACTGTCAGGACAAACATTTAGTTTTCGAGACTTATTTAAATACTGCTACGTTTCGCAAACTAATATTGATAGTGAAAATATTCTGGAGGAAAAGCATTATTCTAAAGCTTTCAAAAGAAAACCTACATTAGAAATTATACTAAATTCTTTAAATCAACTACTTAACGAATTAAAAAATGATAAAAAGGAGCAATCCCAGTTAATTAATGAACTGCTAGATAGAAAAGAAGCTATTGTTAAATTTCTTAGAGACGTTGAATTATTTTCTACAAAATCTCAAAACGAGGATAGGAAAGCCGCATTAATAATAAAAAGAACTGAATATCTATCGGAATTAATTGAGGTGAAAAATAATGGTAAACTCAAAGATGACAATACAAAATCCTTAGAGTTTCAGTTGTTCAAATTAAGAGATAAAATTGAAAATCTTAATGAAGAGGAAAATGAAATTAGAAAATATATAACCAAGCTTAAATTGCTATTAAATCAGTACTCAAATGAAATTATTAAACTGGAGTATTTAATATTATCTAATGGCAAATTACAAAGTATTGAGTTCGCCTCCTGCCCCTCGTGTAGTAGTGAAATAGAGAAAAAAGATTATAATAATTGCAATTTATGCGGCAATGTCTTAACCGAATATAATGAAGAGGAAGAAAAAGCTATAAAATTAGAAAAGAAAAGATTAAATATAAGGCTGAACTCTCTTAAAAAATTTATTGATGAACAAAATGATTTACTGGACGACAAAAGCAAATTAAAAAAGAACATAGAAAGAGAAATTCTCCAAATTGAAGATAAAATTAATACTATACAGAAACAATATATTAGTCCGTTTATAGAAAAAATAGAACTATTAAATAGGAGTATTGGAGAGATAGATAAAAAGATTGAAAACTTGGAGGTAGGCACTAATGTTCAGGAAGAATTATCAACGTTATCTGATAATATACAGAAAAATGAGAATAAGCTGAAAGACATTCGAGATCAAATTTCTGATATAGAAAGCGACAATACTGATTTTTCCAAAATCATAAATAAATTAAGCAAAAGGTTTAGCAAAATCTTGGAAAGTTTTCAATTCCCAAAATTAAATAATTCTTATATAAGCGATAAAAATTATTTGCCTTATGTAAGAGGTACTAAATATGATGAAATAGGGAGTTTAGGTGCTGTCACCTTAGTAAATATAGCATATTTTTTATCCATTTTAGAAGTTAGTTTGGAACTAAAAAAATCATATCATCCAAAAGTATTACTTCTAGATACAGTTGGGAAAAATCTTGGAACTCGAGAGGTGGATGATAATGAGGATGAATTTAGAGATACTGAAATTTTCAAATCTGTTCTTGAATACTTAGTAGAGTTCTCCGAAAAATATCAAAAACAAATGCAGTTATTTGTTATAAACAACGACTACACGGAAGATATAAAGGAATCTGATATTATTGTTAAGTTTGATGGAGATGGTACCAAAGGTTATAAATATGGATTAATTGATGATATAATCTCCTAGAGGTTATTAAAACTTATCTCGCAACTTAGTACATATTTAGTACATTTTTAAAATAAAAAAAAGCTAACCTATTAATATAAATAGAGTTAGCTTTTTATTTTGTGCGGGCGGAGAGACTCGAACTCTCACACCGTAAGGCACTAGATCCTAAGTCTAGCGTGTCTACCAATTCCACCACGCCCGCATTTCAATATGTGTTGCTTTAACTAAGCGGATGCAAATATACATAAATGTTTCAATTCACAAATAGTCTGGAAATATTTTTTTACCTTTATCTCAGTTAAAATTTCTAGCATGAAGAATATTAAAAAATATGTTGAGGAAAATAAAGATAGATTACTTAGCGAACTCATTGATTTACTGAAAATTCCATCCATAAGCGCCGATTCCAATTACAAGGATTCCATGATAAAAACCGCAGAAGCGGTGAAAAAAAATTTATTGGAAGCCGGGTGTAATTCCGCCGAAATTTGTGAAACTCCGGGTCATCCTGTTGTTTATGGAGAAAAAATAATAGATAAAAACCTGCCTACCGTTTTAGTTTACGGTCATTACGATGTGCAACCACCAGATCCTTTAGATCTTTGGAACTCCCCACCTTTTGAACCGGTAATTAAAGAAACCGAAATTCATCCTGAAGGTGCTATTTATGCCCGTGGCGCCTGTGACGATAAAGGCCAGATGTTTATGCACGTAAAAGCCCTGGAATATATGACCAAAAACAACGAGCTTCCCTGCAACGTGAAGTTTATGATTGAAGGCGAAGAAGAAGTGGGCAGCGAACACCTGGGCTGGTTTATAGAAAACAACAAAGAAAAACTTGCCAACGATGTGATCCTTATTTCAGATACCGGGATGATCGCGAAAGACACGCCTTCTATCACCACGGGACTTCGCGGACTGTCCTATGTGGAAGTTGAAGTTACCGGACCAAACAGAGACCTGCATTCAGGCTTATACGGCGGTGCTGTAGCAAATCCTATTAATATTCTTAGCAAAATGATTGCATCTTTAACCGATGAAAATAATCATATAACCATTCCCGGGTTTTATGATAAGGTTGAAGAATTAAGCAAAGAAGAACGCGCTAAAATGGCGGAAGCTCCTTACGATGAAGAAGCTTACAAGAAAAAAATTGATATAGATGATGTTTACGGGGAAGCCGGTTATTCTACTTTAGAGAGAGCTTCTATTCGCCCAACTTTAGATGTAAACGGAATGTGGGGTGGTTATATTGGGGAAGGCGCAAAAACAGTACTTCCTTCAAAAGCTTACGCAAAGATTTCTATGCGATTGGTGCCCAACCAGGATTGGAAAGAAATCACCCAGCTCTTTAAAAAACACTTTGAAAGCATTGCGCCAGAGGCGGTAACCGTTGAGGTAAAACCTCATCACGGCGGCCAGGGTTATGTAACTCCAATAGATAATATTGGCTACCAGGCAGCGAGTAAAGCTTATGAAGCCTCTTTTGGAAAAACCCCAATTCCGCAGCGTAGTGGTGGGAGTATTCCTATTGTTTCGCTTTTTGAGAAAGAACTAAAAAGTAAGATCATTTTAATGGGCTTTGGTTTTGATACTGATGCCATCCACTCCCCTAACGAACATTTTGGCGTTTGGAATTATTTAAAAGGTATAGAAACCATCCCCTGGTTTTATAAATATTTCACCGAGATGAGCCAGGAGTAAATTGTTTGGTAGATAAAGATTATAGAAGTGAGGTGGTTTGAAAAACATACGTCATTCTGAACTTGATTCAGAATCTAGGTTTTTAGGAATCAAAACATGTTAGATCCTGAAACAATCCCGACGCTTCGGGACAGGATGACGGTAAACTTCAAACCACCTCATTTTCTTTAAAACTGCTTTCAGAAAAAAGCGAAATTTCAGGAAATTAGATTTAGTATATTTACAGGGATTGCTTACTAATGCTTTCTAAACTATGGAGAAAAAAATACTCATACCTTCCAATTTTACCAAACACGCCTGGAATACCCTCGTTTATGCTTTAAACCTTTATAAAAGTGTGCCCTGTACCTTTTATATTCTAAATGCTTATAAAATACCTACGAGAATTTCCCTGAACCGAAATCAAAGTGCCGAACTGGAAGCCGCAAAAGCCGAATCTGAAAAAGGCCTGCATAAGATCATGCAAGGTTTAAATTTTAGAAAAGAAAACGAGAAGCATACTTTTGAAACTATTTCCCGCAATAAAGACCTTGCTGATGCCATTCAGGAAACCGTAGATACCCATAAAATAGACCTGATCTTAATGGTCTCCCGTGGAGAAAATGTTTCGATTAACGCCGCTTTTGAAAGTGAAATTTCAGAAGTAATTCAAAAGGTAGAAGATTGTCCTTTTTTGGTTCTGCCCGAGCAAATGCAGGAGCTTCCGGAAACTAAAAGAGAGATTGTTTTCCCTACCAATTATAAATTTCCGTTTAAAAATAAAGAGGTGGCTGCACTTATAGATATGGCCAATAATTTATATGCAAGCATCAGGATCCTGTATATAGACAGCGATGGGAGACCGCTTAGCAAAGAGCAGGAACAAAATATGGATATGCTAAAAACTTACTTTACCGAAGTAGATTTCAGCTTCCATAAACTCACGCAAACTACCGTTACTACCGGAATTCATCTATTTATTGAAAGCAGGGAAAGTAGTTTCCTGGCCCTTTATAAACGCAAACAGGGCTTTTTTAGCAAACTCTTCTCACAAAGGTTTAAAGAGGAAATTGATTTTAATCCTAAGGTACCGGTATTGATCTTAAAGGAACTGGAATAAAACTTAGCTATTTATGGACCTCAACGCCAGTTCTGTTAAAGATTATATCTTGAAAGTTCCGGAAGATAAAAGATCGGCCATCATCAGGCTTCGTGAAATAATTAGGGAAAACATTCCAAAAGGTTTTACAGAAACTTTAAACTACGGAATGATTGGCTATGTAGTTCCTTACAGCATTTATCCCGGCGGATACCACGTGGACCCTAAATTACCTTTGCCTTTTATCAACATTGCTGCGCAAAAGAACTTTATTGCACTTTATCACCACGGATTATATGCTAATCCCGACTTGCTGCAGTGGTTTAAAGAGGAATATGCAAAATTACCCCTCAACAAACTGGATATGGGAAAAAGCTGCATCAGGTTTAAAAACCCGGAAAAAATCCCCTTCGAATTAATTGGAACACTGGTTTCAAAAATGACCGTGCAGGATTGGATTGACCTCTACGAAAGTCAATTACGGTGATTAGAATTGGTATTAATACTTTTCTTCTTTACATTCTTTTACAAATAATTAGGCTTCTTTAAACACTGGGTTTCTAAATTAGTTTCTAACTTAGAACTGCGAAATTAACCAACCTAATAGAAATGAGTTATCTGCTGGTTCCAATAGGGATATTTATCCTTTTAATGGCTCTCATAGACATTTTTAAGACTATTCTTTATATAAACGGAGGCGGAAAATTATCTTCTTTTACCGCCAGAAAAATATGGTGGCTTTACTTTAAACTTGCCCGTGGAAATGCTAAATCCCCTATCTTAAATTTTGCCGGAGGCACCATTTTAATGGGGCTGGTTGGTATGTGGATCTTCCTAATATGGGCGGGTTACAGTTTGATCTATCTTTCAGATCCCGGCTCTGTGGTAGATAGCGCTACTGGTCAAAATGCCGATATTATCGGAAATATTTATTATGTAGGTTATACGCTTACTTCTTTAGGAAATGGAGATTTCCAATCGGGGTCAGATATTTGGCGCATTGTTTCCAATATTATGGGAGTGAACAGTATGATCTTTATAAGTTTGGGAATTTCATATTTACTTCCCGTACTCCAGGCGGTTGTAGACAAAAGAACCCTGGCTGTTTATATTTATCAATTAGGAAAAACCCCAGAAGAAATTATTGAAAATGGATATGATGGCGAAGACTTTACCCCGCTATACTCCCGCTTTCAGAATTTAGAAACTATGTTATTGAAACACGGGGAGCATCACCTTGCCTACCCTATTCTGCATTATTTTCACACCAATAAAAGATCACATTCCACCCGGTTAAATCTCGCCATTTTAGATGAAGCTTTAAATATTCAGGACGCCTATAAATTAGATAAATCGGCTAATGCTTACACCTGGGGCGTGTTAAGAGGCGCAATGGATAATCTTGCGGTGAGACTGGCTGAAGGTTATTCCTCTATTGCCAATGATCCGCCAGATTTTAATTATTTTGATAGCCTGCCCGATCAATTGAAAGAAAACTATGAAGAAGACCCCGGGATACCCAGTGATGAGAATTTTAGTAAACGCCGCGGAAGATTATTAGGCTATATCAAAAAAGCCGGTTGGGATTGGGAAGATGTGGTTGAGGCTAAGTAAGCGAGTTTGAGTTTCTTGGTAACGTCAGTTCGAGTGATTTTTTAAAGCGGGAGCATTAAAAAATTATATCGAGAACTCACTTCCTGCTACTCGATCTCCCGTATCCCTACTTTAAGTCAGGTTGCACGGCAGCTGGCTTCTCGTTTCTTCCTGCATTTACTCTTTAAAGAAGCCATTAACAGCACATAATAGACAGTAGAAAGGATAATATCGAAGAAAAATTCTCCCGAATATTTACCAAGGAAATCTTTGATACTATACCAAAGATCTAGCGGAATCACGAACATGATTATTTTAAAAACCAGTCTTATCAATACAGCGAATAGAACCAGCCGAAGTCCGTTTACAAACGAGAGCGAAAAGTAGCGTTTTAGGAAATCGCGGTTATCTCCTTTTTCATTTACCTGAAATATCAAATAAGTTCCTACAATGGTGATCAATAACTCCAGGATACCTCCCAACCGTAATGCGAAAAATCATCTGTTTCGGAAAAAGAGGAGGCTAATGTGAGCATCACCAGGAAAACCAGTAAGTACTGGTAAGAAATTGATTCGGTGATCTTATTTTGAATTAATAGTCGTTCCAGTTTTTTGAGATTAAGCCAGATCATAATTTAGGGGTTAAGTTTTTTGTTGTTAGTTGACACGGTAGGGACGCTGGTTGGTTAGCTTGACAAGATAAAGATTTTCTGACTATTACCACTTATGTGCGATTTTCAGTTGTTAATGATAGTTTTCAAATTTAATTTTTCATTTCCATAAATTAGTTTAATTTTGTAACTTAACCAATGAGTTAAGTTTTGGAGAATTTTTATGAGATCCATTCCTGTCAAAAAACTAAATTTAGAGTTTATCTAAATTTCAGTAATCCGGAAGTTGTCAAAAAATTCAACATTATTAATAGAAGTGAAAAGCTTTTAACCAAATTTATTCTCGTAATAGAAGCTGTTAAAAAAGGAGTTTCGAATAAAACACAATTTAATTGGGAAGCCTCTTCTCCTTTAGGTGAGGTTTTTGCAATAAAGGTTAGCGAACATAGATTTTATACTGTGCAATCTTCAAATGCTGGTTATAGGGATTTGTATATATGTAGATATGGTAAAAAGCAAAGTCAATCTAATAGTAAGAAACTTACCAAAATTATTGAATCTATTGATAAAATCAATATTCAAAAACTATTAACATGAGTGATGTAACTAAAAGCCCTATGGATTTTTCATTGAACTCTTATTTTGAAAAAAATAGAGAAAAAATTGATGAATCTATTGTAAGTCTTAGATTAATGAAAGAGGTTGATCAATTTTTAGAAATTAACTGTGTTAAGCAGAGAGATTTCGCTGCTGAATTAGGGTATTCTGAGGCATATGTGAGTCAATTAATGAGCGGCACAAAAAAGATAAATACTTCTTTTATCAATAAACTTGAAAAAACCTATGATTTAATTGTAAATTTTCAATTAGATGTAAATAGGGAGAGTAAGTTTATTCCTAAGTTTTCGGATTCTTTACTTGAGTTTCAATTTAATTTTTCTGATCATAGAGATTTAGAAACTCAAGAGAACTTTTTCTTTAATTTAAATAATCAAGATTATTTGAAAGTAGAAGGAGAGTATGTTGATTTCATAGAAGTAGAAAGTTAAAATGAAAACTAATAATAAAATATCTTTCAATATGAGGTTTGCTGAAATTAAAACCAGCAAGTACACTCAAAATGATTTGGAACATAAATTTGATCCAAGTCGCAATCCATTAGTAGAATTTCAGACTAAAATTCAATTCAAAATTTTAGAGGAACAAAAACGCTTGGGATGTTTAATTGTAGTTATAATTAACATCTTAGAAACTAAAGAAAAATTTGCCGAACTGAAGGTTGAAAATTTATTTGAAATTAATCCATTTTATGAAGTGGTAATAAAAAAGGAGGAAAATAAGTTTGAAGTTTCTGATAGTGTAATGATGCAGCTAGCTACGTCTTCTGTTTCTACAGTTCGTGGTATTTTACACGAAAAATTGAAAGGAACTATAGCTCAGAATGAAGTTTATCCATTAATAGATGTTTCCAAGTTTAATAAGGAAAACCAAGAATAATCTTCTGACACTATCCCGCAAAGTGTGTAAAGTTAAAATAACAGGGGTTGGACTTTTTAAAGTCTGACCCTTTTTTCATAGATCGTAAGGAACTGATTTAAAATAATGCCCCAGTTCCTAATTGGCAT
>Ga0098069_100731_pt1 | contig 11615 bp, 11 predicted proteins | sample 27_taG_FD_92584 | JGI IMG/M metagenome (GOLD analysis project Ga0098069, IMG submission 92584) | Marine viral communities from Cariaco Basin, Caribbean Sea - 27_WHOI_OMZ | ecosystem: Environmental > Aquatic > Marine > Oceanic | place: Caribbean Sea: Cariaco Basin | collected 2014-11-09 | reverse complement strand
TGCTCGGCTATGTCGTGCGCTGGATCGATGCCGGTGTCGGTTGTTCCAAGGTCCCCGACATCAACGATGTCGGCCTGATGGAAGACCGCGCAACGCTGCGCATTTCCAGCCAGCACATCGCCAACTGGTTGCTCCACGGCGTCATCAGCGAAGAACAGGTGATGGACAGCCTGCGCCGCATGGCCGCCAAGGTCGACGAGCAGAACGCGGGCGATCCCTTCTACCAGCCGCTGCTGGAGAACGAGGACGGCGCGGCATTCAGCGCGGCGAAGGACCTCGTTTTCAAGGGTGTCGAACAGCCCAGCGGCTATACCGAACCGCTGCTGCACGCCTGGCGGCGCAAGAAGAAGGCGCAGGGCTGACCACAGCCAGTCGCGATCGAAGGAAAAGCCCCGCCGACCAGCGGGGCTTTTTCGTTGAGCCTCACCCTTCTGCGGTGAGTGCGCGCGCGAGGGTCACGAATTCGCCGACCGTCACCGTCTCGGCGCGGCGCTGCGGGTCGATGCCGATCGCCTCCAGCGCGGCAACCGCACCGGGCACGCCCTTTAGGCTTTGGCGCAGCATCTTGCGGCGCTGGCCGAAGGCGGCTTCGGTCAGCCGTTCGAGCAGCCGGGCGTCGACCCCTTCGGGCATCTCCGCGGGTTCGACATGAACAATTGCGCTCATCACCTTGGGGGACGGGGTAAAGGCGCTGCGGTGGACCTTCATCGCCAGCTTCGCGCGGCTGCGCCACTGCGTCAGCACTGCAAGCCGGCCATAGGCCGAGCCGCCGGGCTGCGCGACGATGCGCTGGGCGACTTCCTGCTGGAACATCAGCGTCAGGCTGGTCCACAGCGGCGGCCATGCATTCTCGCTGCCCTTCGCCCCGGCCAGCCAGCGCACGAACAGCGCGGTGCCGACATTATAGGGCAGGTTGGACAACACGGCGAAGGGTTCGCCGCCCATCAGCTCGGCATGATCGAGCTTGAGCGCATCGCCCTCGATCACGCGCAACTGGCCCGGGAAGGCGTCTTCCAACTCGGCCAGCGCGGGCAGGCAGCGTCGGTCCATCTCGATTGCGGTCACGCGGGCGCCGGCGCGCAGCAGGGCGCGCGTCAGCCCGCCGGGACCCGGACCCACCTCGAGCACGTGCTTCCCGGCAAGATCGCCGGGCACCGCAGCGATCCGGTCGAGCAATTGCTCGTCGAACAGGAAGTTCTGCCCCAGCGCCTTGGAAGCGCTGAGGCCGTGGCGGGCGATGACTTCGCGCAGAGGCGGCAGGTCAGCCATACGCGGACCGGTTGGCAGCTATCTGTCCCGCCATGCGAATGGCGGCGATCATCGCGCCGGGATCGGCGAGCCCCTTGCCCGCGATATCGAAGGCGGTGCCATGGTCGGGGCTGGTGCGCACGATCGGCAGGCCAAGCGTGACATTGACCCCCTCGTCGAAATCAAGCGCCTTGAGCGGGACCAGTGCCTGGTCGTGATACATTGCCAGCGCGGCATCGTAGGTCTGCCGCGCGCGCGGTGTGAACAGCGCGTCGGCGGGATGCGGTCCGGTAATGTCGAACCCTTCGCCCCGGAGGGTCTTGATCGCCGGCGCGATGATTCGCGCTTCCTCGGTGCCGAACCGGCCGTCTTCGCCCGCATGCGGGTTAAGCCCACATACCGCGAGCCGCGGCGCGGCGATGCCGAAATCGGTCGCCAGCGCGCGTGCTACGATCCGCGCGCGTCGCTCGATCAGCTGTTGCGACAGCCGGCCGGACACTTCGGCCAGCGCGCAATGGACGGTCAGCGGCACGGCGCGCAGACTGGGCCCGGCGAGCATCATTACTGCCTGGTCGGCTTCCATTCCGCAGACTTCGGCGAAGAATTCGGTCTGGCCCGGATGCTCGAAGCCGACGGCCGCCAGCTGCGCCTTGGCAATCGGCGCGGTGACGATCGCTGACGCGGTACCCAGCAGCACGCAGCGCGTCGCCTCGGCCAGCGATTGCAGCGCCAGCGCGGCGCCCAATTCATCGGGCTGTCCGGGATACGCAGCGACATCTTCGCGGCCGAGCACCGGCAGCGCACGGCCGAACAGTCCCGGCACTTCGGCCGGATCGTCGATCAGGGCGATGTCGAGCGCGAGCCGGCGGCTGCGCGCCGCGGCTTCGAGCACGCTCTTGCCGCCGACCACGAAAAAGGGCGCGAGGCTCGCTTCGGAGCGCCGCGCCCAGCTTTCGACGATGATTTCCGGCCCGATCCCCGCCGGATCGCCAATCGATACGGCGAGGGGTGCCATGACGGGCGTCAGTTGTACTCGATGAAGGCGTCGTTGCGCAGGTCGCGCAAGTAGCGCTGGGCGCGTTTCTCGATGCGCTCGTCCTCGAGTTCGCCCATGATCTGGTTGAAGTCGGGGCCGGCGGCCACTTCGGGATCGTCGCGTCCGCACAGCATCAGCACGCGCACGCCTTCCTCGAAGGAGCCGAACGGGGGCGTCGCCTGGCCGACCTGCAGTTGCAGCAGGATGTTCTGCAGCGCCTCGGGCAGCGACCGGACACGGATCTGGTCGTTGGTGACGACATTGGCGCCCAGACGGGCAGCCGCGCTCTCGGCATCACCGCAACCGCGGATGTCGCGCACGCCTTCGGTGAAAGCCGCCACACGCTGCTGGGCCAGCGCTTCGCTGGTACCGGGTGCGAAGCTGATCTGGATCTGCTTGAGGCTGAGCATCGCATCGCGCGGATCGGCCATCAGCACCTGCCGCTTGTCGATCAGGTAGAGGATCGAAAAGCCGCCCGGGATACGGATCGGGCCGACCAGCTGGCCGGGGCTCATTTCCGCGGCCACCGTTTCCAGCTGCGGGTTCTTGAGCTGCGCCAGCTGGATCCAGCCCAGATCGCCGCCAACGGCTGCGGTGGAGGCTTCGGAGAACTGCCGCGCATAGGCCACGAAACTGCCGCCCTGGCGGAGCTGTTCGACGATCTTGCTCGCATTGGCCTCGACCGCGGCTTCGGTTTCGGGCGTCGCCGAAAGATAGATTTCGCCGAGCCGGAATTCCTCGGTCCCGCGCGAGGCCTCGAGCCGTTCGATCAGTTCGGTCACTTCGTCCGACGAGACGTTGACGAAGGGGGCGATGTTGCGGCGCAGCAGGCGGTTCCACGCCAGTTCGCCGGTGATCTGCCGCTTGAGCGAGGCGGGCGAGGAGCCGATGGACCGCAAATATTCGTCCATCTGCTCGGCGGCCTGACCGAAATTGCGGGTCGCGACGCTGGTATAGGTCTGCTCGACTTCTGCTGCAGGGACTTCGAGCTCCTGCGCTTCCGCAGCCTGTATCTGCAGCGTTTCGTCGATCAGATTGCGCAGCACCTGCATGCGCAGGCGGACCAGCTCTTCCTCGCTGACCGGCGTCTGGTTGGCCGCCAGCAGCAACGCCGCCCGCTGGTCGACATCGGTTTCGGTCACGACATAGCCATTGACGACGGCGGTGGCGACGCGGTGGTTGGGATCGCTGTCCTGCAGCATGCTGAGGTCGCTGGGCAGGCCGAGCAAATTGCCCTGGCCCATGGTCTGCTGGGCCTGGCCCGCAATCGGTGCGGCGACGAGGCCGGCCGCTGCGGCAAAGGAGAGCAATCGGGAAATCATGTGTGCAGTCACCTGTCGAACCTGTCTTGCGGCATCGCCGGGATGCCCGAATATGCCGGGCGTCTTGCAGCGGCGCGGCTTAACCAAAGCTGATGATTGCGCGCCGGATAGCGCGTTTGGGCCGGGGTGCCAATAAGCGCAGCCTAGCGGAAACCCAGATTTCTCAGGCTGAAGTAGAACTGGAAGGTATCGCCGCGTTCGGCATCTCCCGCGGTAATGTAATCGCGCCGCCAGGTAACGCCCAGTTCGAGGCAGTCGTCCTGATAGGCAATGCCCAGGCGGGTACGGATCGGATCGAACCCGTCCGATGCCAGCGTGGGGTCCTCCTCGCGGTCGGTCAGGTTGAACACGCCCGAGCCGAACAGCGACCAGTAATTGGCAAAAGCCACCCGCACCGCGCCGCGCAATTCCTCGCGGTCCTGCAGATCCTCTACCTGCGTGATATCGCGGTCGAGCCGGACGTAACCGATCTCGGCATAGGTCCGGCTCGACCCGACGGTGGCGTCGATCTCGTTCCGGCGGATCGCCAGATTGTCCTTGTCCAGCCGGAAGCGGTGGGTGAACTTCAGGAAGTTCTTGTACCGCACCTCGGTCCGCCCGACGAAATCGGAGAACCGTTCGGACAGGCCGGTCCCCACCGGCAGGATGTCGCGGTCGCTGTCGAGACGGTAGGATTGCCCCACATTGGTCTTCAGTTCCCAGTCCGGAATGCGCAGTGACCAGTCGAATCCGTAGGTGACCCGCGCGCCGTCCTCGACCCGGTCGTAGCCGGGGAAGCGGTTGAGCGCGAAGAGGTTGGAATCCTCGAGGTCGATCGCACGGGCATCCTCGTTGGGGATGGCCAGATTCTTGATTGGCGGGGTGGCGACGAATTGCACTCGAGGGGTGAACACCTGCGTGCCGCCGAAGGCTTCGCCGACGAAGGGCCATTGCACGTCGAGCGCGCCCAGCGCCACGCCGCGGTATTCCCAGCCGGGATTCCCGCGATAGCTCGGCGTGGTGGTGAGGTAGTTCTCGTCCGAATGGTAGACGTCGCCGCGCAGCATGCCGGTGAGCGTGACGACCTGGCCAAGCGCGGTCACGCGGCGCAGGTCCCATTGCGCGCGGGCGAAGGCGCGCTGCGTGTCCTGCCCGATATCGCGCATGATCGCGAGCGTGTTGCCCTGCAGTTCAAGCTGTCCGCCGAGGATCTTGGCATCGGGCCGCCAGCGCACGTCGAGCACGGGCAGCGCTATCGGCACTTCGCCTTGCGGCTGGTCAAGCCGCAGGGTCTGTGTGGCCCAGCCTGCCAGCGAGAAATAGGTGTTGCCGGCAATCCGCTCCAGCTCGAGCGTGGAGCGCAGCCGGTCGTCGCGGCTGATGTCGTAGCGGCGTAGGAAGGTGCGGTCAGTGGTGCGGCGGACCGATCCGGTCAGGCTCCAGTCGGGCGTCAGCTGGAACCTGCCATTGGCGAACAGGTAGCCGCGGAATTCCTCCGCGCTGTCGGCCACGCCGGTGAAAGTGGAAATTCGCTGCGAATGGGTGGCGTAACCGGTGATCTGGTAGGCGCCAGCTTCGGTCAGGTGGCGCCACTGACCCGCGACCATCGGTGCCGCCCCGGTATAGACATGGGTGGTCAGCGTAAGGTCTTTGTTGTCGCCGAAGCGCAGGTAATAGCTGCCCGATACCTCGACTCCGTTGCTTTCGGAAAAGCGCAGGTCGGGCACGAGGAAACCCGAAACCGCACCGCCATCGGTGCGGATCGTCAGCCCCGGCAGCGGCAGCAAACGCGCGCCGAACAATTCCAGATAGGCGCCCGAAAAATTGATCCGGCTGGTCTCGGGGTCGTAAACGACGCGCTCGGCGGTGATCCGCCAGCTCGGATCGCGCGGGCAGCCCTGCGGGTCGACGACGGCGCAGCCGCTATAGGCCGCTTCCTCCAGCGCGACGGTGCCGTCGCTTTCGCGAATGCCGCGATTGGCGGCGAGCCGCCCGCCCTGCCGCAGCGCGAGTAGCAGATCGTCCATCGCGCCGGCTTCGAATTCGTCGGTCAGCTCGACCCGTTCGGAAAACAGCTGGTTGCCGTTTTCATCGACGAACCGGACGCGCCCCGTGGCGAGGATTTCGCCGGTCTGCTCGTTCCAGCTGACCGAATCGGCGCGCAGCGACCGGTCGCCGCTGCGCAGCACGACGTTGCCGCTGGCGGTTACGACATCGCTGTCGGCACTGTATTCGAGGATATCGGCTTCGAAGTCGATCGCGCGGTTGCCGGCCGCATGCAGCCCGTCATCGCCGGTGGGGGCGGGCGGCGAGTCCAGCCCGGCGCCGGGATCGGGTACGGTGAGCAGATCGTCGACGCCGGCGCCCTCGTCCAGCGTGGGCCGGTCGGGCTGCGGGTCGCCGGGCTCGCCCTGCGGGTCGATGACGTTGCCGACATTGTCGGCCGCGCGCTGCGCAGCGGCCGGGCTGGCCGCACACAGCGCCAGCGCAATGGCAGTCAAAGTGGCGGGACGGATGGCCTCCCGGATGGCGTGCGGGGCTGTCTCGGCAGGCGGGAGCATCCCTTGCCTATCGCACCGGCCACGCCTAATCGCAATCGCCATCCTCGATGGGCGTGCGCACAGCGTATCGGCCCTGACCAAAGACAATTCCGGAGATCCCATGCACATTCAGTTCAGCCAGTCCCGCCCGCAGGTTGCGCGCCTTGTTGCGCAAGTTACCGACAAGGACAAGGTTCCCGCTGGGCTGGAAAAGCCGTTCGCCGAAGGCATGGAAGCCGCCCGGTTCAAGGGCAAGGCGGGGCAGGTGTTCGACGGCTTCGTCGAACGCGATGGCCAGGTCCTCCGGCTGGCGCTGGCCGGCCTCGGCGACAAGAGCGATGAAGCCCGGCTCGCCAATTGCGAGAAAGCGGGCGCGGCGCTGGCTGCCAAGTACCAGTCGAGCGGCGACGAGGAACTCGTCCTCGACCTCGCGGACAGCGGCCTGACTGCCGAACAGGCAGCCAGCGTCCTGCTCGGCCTGCGGCTGCGCAACTGGCGCTACGATGTCTATCGCACCAAGATGAAGGACGAGCAGAAGATCACGCTCGCCACTGTCACCGTGATCGGCGCTCCCGAGGGGACCGACGCCGCGTGGGACGACATCGCGCATGTCGCCGAGGGCGTCGAGTTCACCCGCGTGCTGATTACCGAACCGGCGAATATCCTGTACCCGGAAAGCTTCGTCGAGCGCTGCCGCGAACGCTTCGAAGGCACCGGCGCCGAGCTGATCGTGCTGGACGAGGCACAGATGGAAGAGCTCGGTATGGGGTCGCTGCTGGGCGTCGGTCTCGGGTCGGAGCGCGAATCGCGCATCCTCGCGATCCGCTGGGACGGCGGCGAACCGGGGGCGGCCCCGACCGCCTTCGTCGGCAAGGGCGTGACCTTCGACACCGGCGGCATCTCGATCAAGCCGGGCCCGGGCATGGAAGACATGAAATGGGACATGGGCGGCGCAGGCGCCGTGGCGGGCGCGATGCTGGCGCTGGTCGGGCGCAAGGCCAAGGCCAATCTCGTCGGCGTGGTCGGGCTGGTCGAGAACATGCCCGATGGCAAGGCGCAGCGCCCCGGCGACGTGGTCACGAGCATGAGCGGACAGACCATCGAGGTGCTCAACACCGATGCCGAAGGGCGACTGGTGCTGGCCGATGCGCTTCACTGGACGCAGGAAGAATTCAAACCCGCGCGCATCCTCGATTTCGCAACGCTGACCGGCGCCATGATCATCGCGCTCGGCCACGAGTTCGCGGGCGTCTTCTCGAACGATGACGCGCTTGCCAGCCAGCTGCACGATGCGGGCGAGGTGACCGGCGATCGCAACTGGCGCCTGCCGATCGGCCCGGCCTACGACAAGCTGATCAATTCGCCGATCGCCGACATGAAGAACATCGGCGGGCGCGCCGCTGGATCGATCACCGCCGCGCAGTTCCTGCAGCGCTTCATCGCCGACGGGACCCCGTGGGCGCATGTCGACGTGGCCGGCATGGTCTGGTCGGACAAGCCGGGCCGGACCTGGGGCAAGGGCGCGACCGGTTATGGCGTGCGCCTGCTCGACCGGTTCGTTCGCGACACGCTGGAAGGCTGACGGATATCATGGCCAAGGGTACCGGCAAGATGCGGCGGATGGGCGACTTGCCCAGCAAGACGTGCCTGACCTGCGGCTTTCCGTTCACGTGGCGCAAGAAATGGGCGCGGGACTGGGAAGGGGTCAAATATTGCTCGGACAAATGCCGCCGCAACAAGCCATCCTCGTCGGGTGAGGCGGCGGGCCCCGAATGACCACGACCCGCGTCGATTTCTACCAGCTCAGCCGCGATCCGGTGGACGTGACCGTGGCCAAGCTGGCCCGCAAGGTGTTGCAGGCGGGCGAGCGGCTGGTGGTCGTCAGCGGTGACGACGCGCAGCGCACGCATCTGTCGCAACTGCTCTGGCAGCAGGGCGGGGCGGCCTTCCTCGCCAACGGCATGGCCGGCGGGGCGCATGAAGCGCGCCAGCCGATCCTGCTGTCGGGCACCTGCGGTTCGCCCAATGGCGCGCGCATGGCCCTGATCGCCGATGGAAGGTGGCGCGAAGAGGCGCTGGAATTCGACCGCGTCCTGCTGCTGTTCGATGCCGCCCAGCGCGACGCGGCCGCGGCTTTGTGGCGCCGCTTCGCGCAGGACGAGACGATCGACAACCGCATCAACAAACAGGATGAACACGGCAGTTGGCGCGAGGGTCGCTGACGGAACCGTTGCGCGCTTCAAGCATCGATAGGGCATGACACGCAGCCCGCCCGCCGCCCGCCTCGCCGCTTTCACTGCCGCCGCGCTGGCAGTTGGGGCCTGCGGGGGCGAAGCCGAGAACGCGGGCGAGAATGGCGGTGACGGCGCCGAACCGCGCGGCTCCTACGATATCGATGCGGAAACGGGCGAAACCCGCGCGCGGCATACGGGCGACGACGGCACGGTCACGACCATGCGTTCGGGCGAGCGCGTCCCGGTCGAACTGCCCACGGGGTTTGCCCTCTATCCCGGCGCACGGGTGACCAACAACACGCGGGTGGAACAGGCCGCTGGCGTGCTGGTCCTGCTGACGCTGGAGAGCGCCGCGCAACCGGCGGATATGGTGGCGTATTATCGTGAACAGGCAGCCAGCGCCGGGATCGACGTGGCGACGTCGCTCGACAGCGGGCCGATGACGATGATCGGCGGTGAAAACGCCGACGGCACCAGCTTCTCCTTCACCGCGACGCGCGAAGGCGAGGTCACCCGGGCGCAGCTGTCGATCGGACGTGGTCTCGAATGAAACTTGCCCGGGCGGGCCCGCGGCGCTAGGGGCGCGCGCGAGAATTTTCTCCCCCGCATACTCCACGCAAGGAAATCACCATGGCGGTTACCCGCACCTTTTCGATCATCAAGCCCGATGCCACGCGCCGCAACCTCACCGGTGCGGTCACCAAGATGCTGGAAGAAGCCGGCCTGCGCGTCGTCGCCTCGAAGCGCATCCAGATGACCCGCGAGCAGGCCGAAGGCTTCTACGCGGTGCACAAGGAACGTCCCTTCTTCGGTGAACTGGTCGACTTTATGATCTCGGGCCCGGTCGTCGTACAGGTTCTCGAAGGCGAAGATGCGGTCAAGCGCAACCGCGACGTGATGGGCGCGACCAACCCGGCGGATGCCGATGAAGGCACCATCCGCAAGACCTATGCCGAATCGATCGAAGCCAACTCGGTTCACGGTTCGGACAGCGACGAAAACGCCAAGATCGAAATCGACTTCTTCTTCAACGAAGACGAAATCGTCGGCTAAAAGCCTCTGCGGCCATGTCTTTTGGCCGCACATCATTTGTTTATAGGCTCAGGGGGCGATCCGTTCTAGGATCGCCCCCACTATGGTCTTCGGCTTCTTGAACAAGCGCCTGTCGCGCAAGTCCCGCGCGAAGATGGTCGGCCAATTGGTCGACGCGTTGAACAGGTTCGATTACGAAGCGGTCGAAAGGCTGATCTCGCCCGACATGAAGGTCGTCGATGCGGGTGGGTACAGGCTGGAAGGCGCCGCCGCGGTTATCGACGCCGACCGCACCTTCCGCGAGCAGGCCGACCGCCCGCAGATCATCGTCGATACGCTCGATCACTGGGGCAAGGGAATGCTCATGCGGGGCCATCTGGAAAGTCCGATGGCGGAAATCGACGGGCCGCTGATGTGGCGGATCGAATTCACCGGCAATCGTATCGGCCTGATCGAAACCACCCGCCCGCTTGACCGGATGACAGCGCCGATGTTCGCCTCTCGCCGCAGCGCCTCGGCGGCCCGCTAGGCGGCCTCGCCCGCGGCGAAATTCTCGATCTGCACCTTGTGCGCCGTATGGCTGCCCGCCGCGGCCTTGCGCTGTTCGCGCCGCATCGCGGCCAGTGCAGCGCCCGATAGCGGCATGTCCAATGCAGCATAGACGTGGCCGATCTCGGCTTCCCAGTCCGCATTCAGCCGATCGAAATCGACATGCGCAACCTGACCGGAAAAGCCTGCCAGTGCGCGTTCGATCCGCTGCTGGCGCAGTGCCAGCTTGCGCTGCCATTCGGCGGTGATGGCGGACAGGTCGCGGCGGGTGCTCTGGGGCGCCATCTGGCTCGCCACCAGCGATACCGAACTCTCGACGATCGCGGCCGCATCGCGGTGCGTCACCACCAGCCGCGCACCGGGGAAGTGCTGCAGCAGCGCGGGCAGGTCTTCGGCGAATTGCGGGCATTTCAGCACCCGCGGGCGGTCGGTATTGCCCATCGTCGCCGCGTCCGTCCGCAGGATGCGTGCGAATTCGGCATAGACCGGACCGGGATCGCGCGCCTCGCTCCACGCCACGAAGGACGGGATGTGCCACTGCGCCTCGAAGGTCGCGGGCGATAGCGCTGCGGCAAGCCAGCCGATTTCCTCGTCGATACGGGTCGAACCGAACGGATGCAGCGCATCGAGCCAGGGATTGATCCGCCGCGCGATCGCCAGCGCCGCGGCGGCCTTGAGGGGGCGCCAGTCGGGCGTAACCGGAACCGGGTTGTGGCTGTCGCAGAACCGCGTACCGGCATGGTCCGGGTCCGCGGCCAGCAGCCGGTGCATTCGCGTGGTGCCCGCGCGCATCTGCCCGACGACGACGATCGGGGATGCGATGTCGCCCTGCGGCAAGCTCGGGTGGGTTCGCCATGCGCGGCCCAGTGCATGCCGCTTGCGGATGGCCGAGGTCAGCTGGCCATAGGCCATCGTGTGGCCCAGCGCATTGAGTTCGGCTTCGCCGCGCAAGCTGGCGCACAGGCGTTCGAGGCGCAGGCGGAAGTCGGCAACTTCTGCCTCGCTGCGGCCCGCATGTTCGTCCTGCGCGGCAAAACCGCGGCTGCCCACCTGCCAGAGATATTCGGGGTCGAGCGGCGGCTTGGCGGTGATGCCCTTGCGCCACAGCGCGCCCACCGCGCGGTCGGCCCAATCGGCGGCGCGGGCGGTGGCCAGCGGATGGGGGCGCGGCGGCATGGCCATCGTGCTCAGGAAGCGTCCGCGGTGTCGAGCAGGCCGGCGATGCTCTTCGGGGCCACCTGCTGCCAGCTGCGCCGCAGCCAGTGGGCGACATCGTCCCAGTCGAGGTCCGCCCGGTTGAGGATGACGCCGATCCATCCACTGGCGCCGTAATAGGCCGGCTTGTGATAGGCATGCGGCTGTGCCTCGACCAGTGTTTCCAGTTCGTCCAGCCCAGCGCATTTCACCAGCAGTGAGACGTGGGGGGCGCCGTGATGCCGGTCGGAGAAATGGGCGAAGAACTTGCCCGATTTCTCGGTCCCGACCCGAAAGCCCGGCGCACCGTGACTTTCGCGCTCATGTGTTTGCGGCAACGCCAGCGCCAGCGTGCGCGCGCGGGCCAGCAGGTGTTGCGGGTCGTTCCAGCGCGAAACGTAATCGGCCAGAACGCGGGGATAGAGCTGGTGCTCGGCCAGCCGGACGCGGGCGGCCAGCGCAGCGGGTGTGTCGCCGGGCT